>Ga0315308_1000312_pt1 | contig 26800 bp, 26 predicted proteins | sample TDP3_MG_FD_203078 | JGI IMG/M metagenome (GOLD analysis project Ga0315308, IMG submission 203078) | Freshwater sediment microbial communities from Lake Towuti, South Sulawesi, Indonesia - TDP3 | ecosystem: Environmental > Aquatic > Freshwater > Lake > Sediment | place: Indonesia: South Sulawesi... | reverse complement strand
ACCTGGGATACCAGACGATTCTGTGCCCTCACGAGGAAGACAAGGGCAACAAGGTGCCTGACACACCGCACTGGGTCTGCACCAAACGGCAGGCTCTGGAAAGCCTCCTGATCGGCTCACTGAGAGATCTTCGAGTCAGATGGTACAAGTCAAGGGCCAAGGACAAAACCTTGCCAAAGGAGCTGCGAAGCTGGTACAACGTGATTCAAGCCGCGCTGAAAGTTATTTTGAACGCGAGTTACGGCGTCTTCGGAGCCGAAACATTTGACCTGTACTGTCCGCCTGTGGCCGAGGCTACCGCAGCGATAGGAAGACACTCGATAACCCAGATCATCAATGAGGCACGGAAGCTGGGAATTGAGCCCATCTACGGCGACACAGACAGCATCTTCCTGAAGAATCCGTCAGAGAGCCAGATCAACTCTTTGGCCAAGTGGTCTGAGAAAGAGCTGCGCATGGAACTAGACGTCGACAAGATATATCGCTACGCTGTTTTCAGCTCCCGAAAAAAGAACTACCTAGGGGTCACCGCTGAAGGCACAGTTGATGTAAAAGGCTTGACAGGTAAGAAAAAACACATTCCACCATTCATCAAAGAGGCCTTCGACGTGATGAAGACTCGTTTGAGCCAGGTCAAGTCGCCAGCTGATTTCGAGGACGCCAAAAAAGATGTTCGTAACATAATTAGGGACAGTTACCTTCGCCTTAAGCGGCGGGAATGGAAAAGAATCGACGACTTGGCCTTCAGCGTCGTACTCGGCGAAGCGCCTGAACGCTACACCAAAACCACGCCACAACATGTGCGCGCAGCCGTTATCCTGAAGGAGAAGGGCTACGAATTGAAGGCAGGCGACCTCATAAGCTTCGTGAAAGTTGTCAAGGAGCCGCATGTGAAACCAGTTCAGTTGGCTTCCAACAGCGAAATCGACGTAGAAAAATATGTTGGTTACCTGCACTCAACTTTTGATCAAGTGCTAGATGCCTTGGGCTTAGACTTCAACGAAATAATAGGACTAACAAAACTGGAACGTTTCATGTAGCACGGGGTTTGCCGCCAACCTTCTTCATTACCTGAACCAACGGATAGCCGACGAATATTATACTAATTATCGAGCCGACTCCTATGCCCAACCACCAAATCCACAGCTCCATTTCAGTCAATATAGCTAGATACGTTCCTACAATGAAGGTTACAGCAACAGTCGCGGCCACACAACCAAGAAACTCGCTCGCCACTCTGTCAGTCAGTTTCCAACCGCCTATTCTCCACGCCAAAAAGCTAGCTACAAGGTTCGCTACGGAGCCAAGAGTTACATCAGTCAAGACACTTGGCATAGGGCTTGCCATATTGGCGACAGCACCGCCCAGTGCGACTCCAACTATCACTGGCCACCCAAATACTATTGACAAAGGTATGAGGGCATCTGCAACTCTCACCTGCACGATTTGAAAACTCATTCCAGCCAAAGCCAAAACGAGCACAGCGTATAAAGCTGCAAAAACCGCTGTTAGAGCCAAGTCTATGCTTCTTAGTTTCAGTTTCTCACCTCCCACACCGGGGTTTATACGTATTCGGCGGAACGGGTGGAGATGAGTCCCACTCACCCGCCAACGGCAAACAATTGCATAGAGCTAGCTAAAAAAGTTACCTTCGCATGATCTGGAAGACTGCTATCTTTTCGTTCGTATGACTCTAGTAGGCGTGAAAGTTCCGCCGGGTCTATCAAGAGGAAGCCTTGTCTCAGCCTAGGAGTGGCCATGACCAATGCTTTATCATCACGCAGCACCATTTCTCGAACAGGCCGCTGAGGTGAATCAGGATTGCAGAAGACGACTCTTGCCGACTTGTACTCAGGCAGATCACGGAGATTCTGTGCGGCTCTCTCCGCGCCTCCAAAGTTTGCTATTCGGCCGAAAACAGGTTTTGGAAATGTTGCAATGTTGTTTTTTTCCATTAGTCGCCAGACTCGCGTGCGAATCTCGTTTCTGAGCAAAGTCGTCAGCTCCTAGTCTTGGTAATCTTAAATATTCCATGTAAGTGATTAGTGATTCGGTGATGCGCTGTTGAATTTGCTGGCGTTTCTCGTGTTGTGGGCTGCTGCGTTCGCTTTTCCTGTCCCTCCGTTTAAGGAGCAGCTTAAGCTACTTCCTAGGTCAATCACATTTCTGCTTGGGTTGTTTCTGTTCTTGATTTTCACTGCTGTTCAGACGCCGTTAAGCTTCTTCATTTACTGGCTGATTTATCTGCGCTTGTTCTTTGCCTTCATTGAGTATGCCTTTCAGGTTAGACGGAGAAAAGAGGATGAAGAGGGCTATTATGGTCGGTTTGGGCGTCGCCGAAGACTGAAGATCTCGGTGCGTTTGCGTGCTAGAGTCTTTGCTTCACTTTTTATCTTGTTTATGCTTTCCGCTGCCGTTGGGATTAGTTATTCGCTCGTTCAGCAGGTGAGCAACGCCTACTACTTCAACAGCTTTGTCCAGCGAGGGTCTGGCTTCCCCTTCAACGGGGCGATACCGGACAATCAGGTGCGGTTAGTAACGCAGGAGCTCGCTGTTTCAGTCGCTAGACGGCACATGTCAGAGTTCGGAAGCAATGTGCAGGTTTTAGACAGCCACATCACCAAGACTCTAGAAGGCAAGCTTGTCTGGATCGCGGTAATAGGTTCAACAAACGTGTTGGCAGAAAACTATGTCAAGGGCTTTATCTTAATAGACGCTGCCGACCCCGTGGCTGTCCCACAAATTGTCCACAAAGAGTTTGCAGTTGGCGACGGATTGTGGTGGGACCGAAACGTCGTCTTCAGGTCGTATCTGGCAGACAACACTTACAGCTACGGTGTTGCCTATCCAACTTGGAGCACTGCTCTCAGCGACCTCGTCTACGTGGTAGCTCGTTACGAAATTGGATTTGATCTAATCCAGAGGTATCAAGGGCTCATAGTCTACGATTCAGACGGAGACCTAGTTGGGACTTATTCAGCTCTGTCCGAGGTTCCCATTTGGGCGACACAGGTATATGATGAGGACTGGATGGAACGCATGATAGGCCGATGGGGCAATTTCAGAAGAGGAGAAGCCTTTGACTTTTGGGCGGGCGGTTTTCTCTGGATTATTCCACCCAGTCGAGACCGCGTTGAGATGTCTGAAGACACTCGCTACATAGTTGACCCAGATACAGACGAGGTAGTTGCAATGGTGGTTGTAAATCCGGTAGCGAGCGACAGAACGCTCGCGGGAGTTTTCAAAGCCACTCGGGGAGGCGTTTTCCTCTACGAATACTTACAGGAGAAGTATATTTCAGGAGTAACAGCAGAAGACATCGTAGAAGGCAAACTGCCTAGACCGGCAGCTGGTCTGTACTACGCCCAAATGCCACTTCTGTACCCAATCGAAACCTCAGAGAACTCCATGCGTCTTGCTTGGTATGTACCAATCTACTGGAGAGAAGGCTCGTACAAACCAGATGAAACAATTATTCTTGCGGGTTTCGCTATTATCGACGCTCTCGACATTAACACTGTTGTCATAAATATTGCCGGCGAAGGGCTCTCCAGCGAACAGCTAGTCCGCTCCACTCGATTAGATTTCCTTGAACTCTTCGGGGCTATAACTTCTATAGAGATCGACGCAAGCGTATTGGACAAGCAGGAATATGTTAGAGATGGCTTAACCCATGTGGTTTTACGCGTTGACAACAGCACCTACACGTGGATTGAAGCAACACCGAACGATTTGCCAGGCCAACAATGGTATGAGCTACTTGCAACAAGAATCAACGACAGGATAACTGCAAACATTGAGAAAAGAGGAGAAATCTGGACGATAGTTGGCTTTGACAATAAAAACATACCCTAATCGTGTGCAGACACTCCGACCTCTGCAACAATCTAAATACTAATCTACAGCAATTAAGCCATTAATCGCCAATAGCCATGGGGTTTGAAGATGCCAAACATCAAGCGAGAACAGTGGAGCCGCCACTTCGGCAAGTGGTTTCGCCACGTTTTAAGAGACACGGGCATAATGGACTCTCGTTACCCAGTTAAGGGCATGACCGTTTGGCTACCCTACGGATTCAAAATAAGAGCAAGAATGCTTCAGATATTGCGAGATTTGCATGATTCAACCGGGCATCAGGAGGTATATTTCCCGCTGCTCATCCCTGAAACTGCGTTGGCTAAGGAAGCTGAGCATGTCAAGAGCTTTGAGGGTGAGCTTTTCTGGGTAACCAGAGGCGGGCTTACGCCTTTAGATGTCAAGCTTGCGCTGCGACCGACCAGTGAAGCCGCCATAGGACCGATGCTGAAACTCTGGATTCGCTCCCACGCAGACCTTCCAATAAGGATGTATCAGATTGTTAACACGTTCAGATACGAGACTAGAGCAACTCGACCACTGATTAGAGTTAGAGAACTCGACAGTTTCAAAGAGGCACACACCGTTCACGCCACTGAAAAAGAGGCTGAGGCACAAGTCAAAGTGGGGACGGAGCTTTACAAACGATTCTTCGATGCTTTGGGTCTGGCCTACAAGATATCTAAGCGCCCAGACTGGGATAAATTCCCAGGCGCAGTCTACACCGTATCCTTCGAGCAGATCATGCCAGACGGAAGAACAATACAGATTGGCACCGTCCATAATCTGGGACAGAACTTCTCTAAAGCCTTCGACGTCACATACGAAACGGAGAGCGGTACTAGAGAACACGTTTGGCAAACCTGCTACGGGATCTTCGCAGGCAGACCTCTTGTCGGCGTCTTGGGCGCGCACGGTGACGACAACGGAGCAGTTCTACCACCAGCAGTAGCACCTGTTCAGGCGGTGGTCGTTCCCATTCCACACAAGGAAATGGAGAAAAAGATCGCAAAGACATGTCGGAACGTTGCGTCACGGTTGAAGAAAGCTGGCATTCGCGTCGAAGTAGATCTGCGCGAAGACCTCACTCCGGGGTCAAAGTTCTATTACTGGGAGCTACGAGGAGTACCCATTCGAATTGAAATTGGACCGCGGGACATAAAACAAAAAGGGGTCACATTGGTAAGGCGCGACAAATTCGAACGACAAGCTTTCCAGACAAACAGGTTGGTTGCCCAAATGAAGAAACTCATGAACCAGATGACCAAAGAAATGCGGCAAAGCGCATGGGAATGGATGAACGCTCATGTGTACCGCATCGACGACTTGGGGGCAGCTAAGAAACTTATCAGGCGAAGGGTAGGCATTGTTGAGGTTTCATGGTGTGGCAACCCTGAGTGCGGCCACAAACTTGAAGAGGAACTCAACGCCCGCGTATTAGGCACGCCCATGGACAACAGAGAGAAGGCAAAGGGAAACTGTATCGTTTGTGGTGGAAAGGCCAAAGAAATCATCAGAACCGCTCTCGCTTATTAGACGGTATCTGCTTCCCTAATCTTCATAATCAACGAAGACAACACTCTGGCCCGACTCTTTGCCAGTTTTGTCCAGTTTGACTTGACCAACACTTATGGAGGCGATTTCACTGTTCACGCGAGTATATACCTTCATCACACGGCGCTGGTAGTCTATTTCTTGAATAATGCCTATGCCCAAAAAGTTCTCGTTTTTGTCGTGCAGAGCGACAAGCAGGCCTTCTTCGTCGCCTTCCCAAGCGACCTTTATCTTCTTTTTCAGGATGTCTTCGAGGTTTTGGATTATCTCTTCATCTGCCCATTGCTCGTGGCTTAGGGCTATGAAGATTGTGGCCGGCGTCTCCTCGCAATAAATCGGAGTTGTTCCCAGTTGCTCAACAATCTTGTTCATGCGCTCCCTTGTCGGAGGCATCCCTGTTCCAAGTGGAATCCCTGAAATCCTAACCCAGCTTACTGGAAATGCCTCAATGTGGGCGCCTTTCAGGAATTTCCTGTAACCAAGCTCACGCAGTAGTTTGCGTTCCTCGCGGTCTCGCTTGCGCGCAAACGGGGATGATTCGATGGCTATGTTTTGTGTTTCTGTCAACGCGCCAAGCAGGAACGTGAGCTCGTTTTGCTCTTGTATGCCAACAATTATGCCGGGTTTTATCTGCTTGACAAGCGCGACCTTGTATCGAATGGCGTCTTCTCCTTCGATCCAACCGTCAGTGTTTATTATCAAGATGCCAACGCGGCGTTTCATGGTCTTCTCCTTCATTGAAGTGATTCCGTCGATTACCTTCTTCACGGCGCCGCTTGGACTGGTGACGCCCACGAAACAGATGTTTTCTGCGCTTATTTCAAACGGATCTCTGATGAACTTTGTGATTCGGCAGGAACCTATCGTTGAAGGTGGGCCAAAATCTGTCTGCCCTAGATCAGCGTCTATCATAGCAATGGTTCGATTCGCCTTCAAGCCTCTGTTGGCCAAGTAAGCTGCGAAACTTGTTTTTCCTGCATCCACCCCGCCGACGATCATGACTGTTACGGGTTCATCTTTTTGCTCTAGAACGGTGTCTGCGGCTTCTGCCCAAGAACGTGGAATTGTGCTGCCTTCGACCTCGCTGGCGTTTGCCTTTTCACTGAGCTGTAATTCAAACTCAGCTTTTTCCTTGACCTCAAAAGGCACGCGTTTGCCTTCGCGGATCACCATTTTTGAGGCTGTCTTGAATTCAGCACCTAGAATTTCTGCTTTGCCTGAGAACAGGGTTACGGATGCTGGGCCGTCGACGAGCAATGTTTTGCCCGTTTCCACCGTGCGTTTCACTGTGTTTCTGTTGCTCCTGCTCGTTTGTAGACGTGACCGCGCCGCTCAGCGATTTTTATGGCTGCCATTGTGTGCCTCGCTTTGCGCGTGTGCTTAGCTTGGCCTATGAAGCGGCTTGTTCCAGCCTCTCGCACGATCTCTATGGTTATGTCCTCTGGCAGAGCTAGGTCAAGCTTGGGAAGAAGCTCGGCTGTGTAGGACTGAGACCAGCTTCCAACCTTCAGGACACGGACAGCAGCCTCATGCTTGTTGAAGATTCCTACGGCGGCGTAAACGGCTTCTTCAGGGCTCTCACAGGTTAAGGTTTCGAGGACATTGCCGTTGCTCAGGGCGGCTATTCCAAAGGTTTTGCCAGGGTCGATGCCGACCACAACGGTTTCAAAGCTCTTTTTGCCTTTGATCAGCTCTATAGCTTCGCCTACGATTATGGCGGGATCTGTGTTTTCTTGGTAGATCAAGACTTTGGGGTGTTTGATTTGTTTACTTTCGGTTTGGGTTGTTATGACGACTTCAACGTTAAGCGGTATGCTTTCGTATGGTGTCAGGCTTCGGAAGTTGATTCGCCTTGCTTTGAGTTCGTTAACAAGGAGGTAGTAGGCTTTTCCTGACACCGTGGCGACGGCTATCTTTGCTTCCATGTGAAGGTCATCTATGCTGTAGGCTCACGGAAAATTATTAACTTTGGCTCTTATTACTTTCGTAGGTGATGTGAGAAAGTTTGCAGCGCGCCGCCCGGACGGTTCCTACTGGCTCTGTTTCTTTGGATAAACTGTTGAACGGTGGACTGCACCGCGGTGAGGTTGTGCTTGTTTATGGCGAGGCTGAGACGGGAAAGACCAGCTTGGCGATTCAATGCGCTGTGAACGCCTCCCGGTTGGGTTGCAAGGCGATTTTTGTTGATTCTGATGGAAGCTTTTCTCCCCGGCGGCTGGTGCAGATTGCTGGCTCAGATTTGAATGAGGTTGCGCCTAAGATAACTCTAGTTCAGCCTGAAACGTTTCAGGAGCAAGCTTTGACCATAGATCGCTTAGACGAATTTCTGCTGCCCCAGATGGGATTGGTCGTAGTGGATACTGTTACGTCGCTTTACGGGGCAGAAATAAGCGAGTCGAAGGAGAAAACGTTCAGGATGAATCGTGAGCTTGGACGCCAGCTTGCGTGTTTGGCGCAGATAGCCAAAACCAGAAAGATTGCCACACTGATTACAAGTCAGGTTCGAAATGTTTTTTTCGAGAGTTTTGTTTCAATTGAACCGGTTGCCACACGCGTTCTGCGTTTTTGGGCCGACACCGTTATAAATCTGAGGCCGGCAGAGCGCAGGAACAAAGTGAAGGCGGTTCTTGAGAAACATGTCAACCACAAGGGTCCGGTGAACTGCTACCTTTCGATCGAGGAAAGTGGCATCTGCGACTGTCGATAACCATATCTCTGTATCGTGTAGAATACAAGAACCGAGTCAACCATGGCATCGCCGCTATACGAGGTCGCCTACGCCCTATGGTTTATACTTCCTGCTTACGTGGCGAACGCCATTCCAGTTCTATTGGGCGGTGGTAGAGCAATTGACTGCGGCAAGACTTTCGCAGATGGGCGACCTGTCTTCGGTTCGCACAAGACCGTTCGTGGCTTCGTGACCGGCGTAGTTGCGGGCACTCTGACGGGTGCAGTTCAAACTGCAGCACTCGGATTGATTCCCGTTTCGGATTTTGTGCTTCCGTATCAATTCAATGTGTTGCTTGGATTCTTGATTTCTCTGGGCGCTTTGATCGGTGATCTGATTCATTCTTTTTTGAAACGGCGGCTGAGAGTCGTGGAGGGTTCGCCTCTTCCCGTTGCTGATCAACTTGATTTTGTTGTTGGCGCTGTCGTGTTTTTCTCAATTGCTTCTGCGCCGCCCCTGCTTACAATATTCATAATATTTGCTATTACGCTGCCAGTGCATCTTTTAACGAATTTTCTGGCATACTTGCTGGGAGTAAAGAGGAAGCCTTGGTAGATGAATTGTGTTCGAACTTGCTACAGACCCTATTCGAAGTCAACAAGCAAAGCACGTTGAAATCGGATAGCTGGGCATCGGGATTAATGGGCTAGCCCACTAACCGCCCGCTGTGATCAGTTTGAACCATATGAGGTTCTCCATGATGGCGTATGCCATCAGGATGAACACGGCGCCAATCAACAGCAGAATGTAGGCTTGGCGCGCTTTAAAGGCATACTTTGTGCTTTGATACATTAGCAGGAGGCCCATGACACCGAAGAAATAAGCTAGCATGGCCATGCCGCTGTCGAGAATGGATTGGTTGGTTATACCCGGATAGAAGAATAGTATTGTCCTTGAGCCCACTGGTATGGCTATGAGTGGTTTTTCAAGGAGGTCAAAGACGCCGCCTCCTAACAGAAAGATCGAAACGGCAACGATGATGCCTGCAATCACGTAGATTGAAGGCTTAGCCGTGACGATTTTCTGGTAACCCTTTCTCATAGTATAGCTCAGTGAAACTAGTCTTCTTCTGATTCCAGCCATTAGTCCTTCACATCTAGCTCCTATGGTCAGTTAATCGATTTCTCTGCATTGTGATTTAAACGTTCCTTTTTTGGCTTCGCATCACTGCATTTCGGAAAGCAGGTTCTCGGCAACTTCTTTCGCCCATGTTCCTGTTAAGGGATTTTTTGCCACTTCGGCGAGGTAGTTTTTCCACTCAATGTTGGAGGCTTTTTTCCAAACCTCGAACTTGCCCCTGAGGCTCTCATATGCCTTCTGATGTAGTTCACAGTACTCGCTTTGAGGCTGTCTCTGAGTCTCGCGGCTGCATAGCTTGCATTTCAAGGCGTTTTCTCCTCTCTTCCTTCTTTGGGCAGGATGGGTTGAAGCACAGGTTCCATGGGCGTCTTCCTCTCATGTGAACAAACAGAAGAGGCGAGCCGCAGCCTTTGCACAGTCTGCCTGTAGGCTTGACCGTGCCTCGCTGTGGTAGTGGAAATGATGTTTGACAGGTTTTTTTGAAGTAGTTTGTGCAGCCCATGAAGCGTTTCTTTGTTCGTCTTGAGAATAGTATCATGAGTCTGCCTGTGTGACAGTTTGGACACTCGCCTATGATGCGTTCTTGGAGGCGTGCTTTTCTAATCGCGTTGCTCAACACTTCTCCAACTTCCTGCTCCTGCCTTTTCAGTTCGGTTAGTACAGGTTTGAGGCGGTCCACGGCTTCCGTTAATACGTTTTCTCGTTTTTCGTTACCGACTTGTATACGCTCCATTTTCTCCTCGAGGTCACGTGTTAATCTGACTGAGATTACCGCAGGCGCAGATTTGCGCAGCACCTCGATGATATCGAAGCCAAGGTCTGTCACGTTAATTCGCTCTTCTGTGATGTATCTTCTACGATACAATGTATCGATTATGTCGGCTCTTGTCGCCTTGGTTCCTATACCTTGCTCCTCCATAAGTTTCAGCAGGCTGCTCGGATTATAGCGTGGAGGAGGCTTGGTGAACTTGTCCTCGCGCTTAACGCGTTTCATCACCACGTTTTCTCCCTCTTTGATCGGTGGCAACGAAGCTTCCTCAGTTCGCAAATACGGTCTGTAATACTTCATCCAGCCTTCTCTCAGAGTCCGTCTGCCCCTCAGGTAGAAGTAGTGACCGTTCACGTTGATCGCTGCTTTCATGCTCTGTTTGATTCCAACCTCTGCAAAGACTGCCATGAAGCGTCTCACAACCAGGTCCCAGACGCGCCGTTCAGCCTCATCTAAGGGTCGGCTTGGCCTGTTCCCTGTTGGATACACTGCAGGGTGTGCTGGGTCTAGTTTGGCGCCTTCTTTAGGCTTCAACTGTTCTTTTTGGAGGAGTTCCGAAGCGAGTCTATTGTACACAGGTTCTTTGCTGAGCGCGCTCAGAATCTGTCGGTAGCCAATGACCGGTGGTAACTTCTGGCTGCTTGTTCTTGGATAGGAGATTAAAGCCTCTAGGTAAAGGCGTTCGGCGATACCTCCTGTTCGTCTTGGCGTGTAACCGAAGAGACTGTAAGCTTCAGCCTGCAGTGACCCAAGGTCGAACGGAATTGGCGCTTGCACCTGCACAGTTTTCTCTTCGATTCTTTCCACCGTTCCAGTTTTGTCGTGACACGAATCGACCACGGCGTCCGCGTCTCCCTTCGTGGCGATGGCTTTCTTCTGGTAATCAACCTGATACCTTGCGCCTCTAATCCCAACTTCAGCTTGAATGCTCCAGTACGGTGTGGGCACGAAACTGTTGATGCTGCGTTCCCGTGCTACTAGAAATTTGAGGGTTGGTCCCTGCACCCTTCCCGTGCTTAGCGTGTTGTATCTGCCGGTCCAGCGGTTGGCGGCCATGGTCAGAGCGCGGGATATGTTGACTCCGTAGAGCCAGTCCACTTCATGGCGTGTTCGTCCTGCCTCAATCATGGCGAAGTCCAGGTGGGGTCTTTGTTCATCGTATGATTTCTCTAGTTCCGCTTTGGTTAGGGTGGAGTATTTCATGCGTGTGGCTGTGTTTTCCTTGCCTCTGCAGGCGTATTTTAGGAGAGTGTAGCCTATTATGGCGCCTTCTATGTCGTAGTCACAGGCGTCTATGAAGTTGTCAGCGCCTTCAGCCAGTTTCGAGATAGCATCAATCCATGTTTTGGTTTGTTTGGCGTTTCTCTCTGCCAGATATCTGGGCGCCCACTTGAAGGTGAAAACTGGATACTGGTTTCTTCTTCCATGCTCATGCGTAACAGTGTAGAGATGACCGAGCGCAGGAACAACCACAATCGGCTTGCGGCGGTTAGCTATGAAATACGGCACGCTTTCTTCATCAGCCCTCTCGGGCTTGCCCTTCAAATCTAAGGCTTCAGCAATGCGCTTGGCAGCATCGGGCTTCTCCGTAATGATGAGCGTATACTTTTCCATGCTTGGGAAACAACCTTCCTCTCGACCACAGACATAATAAAATTATTTATGGTTTACGACTCGGAGGGGATACCGAGAACTCTTTCAGCACCAATTCACTAGTAAAACATCCTTTTATTCATGCGTGGCGAAGTTCGAATCTCTCCCGGGCTACCATTGCTTAAGCATGAATTCATACTTTTTTGTTTGGTGGCAAAGTGTTTTCTTGGGCGTAATTGTGTGGATCGAATACGGACTAAAAACCTTCGCCCACAGACTATCAACAACATAACGCTTTAAAACTTTTTTTAAGCTTTCGATTTTTCAGAGAGGGTTTTTCCTCGCGCGCTTTAAGCGCTTCCAACACAGCGAAAAAAGGGAATTAACCTGAAGCTGCCTCGGTCTCCAAGATTGCTTCCACAGCCCATCCAGCCGCGTTCTCGGTGACTTGCCGGCAAACCTCGAGCCCACGTAGCTGCATTTGCATCATCGCTTGCAGTTCCACAGGATCAAGGGAATCATAACTGCGACCAAATAGTTTGTCCTGAATATCACAGCATAGGTATCCTCCGTATTCGGTGACAAATCGATCACGCACGCGTTTCACCGCTTGGCGAAGTGTGCGATACCACTCCCCAATTTGGGTGATACCGGAATTTTCATAAGCAGCGCGAGTTCGACCAAAGCGTAAACCGAGGGTTGCGATAGCCCCACAGAGCGCACCGCACCCACCTGACATGCTCGATAATCCGATCGTCGCCTTGAACACGTCATCACTCACGGGCATGTTCAACGTATCCGCTACTGCTAACAACGTTCCCTCTGCACAGGCATACTTTCCCATGTATTCTCGTCCTAATTGTCGTGCTCGCACCATCAGACGACTCGCCTCGGACATCGATTCATCACTCTCCATGGTATCAGAGTAAAAGTTCGTAATTTAAGAATTTCCAATCATGTAATCAGCTGTTGCCCGCGCGTGTTATGTTCCAATGTTATTACTACATTTCCCTTTTTGTGCCCTCTGTCGACATACCTGTGAGCTTCGACAATCTGCTCCAACGGGGAGCGTCTATCTATGACCGATTTTATCTTTCCCGCCTCAACAAGCTCTTTGAGGAAAATCAGATCTTCTGCCTTCACGCTTGCTATACCACCTATTAGTTTCTTGCTGCTTGTCATTGAAGCCCATCGCATTCGAAAATTTAGTGCTGGCGCACCAGTGGTGGTAAGATAGATTCCTTCTTTCTTTAGCGATCTAATACAACCTGAGAATGAACTCTTGCCCACAGTGTCAAAGATAACATCATAAGTCTCACCGCTTTTGGTAAAATCCTCTTTAGTGTAATCAATCACCCTATCAGCCCCCAGAGATGTAACCATCTCTGAATTAGCTGTACTGCATACCCCAGTAACTTCTGCCCCAAAATACCTGGCAAGCTGTACTGCAAAGGTACCTACACTTCCAGAAGCTCCATAGATAAGAACTTCCTGTCCAGTCTGAATATTCCCCCTTCTAAGAAAATGCAATGCTGTTCCTCCCCCAAAAGGAACTGCGGCGGCTTCCTCATAGGTCATATTAGTCGGTTTTATCGTCACCGTCGCATCTTCAGGTAGACATCTGTACTCAGCATTGGCACCGCTTGCCAGGGCAAAAACCTGGTCACCTTTCTTAAATTGCTTTACGTCTTTGCCTACTGATTCGATTTCCCCGGCTAACTCCATCCCCATTATAGCTTTTTTTGGTTTTCTAAGACCAAGCGCTATACGGGCAAAGAGCCAGTAAGAGAGAGGGACTGTGAAACTTCGCATTCTCACGTCCCGTGCCGTTACTGTTGTCGCATACACTTTTACTAGTATTTCATTGTCCTTGGGAGTAGGTTTTTCTACTTCTCGGAGCTGAAGAACATCGGGAGAACCGTATTTTGGGCATACAATCGCTTTCATCTTCATAATTAGGAATCAGCTACTTAGGCAATAATATTTTGCTCGCGCGCTAGATTATATGTCCTCCTGTCCAAATGATGACCTCGTTGCTGGAAAATAGTAGAAAGAAATCAGATCTGACATGCTAAGAAAGTAGTTGATATAAAAGAGTTCTTTAACTTCCGTCGAAGCCTTCATGTGTAGCACAACTCTTGGATCTACCAAGATGAAAAAGAAATAAAGGGAAGATGGGCGAAACTCCCTAAACTAAAATGTATAAATTATAGCCTAAGCAACGGTCTCTCCCGGGCTACCATTATACCGCGGACAGGCCAGGCTTCAAATTCTCGGTTTTCTCTCAAGCGTGCGCCTGATCGAGGACGACAAGTTTCGGCAGAATCCACTCTTATTGGTCTATGGCTCAAAAAGCGTTATGTCGTGATAGGTGAACTCTCTAAAAGGCGAGGTTTGAACTCACTGAGCAGTTCGAGGACCTCGGGCCAGTAGGTCAGGCCAAAGGTTTTGGTGTGATCTTCGATGACAAAAAGAGGTTTTTGCGCGATTAACCGTGAGGCTCCTTTTAAGACCTCAAGCTCATGACCTTCTGTGTCTATTTTAACGACAGCCGCATGGTGCACAAGGGTATCTAGTAGGTCAGTGTGCACAATGTAAATGCGCTTGTGAAGCCTTACTACATCAAGTCGAGATCCCATACCAGCGCTGCAAAGGACGGATTTTCCTTTCTTACTGCTTGCAGCTATGTTAAGCGCGCGAACATTTGTAACGTTGTTAAGCTCAAGGTTTTTCGAGAGCCCCTCAAAATTGTAGGGGTCAGGCTCGATTGCTATGACCTGGCCATAGTGTTTGGACAACCGAACCGCATAGTGGCCTACGTGGGCGCCGACGTCCACGAAAACCTTTTCAGGTGACCCTACAGCCACGAGCAGTCTAGAAGTCTCAATTTCGTGATTAACGTCTGGGCCTATTTTGTCATGATAAAACCCATGAAAAAGCTGTCTTTGCGAACAAGCCACTTAAAGCCGGACGGATCTGTCTCTATAATATGTTTAGTCTGCTTAGAAAAAGGATTCGCTTGCATAATCTTGCTGCCTATTCTTACCATTTTGAGCTACATATTTATTTTTTGCGTCATAGGATCTCCTTGCAGACATCGTGTAGTCTCATTTAGAAACTTCTTTTAAGCTCATTTTGTAGGTATTTTTCTAAAACAGCTGAAAAACCAAGTCTTAACACCGATATTTTAGACCGATATTTAAACCCATCTCGGGCTACCGCTGTACCCAAGTTAGGCCGACATTCAAACTATCACTTTTCACTTCTTGCGGATCCATTGAATATCCATAAAGACAATACCACTGCCCTTTTTAATTCTCCGAAGACTAGTTGTATGTGTGAACATGGCATGGGAAAGTGGCCCACCTGGTGGTACGTGTTAACTTACGGCGTCATCGGGTTTATTGTGCTTTTGAGCGGAATGGTTGCAGGGAATTTTGCTGCGACGATTGTCGGGGCAGTTTGGTTGTTTACAGCTTCTTCGGCGTATCTGATCTTCTATGTTAAGAGTGAGCATAGGGTAGAGAAGGCTTTTGAATTGATCTTTGTGCTCTTGGCGCTGGGTGTTGTCGTCTATGGTTACCTTTTAACTGGAAGCCTCATTCTTGGAGTCATCACGTTATTTATTGTTGCTATGATCGTTGTCGCTTTTGTAGCATCATATCTCTTGCCTAAAATCCGTGCCCAATCTAAGAGCTATAATTACAAGGTCGTGGAAAAATGGTGAGATCGAGGAAGTGGTGGGCGCAAGAGTGGTATTGGGCACTTTGCATTATGTCGACGTTTTCCGGGTTCTAATTTTCCATGTGTTTTTCTTTCCTGAAGAACCGTTCGAAAGACTCCCTTTTTTATGCCCGTAGCCTTGTCTGTAGGGGTATTCTTGGCATTTGTTGCTTACGTTGGGAGGCTTGGAAAGAAACGGTTTGAAGTGCAGGGCAACGCGGCGTCGTCTATGGTCTGAGTAGGTCTAGCTTGAATCTTCTTGACAGATTGCTGAGGTCATTAAGCACGTAGGTGAAGACGTAACCTCTCCACTCTCCCCATCTCTCTTCAGCGACCTTTTTTAGCTTCGGAATGATGGTGCGAGGTGATTCCGTCTTCTCTTGGAGAAGGAGTGCGTTAAAGATTTTTGCGCTCCAGACGTCGAGTGCGAATCCGGGATGAGGGGAGACTATGTCGGCGGAGTATTCACCGATGCCCTTGAGTTCCATTATTTTTGCTCTGGCTTCTTCGGGTGGCATTCTTTCGAGTTCTCGAAGGGTTGGAAAACCTTTGAGCATGGCTTGCGCGATTCCTTTCAGAACTCTGGCTCTATATCCTAACTTGCACTTCTTCTCTAGCTCTCTGACAGTGACTCTTGCTATCCTTTGCGGAGCAGGCCAGTACAAGACTTCTCTGTTGTCAAACGTTATCCTCTCCCCGCACTTTTCGATCAGAAGTGTCATCATCTGGTCGCTTCTTTTTATGGGAGCCATCTGCAAACTTACAGCCAGCACCAGCATTGGGAAGACGTCGGGCCTCTTCGTCCTCCTCATACCGTACAGATCTTTCACTAGTGCCTTCACTAAGGGATCAGACTTTGCGAGGGAGTAGAAGTCTCTAATATCCTCTTTGAGTCTCAGCATCCATGTCACTGTGTCTAAGAGCTCTCTTCTCTCATTCTGGCTTAGCTTCTCGTGTGAAAACAGCCCACAGAGTATCTCAGGCTCTTCCACGGTTCCCATTGAGCTCAGTTTCAGTCCGAATATCTTTCCAGAATGCCACCACATGGCGGTCCAGAGGACGCCTCCCTCAAAAATCTCGTAGGGTGTTAGCAGCGACCATCCGGCAGGCTTGTGGACTGTGAGCGAAAAGTCGTAAGGCGCAACTGCCTTCAGCCTAAAGAAAGTTGAGAAAGGTAAATCTCTAGTCAACGGGTCGGAGCCTTCCATCCACAGTTTTGTGCTGGTTATTTAAGCCTTCTAGTCTTCTTGACACGAACTCGAAGTCAATTAAATAACCGAAACCTGCAGGTCGGCGCCGGGAACAGGATTTCAACACCAATTTACTAGCAAAACATCGTTTTGTTCATGCGTGGCGAAGTTCGAATCTCCCGGGATACCATTCCTAAGTTGTAATGTGTAACGCACGCAGCACTTACTATGCGTTTGGTGAAGGTCGCGTTCCCAACTCAACCGCGATGGTCATTGTTTGATTGTCTCGTACCACGGTTACGCTTATTGTTTGACCTGGTAAAGTATATTCTTCTAGGTAGGTTGAAAGATCATCTAGGTTTGTGATTCTTATTCCATTGATTGCTATTATGGTGTCACCGCCTATCGTGATGATTTCTCCCGCGATCAGGACCTGTCTTGTTCCGCCATGCAGACCTGTTTGAGCCTGCACGCTTGTGATCAGCCATCCATAAGTCACGTCTGTGCCCATTGCCTGTGCGATTTCATAGGTCATGTCCGTTCCAGTCGCTCCCAGCGAAGGATGCTGATCATACGAGCCTTTTGTCACCAAAGATTCGATCTCCCGCAATATAGAGTTGGATGGGATCGCAAAGCCTAACCCTTGCGAATCGCTCACGATGGCAGTGGTTACGCCCACAACTTGGCCTTTGTAGTTCAGAAGTGGGCCTCCTGAGTTACCGGGATTTATGGGCGCGCTTGTTTGGATGACATTTGCTATTGGATATCCGCCTGTCATTTCCTCAGTTATTGTTCTGCCCAATGCGCTCACTATGCCCGTAGTCATCGAGCCTGCTAGGCCGTAGGGGGTGCCGACGGCTATCACTGGGTCGCCAACCTTTAATGTTGACGAATTGGCAATTTCGAGAGGCTTGTATTCGCTCTGCGGAGCTTCTGTTGAAAGCCCTGCGAGGTCTGCGTATGGGTCTGAGCCTAGAACTGTTGCGGCATATCCGTCTCCGTCAATGAAGGTTACAGTGATGTTGATTGTGTTTTGGACTACGTGATAGTTTGTGATGCCCACCATCTCTCCAGTGAAGTTGTATACGAATCCTGAACCTTGCACTTGCGTGTAGTAAGGACGATGGAAAATGTCGTATTGAACTATTATTCCTCGGATTACGACGACGGAGTCTTTGACTTGTTCGTATAGCTGGGAAAGTGAAGCGTTTTCTCCTAGGACGTAAGTGTTGTTTTGATTTGTTGCACCCTGCGTCGATTGGAGATATGATACCTGTTCCTGAAGCGTTGAGAGTTGATTCTGCAGGTTACTGATTATTCCTGAAACGGCGAGGTTGCTTGCTGAATAACCCAACAGTCCCCCCGCTATTAGGCTAACTACGATGATTACTGCCACAAGAGCCGTCGAAAAGCGAGTTTTTCTTGAATCTTCACTGGTCTCCAACTACTATCCTCCTCATCCACTTTGGATTTCATCCAAAACACCGCGAATTATTAAAATGTTTTTCAGAATTGAACCAGATTCCATTACTAATCCGATATTATGCGACCATTAGTGTGGCGTTAAGAGCGCAAAGAACAATGTTGACCTGTCTGAGCCAAGTTTCTCTATTGATATTCAGCGTAAAATGGAATAAAAAATGGACGCAAGAACAAGCCGCGCAGTTTTTTGCTTATCATATTATTTCTCGATCGTGGCTACTGTTAAGATCTGTATTTTTGTCACCTTTGCCTGTTCGATGTCAACCCACGCCAATGCCCAGCCCGTTGTATCCTTTTGCAGCGAGACTATCGCGGTTGTTGCCTTCGTGGTGACGGTTCCGTCTGCCTCAACCGTAGTGCTGATTATAGGTCTTACCCCAGTGATGTTGTAACCCTCAGCGAGTAACGCTTGCACGTCTGTGTCGCCTTCTGTTATGTTGAGCACATTTTCCTTGTACTCTTCGCTGATAGTGACGGGCCCAAACCCGCCGCGTCCTCCTCCGAATCCTCGCCGTCCAAAACACGGGCGTGTGTTGTTGTAGTTTTGATTGATGTAGTACCCTGGTACGTCGGTTGTTGTGCTTGTGTCATTCGTTGCTCCGTTGGCATAAGCCATCAGAGCGATTCCAGACAATACAGCCAAAACCAGCGCTGCTGAAACCATTAAGGTTTTCATCTTTCTTTCTATCTCAATCACCCCCTTTACTTAAATCGGGTCATCGGTTGAGAACTATCGTGAATTATAAAGGATTTTTCAGAATTAGACCAGATTCTCTTCCAAATCTAGCTTAGCAAGATTCATCCGCCGTTCCGACCATGAAACACCGCGAGACAAGTGTTGTGAGGTTTTCAAAAGCTAGGTCATGGTTGGAGGAGGGTTGGAGAGTCACAAGAGAAAGGAGAAAGAGGGCTGAAAGCTTGATCTCCTCCAACCGTTCCACGCATGGTTTTTATCTATCTAGGTCTATCACCTCCCTTGTCGTCATGTCATGTAGACCTGTCACCCATTATTAATCAATTTTTCAGAATCTGACCCAACTTCATTCCTAATGCGGTTCAGACGCTGGAAGGGCATATTTATTACTGCAGTCTGGATAGGTTTAGCTAAAACTCCTTCATGCATGCGGAGCGAAATCGATGTCTGCTACCGGGCGTCCGCTGAAGTATCTGCTTGGGTGGCTAATCGCGGGCACAAGAGGCGGTCCGACTCGTGCCAAAATAATTCAAACTTTAAAGGAAACTCCACAAAATGCAAATCAGTTGGCGAACCTGCTTGGAATGGATTACAGGACGATAAGGCATCATCTTGAAGTGCTCGAGAAAAACAGGATAATAACATCGGCTGGAGAGGGGTACGGCACTACCTATTTTTTGTCTCCGGCAATGGAGGAGAATTACGCTTTGTTCGAGGAGATTATGAAGAAAATCTGGAAAAAGTAGAAAAAGAGGGAATGTAGATGAAGAACCGTATGAATAAGGGCATGAGAATTTGGCTGATTCTGGCAACGTTGATAGTGGTAGCTGTTTTGGCGGCCGTTTGGGCTTCGTCCACGTTTTGGGTTCCTCGTTACCCTTTTGAGCCTCGCCCACGACCTCGAGAGAACATTCCTGGAGACATAGAGTTTTTCTACACTGCAAAAACGGTGGTTTCCACAATCAATGTGACCCTATTAGTCTTCCTTCTGCTCACATATGTTGATATATACCGAAGGACGCGGTCGGAATTCACGGTCGGATTAATAATATTCTCAGCAGTCTTCCTTCTGAATGTTCTTGCTTCCAATCCTTTGGTGATTTGGGTTTTCGGTTTTCGACCGTTTGGTCTGGGGCCATTTGCCTTACTACCAGACCTATTTACACTTGGAGCACTAGCAGTACTGCTATACCTTAGCATCAGATACTAGAAAGCAGCGTGCAATCCATATCTGTACTTCTAGCATGTTTGTCGTGGCGAGTCTGTTATCTGTGATGTGCAGCTGAATTATTCCGAAGCCTGTCTAGTTTTTCGTTCAAATACCTTCAGTATCGCGCTTGATGTTATGACCTGTGAAATAAGGTAGATGATTGAAGGCAGAGCGGCGGTAGGGGGAAGTATGTCAAGGCGATAGCCATAGCTAAGGAATTGTTCCTGGAACCGGCGGAGTAGGTCAAAGCTATAGAGTGTCTCAAACTTCTCTTGAACACGATACGAGACACAAAGTAGCTCGCCGAGAAACTCAACAGACACTGGATAACAGTTACGAACGTCAGCGCAGACAGAAGTCCTACAGCCTCGTGTCGCCGCAGAAGCGGAAAGACCGTGGCTCCGACAATTGCCCCGAGGATCATAGCAGCCACAGACGACACAGAGAACAGCACAGGGTTAAAACGCTCTAAATTCTTCCTAATCGCAGATTTTACACCGGCGACAAAAGCAATTGGAATAATAATCATGAAGATGAGGTCAGTTAACATTTGCAGAGTATCTAGTTTAACGTATGCGCCAACAAGAACTGCCATCAAAAGGGGCACGAAAAGCACGCTGAGCACCATGGAGGATACCATCAAACTTAGGGCTAGTGTAATTTCGCCGCCAGCCAGCCCGGTCCAGATTCCTACGGCCCAAGGGCTTGGAGTCGAAGCGACTAATATGAGGCCTGCAGCAACGTCGGAACTTGCTGAGATGAGACTTAGAGACAACATGTAGCTTAGAAGCGGTATGAGTCCAAACATCAACGCCAAGCCCAGCAGCAGACTGAGAGGCTCTCGAAGAACCCTCTGGAGGTCTTTCCTACTGCAAGTTAGAGCTAATGATCCAGTCATTACGGCTATCAAGTACGGAATAAGAAACCGGAGAGACTGTCCAAACTGAGGGAGCAAGCCACCTAGGGCTATTGAGACAATGATCAGGTACTTGTAGTAATGGTTTATTTTCGCAGCGAACTTGATGACGTTTTCGCTAAGCGGCAATCTCTCTTTGGCCCTCAACGTTATCCTAACTCTGCCAGTTAAAAGTGTTCATTCCCGACAGTGATAACTGCGACGAAAATGTTCTGGAAAGTAACCTACTAAGAGGCTATTCAGTATTCTCGGGAGTTTCAATGTTGCGAACGTTAGAGCTAATGTGAAAACTATGGCTAGAAGAACCAACCCAAGTCTTGATCCCTTTCCGATCATCGCGGTCCCCTGCTTAAGCATCCCTATGCCGAAGGGTTCTTTTCAGATCCATTTAGTTTTGATTTCTTTTATGACTTTGAGGTGAGGGTCGTCCGAGATGCATGGAGCATTTTAAGAGAAGGCTCGTGGCCGCTATGACGCTGTCAGTCATTGAAGTTCTATATCTATGCCTTATCTCAGTTGAGCTCTTTGCGATTTTTTGAGTCTACATCTACTATCCTAAAGTCTTTTTTTCAAGGGTTTTGTTCTTAGAATTGCAGTTTCGCGTCCTTCTCCTTCATGCGTGAGTTTGTAAATTGCGTCTAAGACAGTTCAAACCTCTTATGCAGGCATGTTAAGGATTTGTTCCGCTTTTTCCGAAACATAAGGTATATAAGAAACAGTTTCACACACTATATCCGAGAAAACGCAGTTTGTTCGCTCAACCAGGTAACATTAAGCTCGACGAAGTCGAAAGAGCATTATTGGAACATCTTATCCAATTCAAGGAAATGAACCTGTCACAACTCAGCAGAAAGCTGAATGAACCGAAAGCCAATGTCCATCGGCGCGTTGAACGCCTAGAGGATGAGAGAATTATTGAGTCTCAACAAATCGGCAGGCAACGTGTGCTGTCTATTAACCCTTCTGCTGTCGATGTGGTTAGAGGAGCGCTTGGCGTCGTTCCTACTGCAAGAGTGCTTGTGCTTGTCTCAGAGGAACATGTGGCAAAGATCATAGATTACTTCAAGCCACACGAGATATTCTTCCTAACGACAAACTCCAACATCAATTTACAGTTTAAGAATGTGAAACTAATATTGTTGCCCGATAACCTCAGGGTATGTTATGAGCGTATTTACGCGTTCATTCGTGAAGAAAAGTCATTAAAGAACGCGTATGTCGCAATTGCGATCACAGGAAATGGAGTTGCATCCATAGCTGCCGGAATGGTTGCGCGAGATACCTCAACACCCATATTGTTCGTGGAAGACGGGGAAATAAAACAGACAATCTGAGACGGCGAAGGCATGGCTACCGAACAATATTACAATGAAAAATCAACAGGATATGACAATGCGACTGATATCATGTACTTCAAAATCTACGATGCCATCACTTGGAAGTATACAGAACCCTATATCCCTTCAAAACCCCATGCCTTAGTTCTGGATGCGGGTGGAGGAACGGGCAGATGGGCCCTTCGTATCGCTAAACAGGGATGCAGAGTGATTTTGCTTGATATTTCTGATGGAATGTTGAACATCGCCAAGGAGAAAGTCGCAAAGGAGGGTCTTCAACACTCTGTCACTATCAGAAAAGGAGATATTAGAAAACTAGACTACTCAGATGAGACCTTCGACATGATTCTCTGCGAACATGCTCTTTTCCTCTTGGAAGAACCCGGTGCCACGATAACAGAATTTGCGAGAGTTTTAAAAAAAGGGGCACCCGCAATTATTTCAGCCCAGAATCTCTACGTGCAGTTACTTATGCACCTACCATCTAAAGAAATCCCAGAGCCCGAGAATTTAGATGAAGTGCTTGACATCTTGCTTCGCAGAAAATATGACAGTATGGCTAAAGACGGGAGGGTCAAAATCTACACATGGACGCCAGACGAATTTCGTAATTTGCTGGAGAGGAACGGCTTCAGCGTCCAAAAGATTATCGGCAAAGGCGTAACAATGCCTTTACGAATCACTGAAAAACTCTACATGAAAAAAGAGTGTTCTGAAGATTTACTCAACAAGATACTTCAATTCGAACTTGCTCTGTGTGAGAAGCCGGACGCCCTAGCACTTGCGGGGCATTTACAGGCAATAGCGTTCAAGTCATCATTATCCTGAAACCCATGCTTGAAACCATCAAGGGCTCCCGCTTGGATTCGCCTTCTGAACGCCTCATTACCAGTAAAAACTAGTCTCCAAAGTCTCTTTTTCCTAGAAGACCCCAAGAATCGCTTTAATGAAGAGCGCGCGGGGAGGATTTCAACACGATATATAGTAAAGTATGTTCACATATGCTTGCCGAGAGTTGGATCTCTACCGGGCTGCCACAAAACCGATCCGTTATCCCGTCTATGTTCTTGGTTACTATCCATGTGAATTTTATGTACGTAGTACGAAGAACACCCAAAGGTTTCATATTTGTTTGAGTTCATCTTCGATTCGTGCTATGCATGGACAGCCGTTTAGACTTATGAAGGTGTTCATACTTCGATTGTGGTTATGCCTAGGATTTCATTGAGCTTTCTTAACTGCTCTGTGTAGTCCCCGTAGACTATCACGTGATGATTTCCGGAAGCCTTGTGGACAAGCTCTCTTGGATTGTTGATTTTCACTTTTGCTTTTACTCTGCAATAAGTTTCGGCCTTGTATTCCACGCTGTCCGCGATAATTCCTTTTGTAATCAACATGCTTTTGAGGTCGCCGCTGAGGCGCCACAACGTTATTTCTTGGCCGCTTTTCATCTTGACGAAAGCTGTTAGGCTGCCTGTGAATTTTTGGGTGTGATAGGGTCTTAACATGTAGGGTGCTGGTTTGGTGTTGTATCCTTGCATTTTTCGTGGGCACACGCAGTGGCTGATGATCAGTTTTTCGTCGGTTGGGTCAATGAATACATTGCCCATGAAGCTCGGCTTGTCTGCAATGTAATGCATGATTGTCATGGAGAGGAGGGAGTTGATGTCTGCCTCGCATGCTGCTGGTGTCCCTTCATCTCTCAGGTTGGTGTAGGCAACGCATGGGACAGGCAGCGGACTGTCGCCGTATGCCATGGTTAAGGCTTGGGCATTTTTCTCTTTAAGCAAGTCTTTCATTACTATGTACAATCTTGCAACTGAGATGGCGTCTTCTTCTTCTGCTCCGACGATTTCTTCTGCTTCTTTGATCCATTTTTTCGCTAGTCGGCTTGCGCTTCTCTTATCTACGTTTTTCCATCTTTTTATCACGTCGTCGCTTTTCACGTACTCCAAGTCTATTCCAAGTTTCTTTTTGATTGCTTCTTGACCCCCGCGGATGCGGCTAAGGAATCTTTCTCAGTGTGGGTAGTCCGCGTTTAGAATCAGAATTTTTGTTTGGCTCAGCTTTTTCTTGGTTGAAAGCGCAGTTAAGTAAGTGTTCAGGTCTTTGTAATCTATGGCAATCCAGACGTTTTCTTTGGGATAAACGTATTCCAGCGCATCTAACGGGTTGCAGATCAATCCTTCATCGTTGAAGATGATTGTGGGAAGGTTGAATTCTGAGATTTTTATTATGCAGTCGCCTAGACCTAGATGGGGTTTGTAAAGAAGTATTGCTTCTGCGTTTGCCTGTTGCTTTTCTAGAAGTGAAATGTCCTTCTCTTCATTGATAGTGATATGCTTCAAGATTTGAACGTCGGATTTCACGTCTTTTCTAATACGCTTCAGTTTCTCTTCCATGAGACTGTCTTTGACTTGGCCCTTCCTGCATACCAAGAGGGGTAGTACTCTGAGAGTTTCCAACAGTTTCCAACGCTCCTTTATAACAGATAATGCCTCTTGTGGTCTATTAAATTGAGTTTCTAGCCCACATTCTACCAGTAGAGCCTTGTGTCTCAAGAGTGCCTTAAAAAGTGGCACCCGGGAAGGAATTTCAGCACCAACACGCTAGTAAAACTATGATCTTGTTAAAGGGGCTTTTCTACTTTAGGGCGAATTAGAGGAAGGTCTTAATATTTCTCCTTTCTCGATTTCTTTTATGAGTAGCTCGCTTACACCCATCGTCTTATACCAACTCTTCACGCGGGGCATTGCAATTATCTCCAGCACTTGGAATCTTTGAGCTGAGTCCCGGCTGAACATGGAGGAAGAGTAGGCTGTTCTGGCAACGATGGCCGTGTCGGCGCCTTTGTCGCTGCCGGCTATTGAGATCACGTTCACGGCAGGTGGCACTGTTCCAGAATCGGTGGCCATCAACGCGACTTCAACAGCTGTTTTCAGCCCGTAGCCGCCTACTGCTTCCAGTGTCTCAGCCACGACCCAGCTTACTGGCATGTATCCGTATCTGGCTAGGCCGTAGTCTAGTGTGTCCCCGCTTAGCGTGGATGGCATTTTATCAACTATTGACACATTGAGTTTCTCAAGCTTCTCTTTCGTCTCTTTTTTCACGAACGGGTATTCTACACCATGTTGTGTGCCCCAGCCCGGAAAACCAGAGACGCAGACGACGAGGATGCCTAGTTCTTTAAGTTCTTCGGCGACTCGCAGGGCGGTTTGACCGCTGATTGAGGCCACGACTACGTGTGTGACGTTTCCTTCTCTAGCTCTTGCCTTTACAGCTTGTATGACGTTGTCTGTGTTGTGAGGACCGGGTTTGTTGAAATAGAGGATTCTTTTCTCTTCGTAATCAGACATTTTTAATCAGTAGTCGTTTAGCACCATGCTCTTATATGAGTTTCATAGGCGGAATTGAGGCATTGCGACTCCACTTCAGGTTCGTAAATGGAATGGCGCCGGAGAAAGGGATTTCAGCGCCAATCTGCTAGTAAAAGAATGCTTGGCACGATTATTAGAAGTCCGAATTCTGGGACTAATGTTACAGGTCATAGACGATTCCAGGTATTTTAGGAAACAGTTGGGTCTCTCCTACATGTTTGGCTCCCACAATCCATGCGGTGAGTCTTTCTAGGCCTATTCCAGCTCCCGCTGAAGGCTTAAGCCTTCTCTGCTTCGCCAGCTGCAATAGAGTTCTATAATTTTCTTTTTCAACATTATCCCTTTCCATTTTCCTGAGTATCTTGAGGTATTTCCATTCTCTTCTGGCACCGGATAGTACTTCTCCGTATTTGGGCAGTAGTAAATCATAGTTGTCCCATTTGCCGGTCTCGAAGTCTTCGAAGTCGTAGAATTCTCTAGGGATATTTGTGACCCACGCTGGGTCGTCGATTTTGTGCGCCAGCAGGGTTTCCCATGTTCTTCCGTGTCTGCGTTCGAGTTCTCTTGCGTCATAGATTCTGAAGGGTCTTTCTGGAACAGTTAGATTGGCATATCTTCCAAGGAGTGTTAACTCTTGACGCGCGTGCCTCTTCAGGTAGCTTATTAGTCTGGTGATTATTTTTTCCACGAAGCTTGTGATTTCGTCAGATGTGGCGTTTTGGCATTCAAAGTCTAATTGAGTGAACTCATAAGCGTGGATACCGGTGTTTGCTCTTTCTGTTCTTTCTACTCTTATGTTTGGAGAAAGTATGAACAATTTGGGGTGAACTAAAGAGCAAGTGATCATTTTGTGGACTATCATGCTTAGTGTTGCTTTGACCGGCTTCCCGTAAATTTCTACTTGGATTCGTTTTTCGATTGATGCATCACTGTCTGGCCATAAAGGATCTGTCGATGAGGAAAATATCACGGGTAATAGCCATTCAAAGTCCTCACGCAGAAATTCGTTAGTAAGACACCTTAAAACGTGAGTCATAACTTTGCTGATGAGTATTCTTCTTAAAATTTCGCTTTCGGCTAGCTGCACTAGGGGTCTTGGCATCTCGATTGGTGTAACTTCATCTGCCATCAAGCCCTTTTGGATGACCCTCTGCCGTTTCATTGCGTATTCATCTTTGATTGCGGTTATGATGTTCGTTTCAATACCTACTCAAAGGAATGCCGCTGCTATAAATTTTTTCTGAAAAATATTGATTTTTTTCCAAAAATGTAAAGTTTATAGGTCAAAATTT
>Ga0315308_1000311_pt1 | contig 26808 bp, 23 predicted proteins | sample TDP3_MG_FD_203078 | JGI IMG/M metagenome (GOLD analysis project Ga0315308, IMG submission 203078) | Freshwater sediment microbial communities from Lake Towuti, South Sulawesi, Indonesia - TDP3 | ecosystem: Environmental > Aquatic > Freshwater > Lake > Sediment | place: Indonesia: South Sulawesi... | reverse complement strand
TATCCCAACAACAGGGGAGAAAAGGTTTGATGTGGGGCTGACCTTCACAGTCACGCCTTCTGTTGATTCGTGGTATGTCGTTGTTGTAAGAACAACCGAGGCAGCGAAGGATTTCTGGCCTATCGCACCAGGAATTAAATCACTCTCCATGACCAACCCTATTTTCGTGGATGTGGACGGTAATGGCTTCATTCCCCCTGGCGCTACAAGGGGTTTCAAGTCCCTCGCCCCTCCCAAGCTCCAGGAAGATGGCCTGACAAAGCTGCTCAAAGCCTTAAGGGACGCCGAATGATCCATAGTAACTGAGAATATTTACTGGACCGTAAATGAAGGAAGCAATCAAGGTTCTCAATGCTATGGTCAAAAAAGGGATTCTTGATGATTATGCTTTAGGTGGCGCCATCGGAGTTATGTTTTATACAGAGTCTTTACACACAAAAGACCTGGATGTTTTTATTATGCCTCAGATTGCACCTGGTGGTATCGTCCATTTTGGAGAGTTCTTTCACTACCTCAGATCATTGGGATATAAGACGCAGGGCCAATATGTTGTGATAGACGATATGCTTGTAGATTTTATTTTAGTCTATAACAAGCTAACAAAAGAGGCCCTGGAGAAAGCCAAAGTTAAAAAGTATTATGGAGTTAATGTCAAAGTCTTTAGACCAGAATATCTGATCGCTATCGCTTTACAAACGGGTAGAAGGCAGGATCTAAGGAAGGTGGATATGATACATGAAGAGTGTTTGATTGATAAAGTCCTTCTCAATGATGTCTTGAGGAGGTACAATTTAAAGAGGAAATGGAAAGAACATGCAAGATGAAGAGAAATATTTCAGACAGGCACGGAAAATAAACAATAGACTTTTTGCTTTCAAAAAGAAGGCAAGGATTCTTTGGGCGCGTGAGCCGATTGAAAAAAAGATCGAAGAACTCAAAATGCTTATGAGACGGGCCGATAATATCAGGTTGTTTCGGGAGTAAGAGTTACTTCTATCCGATATTACCGCTAATCCTTCGGCCCAATTACTGTTTTTATGAAGTTATTGCCTTTCTCAAATTGAGGAAAAACTTGACAGGATTAGGGGGGTTTGTTAAATTGCAAAAAACATGAACCTGGTGCGCTTTTTCCTCGCATGGATGCTCGTATTCGCTATTCCTCAGGTAGCGCTTGCCAATGGCCTGACCCCGCCCGTCTTCGGCGGTCATTTTGCAACCCCGGCCGAGCCTGACCCAGCAGGAACATACTGGAACCCGGGCGCGCTCGGGTTTGTCAAGGGGACCCAGGGATTTGTCAATGTGTCGCCAACATATTTTCCTGCAACATATACTCCATCATTCACACCAACAACGGTTTCCTCCACCCTGTTCCAGGTTACACCCCTCATTGCAGTCACCAGTGATTTTGGGCTTGAAAACCTGACCTGCGCCATAAGCGTTTATGCACCGTTCGGCGGCACAACCGATTGGCCTGCAGATGGACCACAGCGCTACAACGGTGCAAAGAGCATGATCATGGTAGTGAATGCCGGGCCACTCGTATCCTACAAGGTCCTCCCATCCCTTTCTGTGGGAGCCGGTGCATTTTATGTTTATAATTCACTTGAAGCAAATATGAGCCTGGACATGTATCCGGACCTGGCCGCCCTTGGCCTGACCTCCCCTGCATGGACCAAAAGCACCGGTTGTGAGTCCCCTGAAACCCCTGGATGTGAAGCCCGGATTGACCTTAAAAATGCGACTGGAAACTCCTGGGAATGGGCTGCAGGGGTATTTTTTGTCCCGACACAGGACATGAGTTTTGGATTGTCATACCAATCCCCTATTGATGTTACTCTCAAGGGAGACATTAGAGTCTTTTCGGTTAACCCTAAATTCAACAGTTTTCTCAATGTCAACGAAACGGGAGCAAAGGCAAAGGTCACGGTTGATTATGTCCTTCCCCAGACCGTAAATTTCGGGGGAAGGGTCAGGGTGACTAATAATTGGCAGGCTGATATCATGGTCAGGTGGCTGAATTGGGGAGTCCATGACAAGCTGGTTTTCCATATTTCGGGAGACAAGGGGCCTGCAAAAATGATTGTCAACGGGGATCGCGATATTTTGAGAGGGTATGCAGATGCATTTTCAGGGCGATTGGGGGGAATCTACTCCGGTTTTACATCATGGAGGCTCTTTGGCGCCCTGGGATACGATCAGAGTGGAGTTCATGATGAATACATGTCTGCCTCAAACATGGAATTTGACAAGATATACCTGGCAGCTGCCCTTGAATATACCATGCTGAAAAACAAGCTCAGGCTTGGATTCGGCTACAAACATGATTTCATCATCCCCAGGACGATCACGAACAGCAAGCTTCCGCAAACAGGTAACGGGAAATACGACGGCTACTGGGAAACCCTTGATTTCACAGTTGCTTATCAATTCTAAAAGGAGGGAAACTATGAAACGGATAGTTTTTGGTATGGGGATATTTGTCTGTCTTTTATTATTCAGCAAGGCAGTTCTTGCCAATCCATTCAATGTATTTGGCTTTGACTCTGCATCCACGGCCATGGGCGGCGCATACACGAGCCTTGCAAGCGGTGTCACTGCAACATGGTTCAATCCAGCAGGCCTTTCAGAGGCAAAAACTGCAGATCTGGAAGTGGGCTATTTCTATGGTCAGACTTCTGTTGATGTTAAGATGGCAGGCCCACATGCCCCACTTATGGATGCCGCAGAGAAGGATACTCCCAATGAGGGATATCTTATTGGTCTGAATGTCCCTGCCGGTTCCAAAAAGATCGCTACTGGAGTGGTTCTGTTTTTCCCAAATGAAAGGCTATACGAGGAGATCTTTGAGGACGAGAGCAGTCCATTCGTCCTTGATTACCAGAGGCAAACCAAGCATCTCATGGCAATCCCGGCGATATCCTACGAGATCGTTCCCATGGTTTCAGTTGGGATTGGCCTGATGGTTGGGGCCCACACTTATGCTATAAACAGGGCTGGCAAGACCCTTGTCGGCAATGAGGAGGGTTACCTCAGCACATGGACAGCCCCAGAGGCAGGGATTCTCGTCAAGCCTTTGGAGGGACTCAAGATAGGTTTGGCCTATAGGGGGAAGTATTCAGCCAATGTCGGGGCTATTATAGCCATGTTTGGGCCGCCTATAACTTTAAAGGGGGTAACTCTATACTCCCCAATGCAAGTGGCAGGAGGGGTGAGCTATATATACGACAAGCTCACAGTCGCCGTGGATCTTGTTTACACGCAATGGAGTGACTTTGAGCCGCCTTTCATAACGGCTACCGGCCCGAATGGCATGGTAATAGCAACCTACAGCGATATTAATTTCAATGACACCTTTACGCCGAAATTGGGAGTGGAATACAGGCTAATTGATTTCCTCAGCCTCAGGGCAGGATACTATTTCAAGCCCACACCTGTTCCGGATCAGACCCATGAATCAAATATCATTGACAGCGACACCCATGTTGGTTCACTCGGTGTAGGGGCTGCTGTCCCATTGCCAAAGTTCATTACTGAGAATTCCCTTAGAGTTGATCTCCATGTTCAGTATCAAAAGATGACAGAGAGGAGTTACACCAAGGGAGGGGATGTAGATGAATTCAACCCGGGGATGCCGGGCTACTCTTTTGATGGTCACGCTCTAACCGGCGGTATAACGGTGAGTATAGCCCTTAATTAGGGAAGCAGTATATAACGAGAGATAAATACCACAGCTAATATATAAACAAGCCAGTGGACATCCCTTCCCCTGCCTGCAACGAGCTTGAGGATGGGATAGGAAGCAAAACCAAGGGCCAGGCCGTTTGAGATGCTGAATGTAAGCGGCATGGCCACAATTGTCAGAAATGCAGGCATTGCCTCTGTAACATCCGACCAGCGTATCCTGACAACCATTTCAGCCATGAGGCTTCCCACAACGATGAGCGCAGGGGCAGTGACCGGATGGAGTATGTGCCCGGTAACCGGATCCTTGTATTCTCCGCCGAACATGACTGCGATGGGTCCAAAAAACAATGCTATGAGGAACAGGATTGCTGTCACAAGGTTGGCGAGCCCTGTCCTCCCACCCTCTGAAACCCCTGAGGCGCTCTCAATATAGGCAGTAACGGTGGAGGTTCCGAGAAAGGCGCCGATTGCAGAGCCTGTTGCGTCTGCCAGCAATGCCCTGTTCAGTCTCTTCATGCCGCCCTTTTCTATCAGGCCTGCCTTCTCCCCAACACCCACGAGCGTGCCGATGGCGTCAAACATTGCAAAATAAAGAAATGTGAAGATGGGCGCAAGGTAGGCAAGGCTCAATGCGCCAGAAACATTCATCTTGCCGATAGTTGGCTTCAGAGAGGGAAGCTTGATGACAGCGCCCTCAAATTGGACGATACCAATGAGGGCCCCGATGATTCCTGTTGTCAGAAGACCCCATAGTATTCCGCCTCTAACCCCCCTGGCTATGAGGACTGATGTCAGGAGGAGCCCGAACAAAGCAAGGACAGCAGGCTTGCTTGTAAGGTTGCCAAGTGTGACGAGGGTCTCGGGATGGGCAACGACGATCCCTGCGTCCTTGAAGCCGATGAAAGCTATGAACAATCCTATCCCCGCTGCTGTTCCAAACTTGAGGCAGTCAGGGATGGACTTGAAGATCATCTCCCTTATTCCAACGCCCGTGAGAAGGATAAATATGACCCCGGACAGAAACACAATGCCAAGTGCCACATCCCAGCTTACTTTCATTGCTCCGCAGATACCGAAGCTGAAAAGGGCGTTCATTCCCATGCCAGGAGCAAGGGCAATAGGATAGTTTGCAAGAAACGCCATGAGTATGGTCGTGATGGCTGAGGAAAGGCATGTTGCAGCCATGACCGCCTCGAAATTCATGCCTGCCCCATGAGGCTGCGGGACACTCAGGATCGCAGGGTTCACAAATATGATATAGGCCATGGTCATGAATGTTGTGATACCGGCCACGATCTCTGTCCGGACGCTTGTCCCATGTTCTTTTATCTCAAACATCTTCATTGGGGTCAGGTCTTTACTTTTAGCATTTTAATGGGAGAGTCATGAAAAGGCAATAAGGGCGACTCCGAGGGCCATTATGGTTGAAGCAGTAAGTCTCTCCATCACGCCACTTTCTCCAAACCAGGCCCATCCATAGAGGACGCTGAAGATCATGCTTGTCCTCTTCACAGATATCACATAAGACACCTCTGCTCTTTTCAGTGCCGTGAAGTGAAAGACAGTCATCAAAGCATCAAAGATGCCGATATGCAGGAATTTCTCCGGATGGCGAAGGGCATAAAAAAGGCCCTCCCTATCCATTACGATCACAACAAAAAACAGGGCAAGGCTCAGGACGGCCATATAGAAGACAGCAAAGAATATGGGGCTGGAGTGCTGAATGGCAATCTTACCGAACACCGAGGTCACACTGTATATGGCAGCCACGGCTATCATGAAGAGGCTTCCCTTCTCACGCGACACGGCCCTTAAGGGTTCTGCAAACCTTCCAAACAGGCCAAAGTCTTTTCCCTCAGCGGCGCTGGAGATGTTGAGCATATAAGCGCCAATGGAAACAAGGATGATCCCGATAAGGCCGGCCTTTGTTACATACTCTCCGATGATGAGGAAAGATGTAAGGATTAGCAAAACAGGGGTGAGGGCAAGAAAGGGGACCGTTAGGGAAAGGGGTGAGATTTTCAATGCCTTGGTGTATAGAAGTATCGCAGCGATTTCAAGTGGGATGTTGATAACCACAGCGAGCCAGAACTGCCTGTCAAGCTGAGGAATCTCAATGAAAAAGAGGAGTGGCAGGAGAAACGGAAGTGAATAGGCCCACCTCACCCAGGCTACGACATATGTGCTGCTTGTTGAGAGTGTGCGCTTGCAAAATGCATCCGTCGTGGAGAGCGACACGGCGGACAGAAGGGCATAGACAAACCACATTTATTCAAGCCTGAACTTGAAGGGTATGATCATGTAGAGGGATATTGGTCTCCCGCGCACAGTGGGTGGCTCAAACCTCCACCTTCTGACCGCCTTGAGAACGGCATCCCTCAGGATATCTGATGAATATTTAACTACCTCTGCTGCCTCAACGCTTCCTTCACGGGAGATTAGGATCTTCACGATCACTTCGCCCTCCACTGTATTCCTTCGCGCATTGGCCGGATACTCCACCTCCACATATTCCGAAATTGCAGGGACCCTATCAAGGCCGCCAGCCCCAAAAAGCATTGGATTTACAACAGGGGCACCCCCCTGAGCCCTTTGTGGTGAAGATCCAATATCAGCAAAAGCCTCAGAAGGAACCGTTGTGTTTGTTTGGCGGGACGGTGGTGATAAGGATTCGGAGATTTTTGCTGGCTTTTTAGATCCAGAGGACTGGCCGTGTCCGGCTTCCAGGGAGGCAAGGTTCACAACGATGACGCCTTCTGGCCCTCCACCGAATGGAAGGTCAGTTATTTCCAGAAATATTCCTATGACGAGCAGATGTGCAATCAGGGATAAAATAAAATCGTTCCTCATTTTCTTTCAAGGATCTCCATTGCTATCTTCTTGGCTAACTCTACCCCGGGCTGGTCAAAGGGGTTGATCCCATAAAGCCCGCCTGCATAAACAGTTGCAGCCTCAAGAAGATAAAAAATCTGTCCCAGGGTTTCTGCATTGACCTGGGGGATGTTTATCCTGAGACTCGGCCGGCAGTCCTTCAAGAGTGCTGTCTCTACGCCTCTCTGCTCTGCCCTTAGGATCTCGCCAAGGTCACGGCCATTTAAACGTGATAGAGGGGGGTCAAGCCGGCCCTTCAGTCTCCTGATGCTTTGGTATTTTTCAACCGAGAGAAATACAATCACCTTGTCCTTTGGACCCTCCAGATAGAGCTGGAGCTGGGAGTGCTGGTCTGTTGCGCCGAGCGCCGCTATTGGGGTCTGCCCTGTGTTCAGGATCTTTCCTTCAAGGGAATACCTCTTTCCAAGGCTTTCGGCCCATAGCTGGCAGAACCACTGGGAAAGCCCGACAAGAGAATCCGCATAGGACATCATCACAACAATCCGTTTCCCCTTCTTCACATCCATGAGATAGAGCAAAGATCCCAAGAGAAGAGCAGGATTTTTATCAATGGTCTTTCCCTGGCATGCCTCGTCGCTGGCTCTGGCACCTGCAAGGAGTGATTTTATATCAACTCCTATTACAGAAGCAGGGAAAAGTCCAACCGGCGTGAGGACAGAGAAGCGGCCCCCAACGCCATCCGGCATCATAAAGGTCTTATAGGATTCTTTCCTGGCAAGATCGCTGAGCGGGTTGTCTTTCTGCTCTGTTGTGACGAAAATTTGCTCCCTTGCTTTCTTCCCAAGTGCCTTGCCAAGTATTTCCCTCACGATGGCGAATTGCGCCATTGTCTCAAGGGTCTTGCCTGACTTGCTAATGACATTGAAGGCTGTTTTCCTGGGGTCAATGGATTCCAAAAGGCCTGAGAAGGTATCAGGGTCAATGTTGTCCATGATGAATATACGCGGCAAACCATGCCTTTTATTTTTCGGAAGGAGGTTATGCAGGGGATGACAAAGTGCTGAAAAGATAGTCTTCACTCCAAGTGCAGATCCACCTATGCCCAGGACAACGAAGTTTTCTATTCTCTTTCTGAGACCCTGCCCTGCCCTTTCTACTGATTCTGCATCAGCCCTTCTGTAAGGGAGGTCAAAGAATGGGATCTCTCCCATGAGACGCCTGGACCTGGTCTCCTCAAATACCTCCTCTGCCCTTTTCTTAATTCCTGCAAGATCCTGGTCGGTTATTCCATGGACCGCTCCTATGGAGCTTGAGCTCGAGCAGGACCAGTCAATTGTCAAAGCCATCTTCTTCATTATTGCTGGCAATATTATATCACTTTAAAAAAAAATTCCCTCCACCATAGGCGGAGGGAATCGTCATTTCTATATTTATCTTAAGAACTACCAACAGACATTATCTATCTGTTGAACACCGTTCAATGTCCATGGAGCACATCCACAGCCGTTTGTATTGCCGTCGTAATTCACAACAGCCTTGTTATTGCCTGAACTGATCTCCAGTGTCCCAGAGATTGGTTCACCCCAGCATTGGTTGTGGTCGAAACCAACATCCACCTTGATGTTCACCTTTCCTCTGTTCATAGGATAATTCCAACCAACCCGTCCTGTTAGGCTGATGGTGCCGGTATCATCCCAGCCAGAATCTGTTCCTTTTGTATCAATACTGATTGTGCCTTTCCACTCGGCGTAAACACCGATCTTTGAAAACCCGGAAACGACCTCAATCCCTTCAGTATCAGAACCGTTTACAGTCCAGACATTGCCAGACTTTGTTCCTGAGATGCTCTTGTCAGCATAAATAAATCCAGAAGCGCTGCCGCTATGACCGTCACAGTTTGTTGCACTGAACGAAACATTGACATTGCCCTTCTCGGAAAGGCTAAAGTATGAGCTCGAGCTTGTCAGCCCTGTTGCAGTGAATGTCAAGGAACCATTGAAAGTTAATGCCCCAGAGCCCGAAGTTTCGCAGTCAGCAGAAAAACCTCTTTTGTTGAATGTGAGGGTCACATCAACGGTTCCAGCGTTGTAATCCACTTCTCCTATCAGCGACCAGCTTCCTAAAAGTGTTACCCCTGTGGTTACTGTGCACCCTCCAGGGCCGGCATCGTATAAAATATTGATCGTGGTTCCGGTCGGATAATCGGAAGTGTTTGTCACAGTATCGCATCCACCTAAAAACGCTAATAGCACAATCCACTCAACCTGCTGAGGCTTGAGGGAACCAAGGGCTTGGGGTGCTATATATGAAAGATTTTTTTGGGAAAGAGCCTTGAGAGCGGAAGGGGAGATAGCGTCCACTGATGTAAAATCTGCTGTCGTAGGAACTTCTGTTGCACTGGATGCAGCATTGGATGCTTGTTGTGTCGCCTGTTCCGCAGTCTGGGCATTGAGGTTGGCATTTGGAAGGGAGTCAAGCGCTGATGAAGCCGGGTTCTTGCTCTCCTCCTTTTTGCCGCATCCCCCTGCAGCACTAAAAGCAAAAGCAATAGCCAGAACTAATCCTACTAACAATCCTTTTAGTTTCATTTTTTCCTCCTTTTTATTTTTGACGAACCAACTATATTACAGGTTACAAGCATGGTCAAGTGATATAGATCACATTAAATTATAAACCCCGTCATTGCGAGGAGTACCTATTTTCAGGGACGACGAAGCAATCTAATAATTCATTGATTATAAAGAGATTGCCACGCCCACCGTTAGCGGGCTCGCAATGACAATGTATTTGGTTAATGGATGGACTCTATCTTTTTGAATTCGGCAATCTTCCAATGACCCTCTTTTTTAATGAATCCCCACAGGACCCTCATCAAGCCCTCCTGAACTCTATTGCTGCCTTTCAGCCTCAGACGGGTCTTCTGGAGCATGGTGACATGGGCCATTTCTCCCTTGAGATCCAATGATTCAATCGTGAATTCCACCATGATCTCGTCATATTTCTTGAAAGAATCCCTGAATCCGCTGGTCTCTTTATCTGTGACGGTGGCAAGGTCAGAAAGGTAAAGATCGAGGTCTTTTGCTTCAAATGCCTTTTTCTGACGATCGAGAACGCTCTGGATCAATTCCAGATCGCTTCCCTTTGTCGGCTGTGGAGCAATGGTCATTGGAGCAGCTTCTGTGGCCTTTGAGACTCTTTGAGGAACCACCTTTTTTACCCTGGGCTGCGGCTTCACTTCAGTAGGTGCTACGGTTGTCTCTGTAGGCTTCTCGGTCTGAAGGGTGATGGTAATTTCCTGCTCTTCACCTTTTTCCATGCACCCACGGCACCCATTGAAAAATATCATGAGGAGCAGCGCGCAGAGGGCGCTTGCTGCTTTTTGTGCGCTTGTCATATCACGCCACGAAACCGAGTACCTCATAAATCTGGACCGGTTTGTCCTTTCCCTTTACCTTGATGGGATCCCATGCCTTGACCTTGATGTTGCCTTTGACAGCATTGTATGTGCTTTCGCACAGAAGTATCTGGCCCCTTCCCGAGTTTCCCTCTATCCTGGATGCCAGGTTTACCGTATCTCCAATTACAGTATATTCCATTCTTTTCTCAGATCCTATATTTCCTGCTACGACTTCTCCGGTTGTGACTCCGCACCCTACATAAATTGGGGAAACTCCTCTCTTGATCCTTTCCTCGTTCAAAGAGACAAGCACCTTCTGCATTTCTATGGCACTGACGACTGCCCTCAAGGGATCGTCCGGATGCGATATTGGTGCTCCGAAAACAGCCATGAGCGCATCTCCTATGAATTTATCCAGGGTCCCCTCATACTTGAAAATTATATCTATCATGTGGCTGAAGTATTCATTGAGCATGCTTACGATATCCTCTGGCGGCATCTTCTCCGATAGAGATGTGAATCCCCTGATGTCCTGAAACAGGACAGTGACCACCCTCTTCTCTCCTGTGAGGGTCACCTTGACCTTCTCGCCCAGGATCTTATCAGCAACCTGCTCCGATACATATCTCTTGAATGTTGCCTTGATCCTCTCCCTTTCCCTGAGGCCGTCCACCATGAAGTTGAATGAGCGCGCCAGCATACCTACCTCGTCGCGCGTCTTCACATTCACTTCCTGAGACAGATCTCCCTTCTGAACATTTTCCATTGCCTTAACTACTCTGAACAACGGCCTCGTGATCGAGGATGCAAGCCAGGCTGAAGCGCCAACCCCAATGAGTATGAATGCAAGGGATAGCAATACAGCGGTTAGCCGTGATTTATAAATTTCATTGTCCAGTTTATTCAGAGAGAAGCCCACAGCAAGGCTGCCAAGATATACCTCCTCTGGTTTAAGGGAGACCTCAACAGGCAGGAGATGGCCAAGATGTGAAAGTATTGCCCTGCTCGATTCCTTGCCAGATACCTTTTGTCTAAGTTCCTCTATAAGTTCGGTCTTTATAGAGGGATCCTTTCGCCCGACAAGGGAGCTGAGCAGGTCGGAGTTTATTGCCGATCCTTGGACCTTTCCATTCTTGTCCACGAGAACGATATAAAGTATATTCTCGTCCATCTGTGGAACAAGGGAGATGAAGCTCCTGGAAAGCGCCCAGGGATCGGTTTTTTTTTCTGGAACCCCAAGCATGCCGAGGGAAGCAGTGATCTGGCTGATCTTCACTGCCCTCCTTTTCATCTCCGTGCGCATGGTATTCTCCTGCCTGACCCCGAAGAGAAAACCTACGAACGCCATGATGATTGCAACAATGATTGTTGTCAGGACTGCGATCTTGAATGCGAGACCGAATCTCATCTACCCCCCTACACCAAATGATGTTGTATTAAAGAGATTCCTTCGCCCGCCGCGGGCGGACTCGGAATGACAAAATAGAAATAAGACGCAGTATTAGAATGCGTAATCAATCCCAATGGAATAAAAGTAATTATATCCAAGATAATAATAATTGAATAAAGCAATCCTCGCTGCGACAGTTGCAAACAGCCTGTCTGCAATCTTCACCCTGATGCCGGGACTCAGATCCAGTTTGCGCTGGTATTCCTCCCTATAAATAATCTGTGTTCCTGCCCTCTCGCCAACCCTTAAAAATCCACCATAGGAATAGTTCCCCTCCAAGAAAACCGATAGTCTATCGCCCGCATCCCTGCTGAAGGCGATATTCGCCGCGATCGAATCGTTTGGAGCCTCGCCATGGGTCCAAACACCTGCAAACTGGTAGCCTGCCTCGGCATCCAGCCTGACAAAGGAGAGTTTATAGGTTATGGCAAGGGCAGCCCGTATATCCAGGGTGTTTGTCCCTATATCGCTGAATCCCGTGGGCGGAAGCACGGACAAAGCCAGTGAGACGAATGGATGTGATAAAAACTGGTATTTTGCACGGATAACCGGGTTAAAAAGCCCGGAGACGCTTGTCCTTTCGACTCCTTCCGTCCGGGTTATCTCAACATTCTCCTTCACATAAGGGGCCATAATAGCGATCTGGAAGACATCATACGGGTTATAATTGAAAAACAGGATCTCGTATATAAACCTCACCTTTGGATCGCCGGTATATACCTTATCCAGAGGTTTCCCAAAGCTTTTTGTGGCCTGTGTATAGAAGAGATAGAAGCCAAGGCTCCCCTGATCCGCAGCGCCTACCTCTCCTGAAAGGGTGACAAGGGGTCCAACGACCTTTCCACCCTCCTCTATGCCTGAGACCCCTCCAAGCGCTCCGAGCTGGGAAAAAGCAGCTTCCGGGATAAAAATGACAAAAATAGAAAAAACAAGAGACTTGAGCTTTAACTTATTGATCATCCAACTGAAAATACCTTTGTCACCCTTATCAGAACAAATGGATGGGAAAATAGCCCCTGGATTCTGACCTTGCCTGTCAGGATTTTACCCAGGATTTCCAGGCCAACCTTGTCAAAAAACCAGGGCAGGCCGAGGCGGATCCTGACCCTGGCAAGGTTCAGGATAGAAATGGAATCAGCACGGATGGTAAGGAGTGCATCCTCGGACAGGCCAAGGGAAACCTTCAGGGCATCCCCCTGGAAATCCAAACTAACCCTTTCTTCTATGTCAGGGGCCTCAAGGGATACCTTTCCATTGATACCCTGGAATGCCTTGATTTTCTTATCGTTTCCCTGCATGTTCTGGGAAAGGAGCTGGGAAAGCATCTCTGCAAACCCATTTCCCTTTGCTTCTCTGGACAGCTCTATCTGCATTCCCTCACCATGCCTGACGCAGGATGCCGAGGAGAAGCCCATGATCCATGGCGTTCCTTGGGTTATAGACGATTGCACCGTCAGATATGGCATCGTTTGCAGCGGTTTCAAGGCCGGATTCGGGCACCTTGACATCCCTCAGCCTTAATGGCAGGCCTACGCTCTTTGCAAGGGCCATTGCAGCGTCTGCAGCCTCTGCCCCTGCCTTTTCATCGGACTTACCCCTTATATCCACACCAAGCGTTTCTGCGACCATGGCATACCTGTCAGGGCATTCAGAAAGGTTGAACCTGATGCAGTGCGGAAGGAGGATGGAATTTGCTACCCCATGCGGAACATTAAACCTTGCGCCCACAGAATGGGCAAGGGCATGGACAACACCCACCTGCGCATTGGAAAAGGCCGCCCCAGCCATATTGGCTGCAATGAGCATCTGTCCCCTGGCGGTAATGTCATTGCCATTTTTCACGGCATCTGGCAGATACCTCTTGGCAAGCCTGATGGCATGAAGGGCAAGGGCATCGGCTATAGGGTCCCTTTGAAGGGAATGGATGGCCTCAACAGCATGTGTAACCGCATCCATTCCGGTTCCAGCAGTCACCATTGGAGGCATTCCCACGGTCATAAGTGGGTCAAGAATGGCAATATCAGGGATCAGGAAATTGTCACAAATAAGGAGCTTTCTGCCAGCCTCATGGTCCTTGATAACCGCTGCATAAGTGACCTCGCTGCCTGTCCCGCCGGTTGTCGGTATAACGATATGGGGGGTAATAGGGGCATCAAGGAAGTTGATTCCGGGATAGTCCCTGAGATTCCCTCCTTTTTTCAAGCAGATAGCCATTCCTTTTGCAGTATCAATTGAGGATCCACCACCAACGCTGACGAGGCAATCCGCCTTGACTTTTCTGCCCATTTCAGTGCCTTTATCAACGATATGGACACCGGAATCAGGCTCGCATCCGTCAAAAACACCTGCACAGAACTTTCCAAGGGCTGTTTTAACCCTTTCTGCAAGGTCTGTTTTACTTGAGATATAACTGTCTGTTACGATCAGGGCTCTTGAGCATCCAAGGGAATCAACCTCCATTCCAACATCTTTTGCTGTATCGGGCCCGAATATGATCTTTGTTTTGAACCTAAATATGAAGTTGAGGTCTTTGTCGTAACTCATTGTTATTCATCCAGAAATTTGGCTGGGACTCTTGTAGAACACTCAACGAGCTCCTGGGATGCCTTCACAAACCTTACAATGGTGGGCAGGTCTCCCTTGAGCTTTAGTTTTCCCTGCATCATGCCCTTAACAGGGTCAAGTTGCTTCCTCATAACCTGTTTCCATCTTGCATAATCGCCGGTAATGACAAAGGGCGCCTTCTGAGCCTCCTCGAGCGTGACCTTTTTGGACTCCCGGCAGACACCTTTTAGAAGGTCAAGCCAGATGGCAAAATCCTCATTGAGGCCAATTTTGGGATCCTTCGAAATGATAAGGACAACCACCCCTGCTTCCCATGTTGCTGCAGCCTTTTTATACGCCTCGCTTGAATTGATCTGGGAATGATATTCCTTTAGCCACTCTTCGCTGGGAAATAGAAATGCCATTAAACACCTCCTGTCTTGGTTGTGCTCCTCATAATAATCCCCCCTTATTCCCCCCCTTTTCAAGGGGGGGAAGTTATTATTGAATCCCACCCTTTCAATGGGCTTTATTAATAAAGCTTTTTGGCAAGCTCAGAAAGGCCTGCCTCAAGCAGCTTTTCTTTCTTTGGAAATCCTCTTTCGTCAACCCCACGAAGGGCATAATATTCCTGCAGGAGTTTCTTGATATCAGGGGCAGAATTCTCTGCAGGCCCCTCTTTATGGGCAGTTAGTATCCTCTTCGGAAGATAGTCGTCCTTTGCCGTGACGCCCATGAGGTTGTTAATCCCCCTCTTAAGGAGCCATATCCTTTCCCCGCATGCCATAAGTTCCTTAACATCATATGGATGGCCGGTTGTTGTCCTGAGCATATCTGCAAAATCCTGGGGGCTTATGGCATAAAGAACATACTCGCATATACATGCGGAGTTGGCCGGTATCCCGAGGTTCTCAGAGATGTAGTGCATCTCAGCCTTGCCTTCGCTTGACTGCCCGTCATACATCTCCTTGAGCCCGATCTCTGTAAAGGCTGTCATGCCCTGCTCAACTGGAAGGTCCAGGTGCTGGAGATGGCAGGCGCCCCTGTTGCCCACGGCATATGCCAGGCCCATTCCATGGAATGCCCTGGGGTCGTGCATTGGAACCTCCAACCCCTTTACCTCGACTGCAAAATCCTCGGATCCTTTGCCGAGCTTTCTTGATGCCCCCCTCACCCCTTCAGAGAGGATGTCTCCGATACCCTGACGAAGGGATATCTTCTTTATCATCTCGATTGCAGCGCCGATATTTCCCCATGTAAGCTCAAGACCGTCTGTATCCTTCTTTGTGATGATGCCTTTTTCATATGCCTCCATTGCAAATGCAATGGTCGCCCCGCACGATATGGTATCAACGCCGAGACGATTGCATACCTCATTGGCCTTGAGCACCCCTGCAAGGTCTTTGTTCATCAGCATTGTCCCAAATATGGCGCATGTCTCATATTCGGGCCCAGGCCCCTCCTCAATTGCAAAGGGCCCTGATTCAACCCTCACTACCCTCTTGCAAGCAATTGGACAGGAATAGCAGGCATGGGTTCTGGTAAGGAACTTCTCCTTCATGGCTGGACCGCCGAGCGCCGAAGATAGCTCCAGGTCCTGGGCAACCTGCCAGTTCTTGATTGGAACATCGCCTGTCATCATTCCAAGGTCCATGGCAGCGTCGCTTCCCATCTCGTGAATGGACTGGGCAGGCACGCTCTCCTTGCATTTCCTCACGCATTTTTTTCTAAGCTCGTCATATTCCTGCTTGAGCGCAGGCTCCACTTTTCCAGAGCCCCGGACAACAATTGCCTTGACCTTCTTTGAGCCCATTACAGCGCCCATCCCTGTCCGGCCTGCAAAATGTCCCTTGTCATTCCCAATGGCAGCGAATTTGACCAGGTTCTCGCCTCCAGGACCAATTGCAAATACCTTTACCTTTCTGGCACCGGTGGACGCTGCCTTAAGATGGTCAGTGACCTCGTAGATGTCCTTTCCCCAGAGCTCCTTTGCATGTTTGATCTCAACCCTTCCATCCTCAATCTCAAGGATCACAGGGGTATCTGATGCTCCTTTTAAGATGATACCGTCGTATCCTGCTGCCTTAAGCTCAGCCCCGAAAGTCCCTCCGCAGCTCGCCTCTCCAAATATTTCTGTTTGTGGGGAACGGGCGCAAACAGTAAACCTGGATGTCCCTGGAAGTGTTGTGCCCGAAATGGGGCCGTTAAGTATAAAAAGGATGTTATCGGGAGAGAGCGGATCTACCCTGGGATCAACCCTGTCAAGGAAAAGCCTTGCACCAAGCCCGCTTCCGCCGATAAATTTGATTTTTATTTCATCCGTCGGATCGGAGAAATCAATCTTTCTCCCGGCGAGGTCAACCTCAATGGTTTTTCCTGTATATCCCTTCATTGCCCCTGATTTTACTCAAGAAGAGAGAAAGATGTCAATCCTTTCGACTATATGGCCTGAAGGCAGGAGTTCGCTCAGGATTGATCCAAATCCATATGTCATTGCGAGGAACGAAGTGACGAAGCAATCTTATAATTTATAGATAATAATAGATTGCCACGCCCGCCCTTGGCGGGCTCGCAATGACAGAATCTGGGATTTTTCAGAGATATACATTTCTTTTTTTGAGGAAAGCTATTAAAACCAAAGGAATGAGGAATGCCAGTAAATCAACAGGCACGGCTTTCCCTTGACTTCTGGCGTGTATTGAACATCCACCGCTGCATCCGGTGCATCCTGAAGCGCAGCCAGAAGTGCCAGACTGTGCGGCAGCGACAGATGTAGTGAAGTTAAGATATGCAAATGCCTTGTTGTATACCCTGATCCCCTCGGCTCCAACTGTTGGCGATGAGAACCCAATCCATCCGAGCTCGTTGTAAGGCGGTTCAATCTGGCCAAGGTCCACATAAAGGGCGCCGTTCAGCCCTGGGTCTTGCATTGCAGTGTAGAGGATTGTCATTGAGGTTCCCAGGCCCGTAATGGGTGAACCCGCACAGTCTGTCAGGGTGCACCCAATTGGTAGAATCCCATCGGCATCAATGTAGACTGTTGATGAAGGGCTGGATCCGCCAGTTGCTGGATTAGTGACATAAGAACCAACAGCGAAGAAATGAGTTGAGTCCTGACATGTATAATATGATGGAGCACCCGCAGGGCATGTCGAGGTTTCTGTGAGAAGCTCTCCTTCCATAACATGGACATATTTCCCGCCGCCCATATCAGTGTAATATGGCAGAAGTTCCCTGAATGGTTTGAATTTTGGAGGGCTTGGATAATTGCAGTTGTTGTTTGCAGCATCTCCTTCACATTTTCCCTTGAAGAACGCCCCTGCATCAACTGCCATAAAGCCCGGAAGGGTGATATTGATCCCGACCGCAGTTAGCAGCGGATTTAAGTCTGAAAGCTTGAATGTTATTCCATTGAGGGCTGGAGGGAATGTCTCACCGTCCAATGAATGCCTTGTCTTGTCCATAAAGTCTTTTATTATATCAACGGCTTCGGTTGTAACCCCTAAAGGAATTGTAATAGCTCCATCAGGGTTGTCCTCCGTGGCAAAACAGTTTGCTCCGGTGTCTATTGTGCACCCTATCCCTATGGTGTCGCCCCCATCCAATGCGTTGTTGCTGTTTATATCCTCGAAATATGCCACAGCGTTGGGATTGCCCTCTTCAGCTATCAGGTCATCTGAAAATGGCTCAAGCTCATTCACGGTCTGTGCAAACTCCCAGGGACAGGCATCCAGCCTGGTCTCATCTCCGATTGTAAGGAACTCAGGGCATGCCTGAATCAAGGAGCCTGTAGCCCTTACACTCCTAATGATATCGTCGAGGCTCAGCTCGTCCAGTAGGGACTGCCCGTTTGTGATCACGCATTCAATATCAAGGTCATGGGCGAGCAATAGGTCAAGGACCCCCTCAATTGAATGTGTGGCGCCGCCAAGGATCCTTGCCTCATCCACAGACCATTCTGTCCCAATATAATATTTTGTCGAGCGAATAGAGACAGGTAATCCATCAAGTCTGAAAACGCAGTCTGGCTCAGTCTCAACGGTTATTGTTCTCCCATAGATCTCCTTGAGGTCAGCCTCAACCGGTTCAATTATTAATTCAATGATTTCCTGCCAATCCTGCTGCTGGGGCTTAAGGGATGGGGGAGCACCTGCCGGGATAAATGTCAGAACTATATTAAGCTGACTTGAAATGTCCTGGAGTGAGGCGAGGATCAGCCCCCAGTTGCCGCTGCAGTTTTTGGGTTCACGGCTTACAACCTGATTGAAATTCTTCCTGGCGCAATCTGTTTTCCCCTCCTTGAGACATGCACTTCCAGCGTCAATCAACGCTTTTGTTGATATTTCATTGTCTTCGGAGCATGAACAAGAGGGTCCCCATACCAACAAAAAAATAAAAAAGACCCCCAGTATCCCTACCGGGGGCCTCCTTATTGCTTTATAAATCAAATCAACGCCCTCTATTGGGTCTTGAATGTTGTGCCCGTCACAGGGGTGAGGTCAAGGATGGTCAGCGCCTTATAATCGTGCGAAGCAGCAAGATTGGACTTCGGTGTGAATGTCATCTGAGTAATCTGGCCATTTCCCTTCAATTCAGTCGCTGTACAACCGCTAAAAGGAACGATAGTACTGGGCACCGTTAAAATATCCCCTGCTACGAGAGTCCCGTCAACAAAGTCGCGCAGCGTCACTGATGTGCTTGTTGAACCTACCGTAATGCAGGCATATTCTCCATTTTGATTCAAAAGGTCAACGGAGACTTTCGTTCCTACAGGAACACCTGTTGCTGTGGCTGGTTCGGTAATGACACTCATTGTCAATGTCTTTCCCAATAGATCGGTAACCTCAGTTACGGCAAATGGACTTGCATAGAAGCTTCCAACAAGGATGAGATACCCTGTTTCCGTGCAGAACTGCTGGACAACGGCTTTAATATCTGGAGTTAGTTCGGAACAGGTAGCGATAGCTGCAAGGGTTCCCTCTGTGATCCCTATCCCGGTAATACCATATTCCGAAAAATCGGTAACCTTGCCGCTGATGTTGAAGCTGTCTATGGTTAGTATGAATCCCTCAATATCCAGTGACAGGACCCCAACCATCTTGACATACTCACCCTTATATGATCCTGAGAGAGGGAGGACAAAGCTCCCAGCACTGAGTTTGGTCTGCGCCTCGTTGCCTTCGCCGCCAGTTATCTGAACAAAACCGGTATCCGCATCAACAGGTTGAACATCGGTAGTTGCAAGGACGATGTTGATATCCGAGAGGAATGGCTCAACGATCCCGCCGATACCAGGGGGCTGTGTCACGCTGCCGGATGGGATTTTGAGTGCCAAGCCTTTACCGGCTTCTCCGGCGAATGTCCCAGCGCTTGCGACCGTTGAAAAACTAATCGTGGTCCCGTATTTCGGGCTTGCCTGGCTCACTGTGATGGTGTGAATGCTGCCCTCCTTGAGATATACATCCGGTATGAAGAGCACAGATGACTGGTCAAAGGAGATCTCAATCCTACCCGGGACATCGGATGTCCCGTCGTTGACGGTCATTGTAAATGTTTCCAGGTCAAGCAATAGTTTATTTGTATCGGACGATGTCCCGATGATCATGGCATTTAATGGAACATCGGTTGCGTCCTTGAGCGGAATACCGGTTGGCTTGTCTCCTTCAGGCGGGTTAGTCGGGCTCGGATATACGAAAACGATCTCTGGTGGTTTTCCACCTTCATTATCACCACCACAACCGCAGCCCATTGATATGAGGCCCATGCCACCGGCAACAACCAAGGCCATTGCCCATATCAAAACACTTACCTCTTTCCTAATTTTCATTTTCATGATACCCTCCTTCTTTTTTGTCCCTTTTTACCATCTGCCTCAGAATATGTCAAGTAAAATCTACCCTTCTTATTGTCAATTATTTACCACCCGAACCGGGATATGTCAAGTGAAACAGGCTGGTTTTCATCACTATTTTCAATTTGACGATTGAACGGATGGAAGGTTACTTCTTAAATAATGGGAATTCGCCCGAGTAGGATTCCCATTATCCTGTCCCCCTGGGCTATGAATATCCCTGACTTCTTTGCAGAGATTTCGTCAAACCTTGCCTCCCTTCTCGGAGGGGGGGCCTCCTTCAAGGGGGGATATATTACGAACGGAACAGGCTCGCTTACATGGGTCCTCACATCAAGAGGAGTGGGATGGTCAGAACACAGCAGAATGCGGAAATCCTTGAACTTTTTTGTCCCTTTTATGATCGTTCCGACCACCATCTCGTCAAAGTCCTCAATGGCCTTGATCTTTGCCTTTACATCCCCCATATGAGATGCCTCGTCAGGCGCCTCAACATGGACATAAACAAGGTCGTGGTTGTTGAGCAAACGCAATGCCGCCCTGGCTTTTCCAATGAAATTCGTGTCGAGGAAACCAGTGGCGCCCGAAACATTGATAACACTGAGGCCTGCGTAGAACCCCAATCCCTTCACTATGTCCACGGCGGCGACCACAGCTCCCTTCACCCCATAAAGCTCCCTGAACTTGGGCATCCTCGGCGGCCTACCCTGGCCCCAGAGCCAGACAGAGTTGGCGGGCTTTTTGCCCCGTCTGGCCCTCAATTTGTTCACAGGATTATCCTTGAGGATGTCACGGGATGCCTCCATGATCCCGATCAGAGCCTCTGCGCCCTCCCCTCGCGGGAGGTGGACCGTGATCTCCTTGCCCATAATGTCATGCGGGGGCGTGGTCGTCATCCCTGCTTTGCCCTTCTTCCAGACCATAAGATGACGAAATCCCAGGCCTGCATAGAATATGAACTCCTTGTCTTCAAGAACCCTTCTGAGGGCGCGTATTAGCTTCTTTGCCTCGGGGGTGGAAATATGCCCGGAGCTGTAGTCATCCATATAGTAGGATTCGTTCTTTTTCTGCAGGGTAACGAGATTTATTCTGAAGGCGACATCGTCTGGAGAGAGCTTTACACCTATGCTCGCTGCCTCAAGTGGAGATCTCCCCGTGGAATATTTTTTTGGGTCGTAACCGAACAGGCTCAGGTTACCAACATCGCTGCCAGGATGCATTCCCTGGGGTATGGTCCTGACGAGGCCCATTGTCCCATGACTCGCAAGGAAGTCCATGTTAGGGGTTCGGGCGACATTGAGCGGGGTCTTTCCTCCAAGCTCATCCACTCGATGATCAGGCATTCCGTCTCCCTGAAGGATTATGTATTTCATTTCTTCCTACACAAACTCAAAGGCTTTCAGGACCTTATCCAGTTTTGGCGGGACGCTGATCGGTTTCTCACAGACACCGATTGCTGTCTCCGGGTCCTTCAGGCCGTGTCCTGTCAGCGTGCAAACCACACGATCCTCCTTCCTGAATAGACCCCTGTTGTTGAGTTTCAGCATGCCCGCTACGGATGCAGCAGAGGCAGGCTCACAGAAGACCCCCTCCAGCCTGGCAAGGTAGGTATAGGCAGAGAGAATCTCTTTGTCTGTGACGATCTCTATCTGTCCGCCGGATTCGTCTCTCGCCTGTTCCGCAGGCTTCCAGTTGGCCGGGTTTCCGATCCTGATCGCTGTTGCTATTGTCTCGGGCTTTTTAATAACATGACCCTTGACAATTGGAGCTGCGCCCTCTGCCTGGAATCCGAACATCCTGGGCAGGTTTTTGATCTTTCCCCTGCTCATATATTCCTTATATCCTTTCCAGTAGGCCACGATGTTCCCTGCGTTTCCAACCGGAAGGACATGATAGTTTGGTGATGTCCCGAGGACATCGCATATCTCAAAGGAAGATGTCTTCTGACCCTCCAGCCTGTATGGATTGAGGGAGTTGACCAGTGTAATGGGATACTTGGATGATATCTCCCGGACGATGGCAAGGGCATCGTCAAAGTTACCCTTGATCTGAATCACATGAGCGCCGTGCACCATGGCCTGGGCAAGCTTGCCCATGGCAATCTTCCCCTCTGGGATAAGGACATAGCATCTAAGCTTCCCCCTTGCTGCATATGCTGCTGCCGATGCCGAGGTATTCCCTGTAGAGGCGCAGATCACAGCCTCGGCTCCGTCCTCTTTTGCCTTTGAGGCTGCAACGGTCATCCCCCTGTCCTTGAATGAGTCAGTGGGGTTCAAGCCCTCCCATTTGAAAAAAAGGTTGAACTCAAGCTTGAAATGCGCCGAAATTCCCCTTGATGGGATGAGGGGGGTATTCCCCTCCAGAAGCGTTATGATGTTCTCATCCCTGACAGGGGGAAGGTATTCCCTGTATTTCCGGATGACGCCTGGCCATTCCATCGGTATCATCACAGGACCCTGTCCTCAATCCTAAGGAGGACAGTCGGTGCCCTCACAACAGCGAGCCTGTCCGTCATCTTCAGGGCAGACATCAGGTTTTTTTCCGGGGAGTCATGTGTGAGGATTACGACAGGAACTCCACGACCTCCTGCCTGGCCCTTCTGTATCACCTGTGCAATGCTTATTCCATGCATGCCGAGGATCCTGGCGATCTGAGCAAGAACGCCCGGCCTATCTACAACAGTATATCTAAGATAAAACCTGCCGGAAATCTGTTCTGTCGGCTTTACCAAACCTGCCCTCCACGCAAAAGAGCGTGCGGGTGCAATCCCCGTCCGGATAGACTTAGCAATGTCCGCCAGGTCGCTAACGACCGCGCTTGCCGCCGGCATCATGCCCGCTCCCTGTCCCGAGAATACGAGGGGTCCCGAGGCATCCCCTGATATATGGACCGCGTTGTAAGCCCCCTCTACCATGGCAAGCTGGGAAGTCAAGGGAACCATGGTTGGATGGACCCTGGCCTCAAGTCTTCCCTTGTGCCTTCTTGCTATGGCAAGGAGCTTTACCCTGTATCCGAACTCCCTGGCATACTCTATGTCCAGAGAGGAAAGATTCCTGATGCCCTCTGTATAAATATCTTTTATTCTGACCATCCGCCCGAAGGAGAAGAGGAGCAGGATGACGAGCTTGTGGACGGCATCAATCCCATCCACATCCAGCGATGGGTCAGCCTCAGCATAGCCCTTCTTTCTGGCAAGGGAAAGCGCCTCCTGGAAACTGAGCCCCTTCTCGGACATCTGGGTCAGGATGTAGTTCGATGTTCCGTTGATGATACCATAAATGGACAGGATTTGGTTGCCGACAAGCCCTTCTCTGATTGCCTTGATAATTGGGATGCCGCCGGCTACGCTTGCCTCAAATCCCAACTCCACGCCTGCCTTTGCCGCAGCAGAGAAGATCTCAGCTCCATGCTCTGCAAGAAGCGCCTTGTTCGCTGTCACAACATGCTTCCTGTTCTTGATGGCCTTCAGGATATATGACCTGGCCGGTTCAATGCCCCCTATCAGCTCAATAACTATTGCAATTCCGGGATCGTTGATGATCTCGTCAGGATTCTTCGTGAGAATAGACCTGTTCAGCGAGATTCCCCTCTTGCGCCTCAGGTCCTGATCTGCAACCCTCACGATCTCAAGTGATTCTCCGATCCTCTCTGTGATAATACTCCTGTTCCTCCTTAGGATCTTGAGGACGCCAGTTCCCACAGTGCCGAATCCAATGAGTCCTGCACGGATCATCTGCGGCCCTCTCTGGGTGGCTGGCGCAGCACATTTCGGATTCCCCTGGTCGCCTGGAGTATCCTGTGCTTGTTCTCAACGAGGGCAAATCTCACATAATCATCTCCATACTCTCCGAAGCCAATGCCCGGCGATACCACGACCTTCCCCTTTGTCAAAAGAAGCTTGGAGAACTCCAGGGATCCCATGCTTCTCCATTCCTCCGGGATCCTTGCCCAGACAAACATGGTTGCTCGGGGCGGTTCCACGATCCACCCGGCCCGCTCAAGCCCTCCTATGAGGGCGTCCCTCCTCTCTTGATAGGTTCTAACGGTCTCCTTCACGCACTCCTGGGACGAATTCAAGGCGATTATAGAGGCGATCTGGATCGGCTGGAACATCCCGTAATCAAGATAGCTTTTGAGCCTTGTAAGGGCATGGATCATCGCTTTGTTTCCCACGGCGAAGCCGACCCTCCAGCCGGGCATGTTGTAGCTTTTTGACATTGAGGTTAACTCCACTGCGACTTCCTTTGCCCCAGGTACCTGAATGATGCTTGGCGCCTGGTAGCCGTCAAAGCAAAGGTCGCAATAAGCCAGATCGTGAATCACCATTAACTTGTGCTCTCTGGCAAAGGCTACTATCTTTTCAAAAAACCCAAGCTCCGCACAGGCTGTTGTGGGATTGTGGGGAAAGGAGATAATGAGCATCTTTGGCTTGGGCCATGTTTGTTTGCATGCGACCTGCAGCTCATCAAGAAACTCGCTTCCGTTGAATATGCCGTTGAAAAATGGGATTTTCCTCACATCCCCCCCTGCAATAAGAACCGAATAGGTATGGATTGGGTATGTTGGTGTTGGAACAAAGACAACATCCCCCCTGACAATTGTGCTGAGGACAAGGTGGGAAAGCCCCTCTTTGGCACCCATTGTCACAATGGCCTCGCTCTCCGGATCAAGCTCGGCCCGGAACTTTTTCTGATACCAGTCGCAGATGGCCTTCCTGAGCTTGACGATCCCCCTTGAGGCAGAATAGCGATGGTTTTTTGGATTGCGGGCAGCCTCTATGAGCTTATCAACAATATGCTTGGGGGTAGGGAGGTCCGGATTTCCCATACCGAGGTCAATGATATCCTCCCCTGCATGCCGTGCCTTGACTTTAAGTTCATTGACTACGGCAAAAGTATAGGGTGGAAGTCTTTCTATCCTTTCAAATTTTTGCATTTTTTTGCTATGTTACATCGGTCCTATACCTGCCAAAAATATCAAGTCTTTGATTTGCTTTGCAGCCAAATATAAATGCATACCATTCTTACATTGAAAATATATTCACCCTGAACATCACCTGCTCGCAAGACTTTCAGCTTTTTCATCTTCTGAAGAAAGTTATGGAATTTCTTCTTTTCGGCATCTGTAAGTCCAGATGCGACATCTGCTTTTTTGAAGCGCTCGGAATCGGGACCCATCATTGCAATTTTTGCCAAGATAGAACGATAATCCTCACTCTTTAGCGCTTTGTAAACCTGTTGGTCTACATACTTCTTCCCCACTTCATCAGCAGCCACTACAACAGCCTGGATTGCATCAGGTTTAGTAATTTTGCCATCCTGGTCAAGCCAATATGCAGCATCACCAATCAAGTGCATTATCTTAGGAAAACCAGCAGAGTAATGGGTCATAATATTCATTGCTTCAGGATAAACCTGAATTTGAACACTTTCGAATGCTTTATTAAAGAACGATCTCATCTCGGTATTATCCATAGGCTTAATATCAATTACATCAAAGATGCGGTCTACTGGTTGATGATGGCGAATCATCTCGCGACGACATTCTTCAACGCCGCACAGCATAAGGAGTAATGGCAAGGGTTCGCGTGATAAGGCGTTTGTATCCACTATCTCCTTGATGAAATGAGCGAACTTGGGGTTGGACACTATTCCGTTGATTTCATCCAAAGCAAGGAAAACTCCCTTGATGCCTGTTTCTTTTAACTTCTCCACCACTTCTTTCAAAAAAGGAATGGGGCCTGTAGCAATCGTCGGAGCATCCCTTTTCAAGGCTTCTGCGTGAATTGTTACTCCTAATACCGATTGCTCTCCAACATACTTAGCCAGCCAATTGCGAATTTTATCTGAACGAGTCGGATTAAATGCGCCTGAACGCAATGTAGCCTCTAAAATGGCAGCGCCAACATCTTCCAGCGTTTCTGCTGATCCAAGAGCTGCATAGATACTATGCAGCCCGTGTTCACGTTCGGCAAGCCACTGAACAAAGCCGGCAATTGAGCTTTTGCCAATCCCATATTCACCCTGTACATACATGGCAACTGGTTTTCCAGCCGCAACCTGTCCTACTCCTCGTTCCATAATATGTTCAATTTGACTTCTCCGCCCGACAAATAGGTCAACCGGCACAGGTTGTCCAGGATAGAAAGGGCTTTTCCCTTTTTGTTGTGCAGCCATAGTTAACTATTTTACCTTAAGAAATCTTGTTGATCAAAGTCATTTTTGCATGATAGGAGCTTCTTACAAATGGCCCGCTCAGAACCTTCATGAAACCCATTGTTTTACCCTCAAGCCTGTATTCATCAAATTCACCTGGTTCTACATACCTCTGGACAGCCATGCTTTCTTTATCAGGACGAAGATATTGTCCGATAGTGACGATGTCGCATCCTGCCTGCCTGAGATCACGCATGACCCCAATGACCTCTTTTTTCGTCTCCCCCAATCCCACCATGATTCCGGACTTTGTCAGGACTTTGGAAGAAGCATTTTTTGCAGAGGAGATAATATGCAACGATGTTTTGTAGTCGGCCATTGGACGGACACGCCTGTAGAGTCCGGGAACGGTCTCCAGGTTATGACCGAAGATTGCAACCCCCTCGCTGATTATCCGTCTAACACACGATTCATCACCCTTGAAGTCCGGCGTTAGTGCCTCTATGGTCACATTTGGATGTTTTGAATGAATCTCCTTGACCGTGAAAGCAAACTGCCCTGCCCCCCCGTCCGGAAGATCGTCCCTGGTGACAGATGTAAGGACGACATGGGAGAGTCCCAGGCGCCCTACTGCCCCTGCGACCCTGCCTGGCTCTTCCCTGTCAGGTAGTCCGGGAGTTCCTTTTCTTACGGCACAGAAAGAGCACTTTCGCGTGCAGACATCTCCGAGCAGTAGAAATGTTGCCGTGTCTTCTGAAAAGCATTCGGACAGGTTCGGACACCGTGCCTCCTCGCAAACGGTATGGACCTTTTCCTCCCTCAGGATCTTTTTTACTGAATGTATCCTAACAGGATTTCCTGCAGTCTTCCTGAGGAAAAGAGGTAATCTTTTATG
>Ga0315308_1000310_pt1 | contig 26809 bp, 19 predicted proteins | sample TDP3_MG_FD_203078 | JGI IMG/M metagenome (GOLD analysis project Ga0315308, IMG submission 203078) | Freshwater sediment microbial communities from Lake Towuti, South Sulawesi, Indonesia - TDP3 | ecosystem: Environmental > Aquatic > Freshwater > Lake > Sediment | place: Indonesia: South Sulawesi... | reverse complement strand
AAACGGCACCCGACTTGATTATCGAAGGCTTTTTTTGCCCTACTGGTCGCCAATATACGCATATTGCCTCGTCTATCCCACTCCGCCGCCTTCCCTTGGCTATAAGATCAATGTCACTGTAACCAATGTGGGCACAGCTGACGCCGCGGGCTTCAACGTGTCTTTCACTGTACATTTTGAGGAACAAATCATGCCTGAGCTTGGGCGCAAGAAAACGCTTGTAGGGCTTCAACAAGGTGCCAAAACAACTTTCTTGTTCGACTTTGGTCCACAAGACTATGGCAATTACACGCTAACAATAACTGCAGATTCTGACAATGCCATCTTTGAGTTGGACGAAACAAACAATGTAAAAATCGCGTGGGTGAAGTGCTCACGCCAAGGCGACGTTAATGGCGACGGCTATGTTGGCTCTGCCGACTTCAGTTCCCTAGCAGCGAACTACGGCAGGCGATTCCTATCTCCACCCTACCCCACTGCTGATATAAATTGGGACGGTTATGTTGGCTCTGCCGACTTCAGTCTCCTAGCAGCGAACTACGGCAAAAGCATCTAAAGAGTGCGTGCGCTTCAAATCCGAGCGCTGTTTGTTGATTTATGAAGTTGTGAGTCTTCACCAAAGAATAGGTGAAGTTGTCACCATAAGACATAAGTCAAGTTTAGTATCATATACATGATTGGAGAATGAAAGGAATGAAAATCAAAAGAGCATAGGCTCTCCTTGCTTTTTTGATAGTTTTCGGTTTTTCGAGTATTCACATAAATACAGAGATTGCAAGGGCAAGCAGCACAATATACATTAGACCTGACGGTTCAGTCGATCCACCAACAGCACCCATTCAACGTGATGGAAACCTCTACACGTTCACCGCAGACGTCTACGATTCAATTCAAGTCCAGAAACCTGAAGTAGTGATAGACGGAAACGGCTTCAAGCTGCAAGGAGCTGGAACAGGCAGTGGATTCAGCACCAATATTGCAGGGCGCCTCAAGATCCTGAACACTAGAATAACGGGATTTCAGTATGGAACAAACACTGCTGATTGCACTTTGATCAAGAACAACGTGATAACAGGCAATTCGGTTGGGATATATGCGTGGGGTGCTGGGCCACTTAACATTTCTAATAATGTGATAACCGATAATTCGGTTGGAATCCGTTCGGGGCAGGGCATCTTTCTGCCAGCAACAAACATGAACGTTTCCAGCAACATTCTAAGTAACAACAGCTTGGCACTCGACTTACGCGCCGCAGGATGCACCTTTGCCAACAATACAATAACAGACAATTACCAAGGCATCTTTGGATACGTCCTACGAGATAGCAAAATCATGGACAACGATCTGGAAGGCAACATTGACTTCGCAATCAAACTTCTCAGCTCGTACAACAACGTCATAAGCGGCAACGTCATAAAATACAGCAGTGCTGGCCTTAATCTAACAGTGGTTTCCCCAGACGGTCCGTCCACAGGCAACACAATAGCAGATAACGTTTTTTCCTACAACAGCGTGGGAGTGTGGATGGGCTTCCGAGTGGAAACAGTCCAGAACAACCTCTTCTATCACAACAACTTCAACGACAATGCCCCGCAAGTTTATTCCCCCCTGGTCGATTATTGGGACAATGGTTATCCATCAGGAGGTAATTTTTGGATCGGATACAACGGCAACGACATTTATAAAGGGCCTTATCAAAACCTCACTGGAAGCGATGGAATAGGTGATACGCAATACACAATTGACGTAAACAATCAAGACCATTATCCACTGATGAATCCTTTTGGTAGCCCTTCGCCACCCATGTATGCATTAACAATCGCAACTTCTATTGGCGGAACAACTAATCCCTTGCCTGGAACTTACTCGTATTCTCAGGGACAAACTGTTCCAGTAGAAGCCACACCAGATCCAGCGTATTATCTTGACCATTGGGAACTGAACGGAAGCAATGTCGGAAATGGTCCTGCATACTCAGTTATAGCGAATGCGCCTCATATTCTGAATGCCATTTTCGAACCTTTGGGGGGGAATTCCAGAGTTTCCCTCAGGTTTTGTGTCCGAAGTAGCCTTCATACCATTAATCATTTACATCTGGTTTAGGAGAAAGCACAAACCACTTCAATAAACCTCTCTTTTTGTTTGGCGCGCACAACATCAAATGACTTCGACAAGATAGTCGCAAAGAGCAACAACTGCCAACGTTCAAGAAAAGAATACACATGCGTTAAGTATTGAATAGTTATAAACGTTACCACTAGAATTCGGGAATTAACCTTTAATAGAACGCTTTCCAAGTAAATTATGGAAAAGAATCATAACGAGATAGCAGATTCGGTTTCAGAGAGGAAGGAAGCCGTAGCTTGCTGACCAAGCAGGGTCTGATCAGAATAAAATACAAAGCCTTGAGACATAGGGTATGGTATAAGGTGCTTTCAAGAGTGGAGCGCTCCATCATAGATCTAACCATTCGATGTGTAGAGAGAGTTCGAAGCCCAGCGCTGATTAAGACCATCTTGGAAATCACAGACAGGCTCTTCAAGACCCTAAAGGATGACTACTTGCAGAGAACAGAGAAGATCGGACGGAAAGTTGCTGAAAACGTAAGCAAGATCGCACTGAGATGGGGTAACAACCAAGCATGGTCCTGGGGATCCGATTTACGTTTCGTCAGGTTTCTCGGGATGATTGCGCTTAATATTTAGCTGATGAAGAAAACGTTGGAAGTCAGGGAATGAAAGGCAGCGTCCTAATCACGGGGGGCTCCGGGTTCGTAGGTTCGCATATTGTTGACGCATTCTCTAAGAGGGCCAATCTAACGGCCATAGTGTATGACGTGAGCTCAGCGGACAGAACGGCTGGAAGCGTTGTTAGCATAAATGGAAATGTTTTCGATTCTGATAGATTATTGAAAGTGCTACGAGACCGAGAAGTTGATACAGTTATTCACTTGGTTGGCCTTGTATCAATACCTCAATGCAGAAGCAATCCAGATGTGAGTTTTCGATTGAACGTTTCAAGCGTCCAGAGAGTGTTGGAAACCATGAGACTTGCCGACGCTCGGCGCCTAATCTTCCCATCCACGGGTGCCGTCTATGGTGCAGTTAAGGATCAAAAGGTTGGTGAAGAAACAGAACCGAATCCGACAAGCGTATATGGTTGCCACAAGTTGGCTGCGGAATCTCTTATCCGTGGATATGCTGAGAACTACGGTTTCAAGACCACCATTCTGCGCCTCTTCAACGTATATGGCGATCTGGAGAAAGAGCAGGGAGTAATATCCCTCTTTATTAGAAGCGCGATGGTGGGAAAACCTCTAGTCATTGAAGGGGGCGGACAGATCCGGGACTTTGTCCACTTGAACGATGTTATCAAAGCTTTTACCACGGCGCTAGACAATCCAGCGGCTTGTCAAAAGACTATAAACATAGGATCAGGATTCGGTCTATCCATCAGGGAAGTTGCAGAACTGGTTAAATCTGGCTTCCCTAAGGTTGAGGTTGAGTACAAGCCCCTTAACAAGAAAGACAATAGCTACTATGCGGACGTTTCGCATATGAAGGCCCTTCTGCGCTTGGATCCTATCAATCCAAGAATCGGCATACCCAAGTTCATTGAAGCGTGCGCCGAGAGATAGTGAATGAGTATTCGCGATTCTAGCTTAAAGAGCCTAACCAATGAAAACAAGGCAGACCTGAGGCGTCTACTATGCCAACCTGAGCGCTCTATTGGCAAATCCAACGTGGATTTTGAGGTTTCCGCCCATGTCTTGAGAGAAAAAGATCTAGATGAGATATTCGTTCTTCTCGGAAAAAATGGGTTCCACAAGGCGTTAATGCGTGATGGCGACGTTTCAGGAGTTATTCTAGCAGAGAAATCTGCTTGGGATTCTACGCACTTCGGCTTCGGAGTTGGTAGAATCAGGCATATGATGGTTTCGGATGCCTTTGAGGAGCAAAGCGCTCTCGACATTCGAGATTGCTTACTCGAGGATTGTTTAGATTGGATGAAGCAAAATGAGGTGAAATGTGTTATAGCTCGGGTTGATCTTGATTGCGTTCATGACATCGCTGCCTACGAACAAAGGGGTTTCAAGCTTGTTGACGTCCTAGCGACTTTTCATCTGAGTTTAGACTCAGTGAATTCGGATTCGCATTCGCAGTCGGAAAGACTAATCACTATTCGTCCGTCATGCGCCAAAGACGAACTGAAGTTGATGGAAATCGCGCGTAACGCGTTCATGAATGATCACTTTCATAGAGACTCTCGCTTCCCTCGGAACAAGAGCGATGAGCTTTTCGCGAAGTGGGTATACAATTGTTGTCACGGAAGGGTAGATGCCGTACTCGTTGCAGAAACAGAAAGTGAAGAACCTTGTGGCTTCATCACATGCAAGATAGAACAGCTGCAACGAGGGCTGAAGTACGGAGTTATTGATCTCGTCGCCGTCTCACCATTACGTCAAGGTAGCGGAATAGGATCTCAACTTGTAACAGAAGCTATCAGATGGTTCTCTCAACATGTTCAATTAATATTCGTAGGCACACAAGCAAATAATCATGCATCTATTAGAACTTATGAAAAGGCGGGCTTCAGACCATTTCGTACAGAGTTGACTTTCCATAAGTGGCTTCGTTGATGTTTCCTAGTTCAACAGACGAAAAGACTTGAAACGACCATGCGATTCGAGAATAGTAGAGCGTTCAAAGCCTGAACGGGAAAAAGAAATGACCAAGAACACGATTCCATTTGCGAAGCCTTTTTTCAGCGGCGAGGATGTAGAAGAAATCAGCGCAAGAATCAAGGAGATCTTAGGGTTAGGCTGGCTTACGTCTGGTCCTCTCGTGAAAAGCTTAGAGAGAGGCTTTGCAGAGTTCATAGGGACAAAAGAAGCCGTTGCTTTGAACTCGTGCACCGCAGCTCTTCACACGATCCTCTTAGCGCTGGGAGTGTCAGGTGGAGATGAAGTCGTCGTTCCATCAAACACTTTTGTAGCCACTGCAAACGCAGCGCTATACGTGGGTGCCAAGCCAGTATTCGCAGATTCAGATCTGGAAACGTTCAACATCTCGCCTCATGAAGTTCAGAAAAAGATCTCCAAGAAAACGAAAGCAATAATCGTCGTTCATCTCGGGGGAAACCCCTGCGGCATGAAAGAAATACTCGAAACGGCTGGGGATAATGGCATTCCAATTATTGAGGACTGCGCTCATGCTCACGGTGCCAAATACATGGGTGCCAACTGCGGTACGCTCGGTGTTGCCGGGGCCTTCAGCTTCTACCCCACAAAAATTGTGACAGCCGCTGAAGGCGGAATTGTAACTACAAATGATGAGGCTCTGGCAGCGAAAATCAAGATTTTGCGCAATCACGGAAGAGCTACGTTTGGCCCCTCAGAGATTGTGGAGTTGGGCTTTAACTATCGTCTTTCAGAGATCCATGCAGCAATAGGATTGGCTCAATTCAAGCACATACGGAGTTTCATTTTGCTCCGAAACAAGCTTGCCCAAATGTATGATCAGGAGCTAGCTAAGATCAAATGGATTGAAATCCAACATGTAAAAGATGGAAACTTATGTTCGTATTATGCTTATGTCATAAGATTGACTGATGAAGCGCCTATAAATCGAGACACGCTCATGAGAAAGCTAAGCGAGAAAGGAATTGAGACAAGTGTTTTGTATCATCCAGTTCATCTCCAGCCTTTATACGCCAAGCTCTTCGGCTACAAGAAGGGTGTACTTCCTATCTCTGAGGAATTGGGCAAAAAAAGTCTAGCACTTCCTCTCTACAACGGAATGAAGGCTGAAGATGCCATGAGAGTAGTAACCGCAATCAAAGAAATAGCAGCTGAGTCTAGAAGGCGAGCCATTGAACAAAAAAGCTAAAGTTCTCGTCATTATTCCAGCCTACAATGAAGAAACAAACATAGCTAGTATAATAAATGAAGTTAGAGAGAAAGCATCGCAGGCTGACATTTTGGTTGTCGATGACGGATCAAAAGACAAAACGGCTGAGATAGCTAGGCACTTGGACGTAAGGGTGGTCTCACATCCCTTTAACTTAGGCATAGGCGGAGCTGTACAGACAGGTCTCATGATAGCGAAAAAGTGGGGCTACGACATTGCTGTACAAGTTGATGGCGATGGGCAACACGATCCTGCATTCGTTTATACATTAATAAAGCCCATTGCTGAGGAGAAAGCAGATATTTCAATAGGGTCTAGGTATTTGAACAATGCCAATGTAAACATTTCCCTTATGCGGCACATAGGCGTGCGATTCTTTTCATGGTTAACGACGAAAATAAGTGGAAGGCAAATCACCGACTGCTCCTCTGGTTTTCGAGCTCTCAGCAAGCGGGCGATTGGGTTGTTCGCGTACGAGTATCCTGTAGATTTCCCTGATGCTGAAGCTCTGATCTTTGCTAGTAGAGCAGGTCTGAAACTGGTGGAGATACCTGTCAAGTTTCGTGGCAGAAACGGAGGAAAGAGTAGTCTGCACCTTTGGCGGTTCTTGTGGTATCCGATTAAAGAAGGCTTTTCTGTAGTGATGCTCCTAACAAAGAGACAGGGGAAATACGAATGAGTAGGGCTTTAGAACTTGCTGCTATAGCTAGTGTAGTTATAGCCGTATGGGTTCTGTACCTATTTAGAAAAAAGAGGCTGAAGGAAGACCATGCCATCTTATGGATCTTTGTCTCACTAAGCATAGTCATACTCTCAACTTGGGGTGATGTTCTTTCGACGATAAACCGACTCGTAGGGGCAGAGAACCCTGCAGATTTGATACAGGCAGCTTTCATTGCTTTTCTTCTTCTGATATGCATCTATTATTCGGTTAGAATCTCAGAATTGACAGAACAGAACAGGAAATTGTCCCAAGAAATAGGAATGTTGAAGTCACAGATTGACGATGGCAAAATGGAAAGAGACGGATAGCTCATCGAGTTCAGGATTCTCATGAGATTCGCCAAAGGCACGCGATGAAGAATGTTCAGAATCTACACAGCTAGTTCAGACGACAAAAAAGAGTGGAATAGTATAGTTTTAGGGTCTGTTGATGGCAAATTATGTCATATGTTTGAGTGGAATGAAATCTTGCCTAAAGTCTATGACTACAAGCCAACATATCTGAGTATTAGAGAAAACCAAGAACTCGTGGGCGTTTTTCCCTCTTTCATAATCAAAAGCAGGCTGTTTGGAAGCAGATTAGTCTCTATGCCTTTTGACAGTTATGGGGGTCCACTTTTCAAAAGGTTCTCTAGAACGATGAACAGGGAGCTTTTGGCAACTGTAGCAAGTATATCAAGGTCAGAGAATCTGGAATACGCTGAAATAAGATCGCCTTCGCTTTACTCTACCGACACGATTAAAGAAGAAGGATTTATCGAAAACACAAACTACAGTTATTTCACCTTTCTGATAGACTTGAAACAAGATATCAAGAAAATCCTCATGAGTCTGAGAAAATCTACAAGAAGGGGAATCAGGATAGCCGAAAGAAAAGGAATAAACATAAAAGAGGCCAAAACGGACGGCGACCTGAAAAACTTCTATAATTTATATCTTACAACCATGAAGAAACATGGCAGTCCACCGCACTCTTTTAGTTTCTTCAAAGAGCTTTGGGATCACTTCTATCCCAGCTACCTAAGGATTTTCTTCGCAAATTATCAAGACAGAAACATATCAGCGATGCTTTTTTACGTTTTTAACAAAGAGATACATTACGGCTATGGCGCTTCTCTTAGAGATGAGAAGTACTTGCGACTATGTCCAAACGATCTTCTGGTCTGGTATGCAATCGGATTTGGGAAAGAAAGAGATCTGACTTTTCTAAATCTGGGAAGGACAAGGCCAAATAGCAATGTCTATTTTTTCAAATTAGGATGGGATGGAAAGAAGGTTCCCTTAACCTATTTCTGTAAATTGACCAATGCTGATAAACTTCCCTTCTTAGATCCATATTCCTATAAGTACAGGGTTCTCACTCAGATTTGGAAGACATTGCCTGATTCCATAGCTACGAATTTGGGACCAAGGCTTATGGGAGGAACAGGAGGATAATGCGCGAAAGGGATAAGACTTGTCTTGGATCAATAGTGAAATCAAAAAAGCGCACGTGAACCCGTTAGAATCAATCATCCCGCTCAGAGGTTCTTGCTTGAGGTTCATTATAGGCAATGGAGAGCAATTGAAGAAGAAGTTGCAGGATTTTCCTACATCATGGGTCAACTATTTCGCGGCATCAAAGATATTAGTCATTGGTCTCGTAAACGACAACCCTATAGCTGCCTACGGCGTAAGAAGCATATTAAACGTCGCGGTATTATACGTTAAGGAAGACTACCGTGGTCAACACGTAGGCAGGCAAATGTGGGAGAAGATATATGATGAAGCGCGAAAGCGAGGCATTCCCTTCTTTACAGCAGAAGTGCCCTTTTACCATCTTTCCTCCAAATACGGGCTCCTGCTTTTTTCTAGGTATGGATGCAAAGTGATCAAGCGCCTTGAAAAGCGTAAAGTCGTACTTGCCGTATTTCCCTTTACCTTCCGAGGGCATATTGCATATACTCTTCTACTTGTAGCTTGCTCCATGGTTCCTGCATTTTTATTAGGACCTATTTCTGAATGGATGGCAAAAAGGACTAGTACGCGGGGTTGAAATCGGCAAATGTACCACAGTTCGCGGAGTCATAGATAGACGAGTACAAAGTCTTTGATATTGGGAAAATCTTAGATCATCCATATCACATACCGCAAGGTGTGGCAGAATGAACATCTTGATAGCGACTCCTGCTTTTATGGAAGTCGGAGCAAAGGCCCCTGACTTGGTAGGGCTTTCTGTTGGGCTGGCAAAGAGGGGTCATAGGGTTTGTGTGCTGTCTACCACTGCTCAAGGGAGCCTCTCTAATGAGGTCATGTCAGACGTAACGATAATCAGGCATAAGCCTTTTCTTACGATTCCGCTTCCATACGCTATCTGTTTTCCATATCGTCAAGTAGAGACTTTAGTAAAGCAATTTGACATCCAATTGATACATGCCGTGTTCGAATACGCTGCTATTGCTGCAACTGCCGCTTTCTTTTCTAGGATTACACACATCCCATATGTATTAGACATTCAGGGTGCCGCCGGGACTTCGGGAAAAGTGGTTGTTGACATTCTAAAGGAAGTCCATGACTATACTGTGGCCCGGTGGATAGCGAAGCATTCAAGAATGGCTATAGTGCTCAGCGAAAGTCTAAAACCGAGAGCTTTTGCCCTAGGTTGTCATAAAGATAAAATCGCCGTCAGATCATGTGGAGTCGACGTTGACTATTTCAATCCAGATCTTTTTTCCACGGACCGGACCCGACAGGAGCTTGACTTAGGTATTGACGACTTTGTCATAGGTTTCGCTGGTCGGCTGGTGCGATTGAAAGGACTAACATATTTATTGCATGCCGCCAAGAAAATCCAACAAAAAATCCCCAAGCTTCATGTTTTAATTGTTGGCGATGGTCCTGAAAGATCACAAATCGTGGATACAGCTAAATCCTTAGAAATTCCAGTCACCTTCGCTGGCTGGGTAAATGATCTTCGCCCGTATTATTCAGCTATGGATGTTTTTATCCTTCCATCTTTAACTGAAGGACTACCTAACGCACTGTTGGAAAGCATGGCAATGCAAAGGCCGATCATTGCCACGAACGTGGGTGGTAATAAGGATCTGATCAAAGACGGCGTAAATGGTTATCTAATACCTCCACAAAATGCGGACTTGCTGGCAAGGCAAATATTGACATTATATGAAAATGTTGATCTTAGAGCTCGTATGGCATCTTTGAGTCGTAAGAAGGTACAACAATCGTTCACATGGGATCGGATCATTGACCGGGTTGAGAAGATCTACGAAAAAGCACTTCTGATCACTGGGTGACGAGAATGAAAGAGTATGTGGTTGTGTTTTTTCTTGGCATCAACCGAAGGAGGTAGTAAATTGTGCAAAGAGGCGCTCCTAAAATCGCTTTGACCATTGATGTTGAACACCTGTATTGCGAAGGTTTCGAGAGTTGCATGGATGCTATCTTCCGCTTTCTAGGAGAGAGAGGTGTATTTGCCACTATGTTTTTTGTAGGTAGGACTGTCGTGAATCATTTAGATGTCTTGAAAGAGGCGTATCTGAGAGGGCATGAAATCGGCTGCCATGGCTTTGACCATATACCTCCCAGCGTTTGTCATCCAGAAGAATTTCACACAGAGGTCAAGAAGTCGAAAGAAATAATTGAGCATAGTATCGGACAATCGATCATAGGATTTCGATCACCTAACTTCTCAGTGACTAACTGGCTATTCCCACAGCTTAAGACCCTTGGCTTCAAGTATGACTCCTCTGTTTACCCTTGCTTACCGGTTCTGACCTGGTATGGGCTCAGAAAGGCTCCGCTCTACCCCTATCACCCGAATCTGAAGAATCCCGAAGAAGACGATGAAACCGAAACATTCGTAGAGTTTCCGCTCGCCGTCATGCCGCACTTTCGGTTGCCGGTTGGAGGAGGATGGTGGTTGCGTAACCTTGGCAGTAACTACTTTCTTTTCTCTTTGGCTCGCCTTCTAAGGGAAGGTCCAGCCATATTGTATTTTCATCCGTGGGAATTCACTGAGAAGCTTAGCTACAACTTCGAAGACAAGAGTTTTGGAACAGCTTTCAGACCTCCATTCATGTTTAGAAAAACCGGGAAATATGTGTTTAAATTGATCGAAAAGATATGTAGGGAATTTTCACCGGATTTCGTGACAATCAGAGAACTGATGGACATTTTGGCTCTATAGACCTATCCATGCGCATGGCGATTGTAAACAAGTGCAAGAATAGTGGGACTGCAATGAAACTCGACAAAGGTTTAAAGTTGTGTATTCTCTTGGAACCGGCTTTCTCGGAACTGGACTACGATAACAAATGGGTTCCCGAAGTGAAGAGACACGTAGATATGGATGCATTCAATTGTTACTTTGTCGGAGGTGGGGGATCCATAAAAGATGTGCTACCACCGACGATTAAAGGTCAGGTCTACTCTGTTCCTTTTCCCTTTTCAAGCATTGAAGGCGTAACATTCCTGCTCAGTTACTTCGTATATTTCTGGGAATCTTTTATCCTTCTTTTGTGGCTAGTTCGTAAACATCGAATTCAAGTTCTAGTAAGTCTGGGAGGGCATCTTTACACGGGCTTCATCGTGAGTCTGGTTTCCAAACTCATGCATGCGAAATCAATAGTGCGAGAGGCCGAAATGTCCAGAGAGGAAATAAAACTGACGCGGAAGGGAGGGCACTTCATCTCGGCTGCATTTCGCCCTATTGAAAAATACGTGTATTCTTGTTGTGACGCGATCATAACGAATCGCAGTGCTGGGGAGATAATAAGGAAAGGAGTCAAGAGAGAGAAAGTTCATCTAGTGAGTCAGGGGATCCAGTTTTCTCTGTTTGATACAAAAGTGCAACCCAAGATCTTGCACTCTGGCTTTCCAAGGGTGATTTCAGTATCGAGATTGTCAAAAGAAAAAAATCTAATCAGTGCTATTCGAGCAATGAAAATCGTCAAAGCGAGATATCCTGACTGTGTACTTGAAATTATCGGAGCCGGACGTGAATTTGAACGCCTTTCAAGGGAGATTCAGTTATTGGGCTTGGATAGCAATGTCTTTTTAGAAGGACGCGTTCCTTATGGGGATATACCTGCCTTGCTTAAGGGCTGTGATATCTTTGTCCTTGCAAGTATCTATGAGGGGTTGCCTTGTGCGATGCTGGAAGCAATGGCATGCGAATTACCAGTTATCGCAACTCCTGTGATGGAAGACATAGTGAATCTCGAAAATAAAGTGAACATTCTATTCACAGTTCCTACCCCAACAGGAATAGCCCAAGCTATTATTAGAATATCTGACGACACGCACCTGAGGGAGAGAATCAGAAGGAATGGTTACCTTTTCGTTAAAAAGCGTCACGATTCAGTTATGGCAAAGGCGCTCTTCACTGATGTTGTAAATGGACTGCGCTAAAAGTGTGGACTTCGTGTTGAGACTAAGAAGACCGCGTGCTACAGCATGCAGAATCTTTCCAGACATATCTGAGACATTCATGTTCAATAGGAGATCTTCAATGGTCAGTTTGATCTTTGACATAGACAGGATTCGAGAAAAAGCATTGTAAAGAGATAAAATATGAAATTGCTTTTTGTGGCTCACTACTTTCCACTTCGCAGCTCAAGTGTCTTCAGAGTCTATGATTTCGCGCGGTTTTTGATATCCTTGGGGAACAACGTTTCAGTAATCTCTCGTATAAGCCTCCATGATATTCTTCGCATCAAATCTATAGAAGACATTGACAGCGTCAGAGTGTACAGAGCTCTCTGCTTAGATTTTCGATTATCAGAGGTTATCCTAGACATATTCCAAATTGTTTCTACCTTTATGACCAGTTTCGTCGCAATCGTTGTCGGCGGATTCGATATTGTCATTATCTCGGTTCCCCCAGGTGTTCCTGGGATTGGCGCTTTTTTAGCAGGTAAGATCTCTCGAAAAAAGATAGTGTTTGACGTCAGAGACAAATGGGAGGATCATAGTATCAATCTTTCAAGATATAGGTTAGCTAGGTATACCCATTTGGTCTTAAAGAAGTTGTTTGATGTCTTTTACAGCAAAGCGGATTTGGTGATCGGAGTCACTTCGTCTTTAGTTGAGTATCTCAAGGCAAGAGGCGTTTCAAAAGTCGCCCTCGTTCCAAATGGTGCCGATGTTAGGCTCTTCTATCCTAGAGAGCCTCATGAAAATAATGCACTAAGGTTTGAACTCGGATTGCACAAGGAAGATATAGTCCTTGTCTATGCTGGAGGCATGGGCATTGGAGGCTATTATAGGCCTGATATTGTCATTCAAGCTTTGGGTAACCTAGGCAACGATCTTGCATCCAAACTAAAGTTCTTAGTGATTGGGGGGTCAGAAGAGCCATTAGCAATTGAAAGGATGTTAGAACTAACTAGGAATCTAGGGCTTCAGAAAAATGTCATTTTCCTAGGAGAGCAGAAGAGGGAAAGTGTTGCTCGGATTCTATCGTGTTGTGATATTGGTGTCGTGCCCTATGATGACAATGCACTGTGGGACTACGCACAACCCGCAAAGTTCTTTGACTACTGTGCTTCTGGATTGCCGATAATAGCGACGGTTCGAGAGCGTTCTGAGTTAGGCAGCCTCATTGCAAGATTCAGTGTTGGATATAGGGCTGAACCACTCGATGCATCAAGTTTCGCCTCTGCAGTGAGGAGGCTGTGCGATTTGAGTCAGAAGGAAAGAAAAGATATGGGCGAAAGAGCTAGAAGCCTTGTCGTGAATTCTTTTGATAGATTCAAAACAGCCGAGAGATTGATGGAAACTCTTAAGCAGGTTTGACAATTGAGCTGGAAACAGCGCAGACTGATTCAACAATTCCGACGATTCCTTGATATCTTCATTTCAACTGCTTTAGCTCTCATTTATGCGACCTCTGCGGAACCAACATTGAAAGCCGCACTTGGCTTATTGCTTTTCTTACTTCCAGGATATAGTATCGCCAAGTTTGTACTTGATGGAGAAAGAACTGATTTTTCCTCCATGATAACCTTCACTGTTGTCTTAACCTTATGTGTGATGCCACTGGTTGGGTATCTAGTACAAGTCGTTACCTTTCTCTCCTCTTATACTATTTTAGTAGCTGTCCTCATGCTTTCCGTGCCTTTACTTCTTGTTTCTGAAACAAAACTCATGAGCAAGGAAAAGGTGGAACACGGAGTCAATGATGGAAACCACATGCTTTACAAGGAGATGGCCTTTCTTGGTGCACTTGCGGTAGGCTTGGGCCTATACCTTCAGTCTTCAATAGGCGTCGTCGCTCCCCGCGGCGAGGACATTTACCGTCATATGTATATGATAAATGGTATGATATCGACAGGGAAATTCCTTTTTATACCAGATGTAAATGTAGTGAGCAATTTTTACTACTTTCTTTACGCCGAGCTGTCTCTGCTTACGGGATTGACTGTGCTTAGTACGGGCGTTTTGGCGCAGACTATGTTAGGAGCAATTTATGCAATGAGCATTTTCTATTTTGCCAACTATGTTACAGGGAAGCTCACAGCCTCATTCATAAGTTCTGCGCTTTTTGTTGCAGGACCACCTTTCCTTACTGGAGGTTCAACAGCATACTTCTGGTATTTTCATCCCATGTGGGTGGGCATGTCAATTTTCCCCTTCGCATTGGCATACATCCACAAAACTCTTATTGATGATGAAAACAAAAACACGAATCTATCTCCTCTACTCATCAGTACTGCTTTTTTGTACCATCTAGCTGTAGGCTTGATGCTTGTAGCAATACTCGTCCTTGATTTTCTTTTGTTGTTGCTAAAGTTGAGAAAGAAGCTTTTGATCGTAAGATTTCTTAAGATGCTTGTCTTGGCTTTTTTCGTTTCTCTAGTTCTTGTTGCACCTTTTCTCCTCAATGTGACAAATCCTTTCAAATACGTATATCCGGAGGGCGGTCTACAAACTCTTTACAGTATGTTTTTCGCTGTGAGCCGATATGCGTTTACTTCACCATCGGGCGGATGGCCTTTTTTCGCCAACATGCTTTCGGACTTTGTGAAAACAACATTGCCCCTTTTGGTGGTAGGCGTTCCGGGGCTGATATACCTGCTTATTAAGAGGGTCAATTGGTCCATACTCATTCTGTCTTGTTTGTTCGTCGGTCTGATGGGAGTTTTTCAACCATGGCTGGGCGTATCGTTTGTGCCTCAGCGATTCACCTCACCGTTAACAATGTTTGGTTCGACCCTAATTGGGGCTTCATTGTCGTTGATTATGGTCGTCCCAAATATACAAATCAGGAAGTATGGAAGATTGATCAAGATCAAGGTTGCCATGTCCAAAGGGAAACTTAGCGGGCTGACTTTATCATTACTGATGCTTTCTTATATTCTACTTTGCACTTACTTGGTGTTTTATTCACCCGCAAGAGAAGCTGTGTTATCAGCTGAATTACTTATTGGACAGGACGATTTGGTCGCGCTAAACTGGATAGATGAGAATACGCCAAGAGACTCCAAAATTCTCATGGATCCATATCTTCAAACCTTCTTCGCTGGAATCAAGGGGAGAAGTCCTTTGTATAGCTTAACTGCTGATAAATCGTTTTCCGAGCTCTGGGGCATCTATCCCGTCAACGTGTACATCGGAGAAACCGATCCTCTGAAAGTGGACGTTGATTTTATAGTAATCTCTCGTTGGTGTTATACAACATGGTATTTCGTTGGCAAAGAGTATTTCGATCGCCACGAAGGTCTCAAGCAATTATACGAATATCAAGGTTCCTTACCTCGTGGTTTGTATGCTGTTTATCAGGTAACAAAGTAGATTTAGAAGAGAAAGTGAAGTTGCACAAGTCTAGCAGAAAGAGACTACTGTACGATGCATATCAGAGAAAAATGGCAGCACAGTACTCCAAAGCCTTTTTTTCACTCTTAAGGAATTTACCTGCGGGAATAGCTCTTTTCACAAGGTTAGTATCCCTCATAAGAAAATACCGACTCAATCCTTGGTTCCTTTGGCTACCATATGTTAAGCCACAAACACGTGTCTTTTGTGAGTGGTTAAATGATTACTCGTCGCAAAGCCTTAAAATCCTTGATCTAGGATGTGGAACTTGCAGTTTAGAGACGGTTTTGTTGAATCAAGGTTTCAAAGATATAGTTTGTATTGATGTTCGTGGCTTGTACTTGAAAGTCGCTGGAGAACTACTAAGCAAGTATAGAGAACTGCCGCTGATACAAGCAGACGGCAATCTACCTCCGCTCAAGAGTCAGACCTTCGACATAGTAGCCATGCTGGATCTTTCTTACTTCAGTTCTATCAATTTAGAAGTGTGCTTTAAGGAAATCTCCCGGCTCTTAAAGCCCAAAGGTATATTGATTGCTGACTTCTATGAGCTGTCAGATCGTGATGACGTGAAGTGCTACGAAGTAAACAGCCTAGTTCGATTAGTAAGAGCATACTCATTGCATCTGATGAGATTTCTTCCAATCTATCACCCAGGCAGCTACTCATACGGATATATAATCATGGCTAGAAAGGAGCAATGATATGATTTCAAAGAACAACGACCTCAAGTGTCAGCTTTTTGTTCTTGTTGCTTTACTCTTAATTATTCCTTTCTCAAGAGGTTGGGCCATGGATTCTTTGTTGAACAGAGCAACAAACTTTGGGTTAAATGTAGAAACTAGAAACGATTGGGCAAGATCGGAAATCGCAGTACCGGCAATTCAGAATCTGACTTTGTTTCCCTCAGAACTTGGTTCTATTGAGTCGCCATCAGAAATCGATCCTGTTGCTTTGAAGGTAGACATTGTGAGAGGGTTTGAACCTGAGCAGAGGTTCAATTCTCAGTCTAATGCCGCGCTTTGGAAGGCATACAACATCGAGAATTCTACTTTGACGGAGACACGCAGTGGGCTTTCTCTCTTCCTCGGCGCTACTTTTTATCCTTCATATGCCGTTTACAATCTTTCCTTTGCCAATCCTCTAAGCGTGTCTAGGACTGATTTCATTTCTATTGCCTTGTCGACAAGTAGTAGTTTCAATAGCAGTCAAGCCCTCATTGGTGTTGCGCTGATACTAAGAGACCAACAGGGTAATCGCTGTCATGTGTCCATTGTGGCTTCTGATCAGTATTCTCGAGACAGCTTTATCATGAGTGAGTGGTTTTTAGGCACAGGCTTCACAAGCGAACTGATCAAGTATCCTTATTATTCCTTAAGGTATGGCTCTATTTCCGGTCCTTGGTTCAAACAATTGAGCCTCTCAGAACCCCTATTGGTTCTCAACTTAGCGACGGCTTGGCTGGATGGTCTGCTTGTTGGAGCAGAGATTGGGTATGTCGGTTCGCCATTATGGGTCGAAAATGGTGTACCTAGATACAACATGACAGAAGTGGATGCTACTTTTCACTTCACTCTTGTTCATTCTCAGCCCTTTCTAATCAACATGCAACCTGTAAACTCCTCTGTTGTGGCTTTTTCGTATCAAGACAAGGGGTTGAATGTCTCAGGAATACCCAGCAGAAGAGTTGGTGTAGCCATCGAGGGTTTTCTAAAACCCGCCAGTCAGAAGGAAGAACTGCTCGAAAACGAGACTATTGGCAGCCACGAAGTCTTTTTCAATATGTCAAAAGCAGCCGAGGCTGGAGTGGCTGTTAATGCGGGAGTCAACATAACTGTATTCTCAAAGAGCGTGAAAAAATGTCTCCTAACGCTTAATAACGACACCTTAGTGGATTTGACTGATACACTGCTGCGTTCATATACGAAGGTTTTCCTATTCCCTAAGGACGCAAGTGCATTGAAAGTGCTTTTGATTCTCCAAAGGTTTAACGCATGGATATTCTCGCTTAGCTTCCGTGATGTGGTTAACATGACCAAGGGTGGAATAATTGAAGAGCATTTTTCAACGATGGATGGTGAAGGTCTGATAGATGTCAATGCGACTATCGGCAAGAGCACATATCTCGCAATGAGGACGACTGGTCTTACACCTAGAAAGATCATGATAGACGGAGTTGAAAAGCCACTCACGTCAATGCTAGTGGTGGACGAAGACGTATTTGCGATTGTTCCTCTGAGCGATTCTGGAGAGAACTTTTCTCTCCATTCAATACAATACTCTCTTTCAGTTGGTCCACTCTATGAAAGCTACACGGCGACTCCATTCGAGGTGCATTTTAACGGTAGCCTTTTCAGCATTTTTACACCTTTCAACATCGAAGGCGAACAAGGGTTCTATATTCCAATCACAGTCCAAATGATCACTTATAGAACATTCGTTTTACAAGTTGACTATGACCACTCTTTTTTCAAGGCTGAGCAGAAAGAGATAATGGCATATTCGACCAGGATACACTATGAGTATTTTGCTTTGAAACCTTTACAAACCGGGCAAAGCGAGGTTAGTTTAGAGATCATTGATACTGCTAATAAGAAGGCTGCTTTCTCCATTTCCTTCTCTGTGCTTGTTTCGGGTTCTTTGCTTTCTCAGGTTTTTCTTTATATCACATTCGGCATTACGGTGCTTTCTGTTATTGTCATTTTCAGGGGGAAAGATCTTTTCAAACGGTTACTATGCCGATGAATGGACGACATCATTTCAAGTTTGATTGGTAAATAGCTTCCATTTCTGCGACGTTTTTTTTCCAGTCTGCCTTTTCCTTTACGATTTGTGTGCATTTTCTACCGAAGCTTTTTCTCAATTGTTTGTTTTCTATGAGTTGGATTATTTTTTTCGCAAGCGTTTTGTGGTCCCCTTTGGGGAATAGAAGTCCATTTACATTATCCTGTATCCACTCTCGATTTCCAACGGTGTCGGTAACGATTGGTGCAACTCCGCAGGCCATGGCCTCGAGGAGTGACACGGAAGTGGTATCCATGAAGCATGTGGAAACGTAGATATCTGCTGCTGAGAGGTAATGCCCAACCTCATTATATGGCACCAGTCCTACGAAGCGAGTGTGTTCGGAAACGTTCAGTTTCTTGACCAGGTCTTTAAGGTAGCCCTCAAGGGGGCCTCTTCCTTTGATTATGAACTTTACTTCTGAATGATCTTTCAATACCAGAGGGATAGCTCTGATTAGACATTCTACATCGTAGTGATGGTTGTGAAACGGTCTTGTGCTTATTACAGCCATCTCGTTGTCTTCTATCTGAAGTTTCTTGCGCACTGTGGCTCCGTCGTTGTGAGGGTTGAATAGGCTGGTATCCACCCCAAAGGGAATAACCTTTATTTTATTTGCTGGTATCCCGTTCTTGACCCATATGTCTTTGAGGAGTTTTGCGTCCACCGTTATCATCTTTGCCTTCTTAGCCGTGATCTTTGCCCAACTTTTGAAGAAGAAATTGGCTTGAGGCAGGTTTAATACTTCGACGCCCCATGAGGTCAGTATGTAGGATATATTGCCTAGAATTATTGCAGGGCTTAGATAATGCTGCGCATGAAGGTGCACAATGTCTGGCTTTATTTTCCTCAAGAGTCCTAGGGTTGCTAGTATATTCGGAAGAATAAGGGGAGCGAAGTTCTCTTTGCTAGTAGTTGGCAAGGCGTAGACTGAGGTAAATCGAATTTCGGGTGCCACCCAGCAGTTCGAGTCGGTGATTAGAGAGGTGTTGTATCCTTTTTTGGTGAATGCTTCTATCCAGCGGTAAATGTGCTGATGCATAGAGCTTATATAGCATATTCTCGCCTTTGCCAACGATTCACCTTCAAACCCTAACTGTGGATCTAATCATATCGCTAATGTTGTAGCCCAAGATTGATTGAGCAGGAGCTATCCGGACAAAGTATTTCAGATACTCGTCATCCACAAAGCCTAGATTTTCACCTTTATTCCATCTGTAAATAATCTTCTGATCTTCGCTCGGGTCTTGGATAATCACTTGTTTGTCGTTCTCGATGAAGGTTGCCCTTGTTTTTTCTATCCAGCATGTTTCCTTCATTTCGGTTCCTATTTTCTCTTTTAAAGTGTGACCTTGAAAGAGTGATGCTAACAAACGAAATATTTTATCGTTCCATCCGCACACATGGAAGACATCTTTATAGTCCGTCTTCTTAACATCATAGTGGAAACCAGCACCTGTTCGAAATCCTCCAATCGAGTCTTGAAATCCTAGCAGCCATTGAACGTGGGGTTTTTCGTCGAAAGACGAATGCTCAGTCGAGAAGTTTCTAAGTTCTAATAGGGCTCTCGTCACTTCTGCCATCCCTCCGACTAGATTCGGGTAATCATAGATTTTGCCCTCTCGATTTGCGAAGAAAGCAAAGCCACCCCCTTTTCTCCCCAGTTTTTTTAAGAAAAGTCCACAAAGGTCAGCGGCTCTTAGAGCCTTCTCGTCTCCTAGGATTTTGTGGGCGTCAAGAAGAAAAGTCAAGATTCTTGCGTTGTATAAAGCGTACGCGTTTTCATCACGTAAACCTTGCGGGAAACTTCCAAGCAGAATTTCATGTGGGCTTTTTCTTTGATATCGCAATATGTAAGATAATGCGGACGAAACCAGTTTTCGATATTTTGCTTCTTGAGTACTCTGATATAACCGCAAAAAGACTTGAGCTACAGTAGCCATCATATTGAATACATAAGAACTCTTGATCAAGATGTTGTCTGTCGATCTGAATGTTCCTACTGTAGGATCCCACAAACGTTGAAAAAGACTTCTCTCAGCGTTTTTTAGCGTAGCATCAAGGTATTTTCCGCCGTGGTCCCCAATGCTCTCTAAATATGAAGCCAGAGAAATCAACCCTAGGTCTGCACTTGCTTCATGTACAGACGAACTGCCTTGAAGAGGGTTAAGTTCAAAAAATGAATTTCTATACGTTCCATCAGGCATTTGAAGACTTAAAAGATATTCAGCGGCTTCCGAGGCTCGTTTAAGCCAAAGATCGTTGCGGGTTTTTCTGTGCAATTCTAGGTAGGCTTCGATTAGTCCCTCGTACGTCCAATTAGCTCCTGCACCGCAATATATGAAAGAACAAAGCCACCAGTGGATAACTGGTCCCCCATAAGCTCCCCGACGTATTCTCATGGTGTCAAACCAATCGGACAGAGCAGATAAACTTAAACCGATTTTCTCATTCGGATCAGACAGTTCGCCCATCCCCCTTCTTTTGAGCCTCAACTAGTACAATGCTCGGAAGCAGGCCTGTATTCTTAACAAAGCCAGAATAGCTTGCCTTTTCTGATAAATGCCCAAATCCAATTGAATGGAGAAGGCTGGCTCCACCTATTCGAAGTAGAGAAGGCAGATCGTAAAATTGATAACATGCAACGGTCTGAAATCCAGCTTGTTTTATCTCCTTCAGAACCAATTTTTTCGGGGGGGCACACCACGGTCCTGAAAGCCAGTGCCATCTTTTATTGAAGTTGTTTGGTTTATTCAGAGAAATGAGCCGATGGATTATGTCGAAAGCCCCCAAACGGTTTAAAAACGCGACAAAAATCACTCCGTCATCTCGGAGAACACTCTTCACTTCTCTCAAAATAGACAATCGATTAGGCACGTTTTCTAGTCGAAAGAAGCAAGTTACTCCGTCGAAAGACTCTTTTTCGAATGGGAACGCAACATCGTTGTTTTGTGAAAGTTTGAGTGCTTCTACCTGGCAGCGGATACCATCTTTTCCAAACATGTGTTCAACATATTCTGCTGTTTCCTGAGAAAGCTCAACTGCGAAAAGCTGCACATCGCCGTCAGGATCGATTCTCCATGCCAGTGAACGTAAGAACAATCCCTCAGATGGAAACAGATCCAGCGTCTTCTTAATTCCTCGACAATTCATTCGCATAGAAACTATGTCTATAAGACTCGAGGTGAGCGAATTCAAACCAACAGGTTCAGGGATCCCCGTCGGTCCTGCATAATGAATTATTCTCTTCTTGAACTCAGCATATTCTTCCCAAGTCCATTTCTTTGGATCGGGAGAATTTGGGTAAAGAGCGCCTAGCCTCTTTCTCCCTGTTATGAGATTTCCAAACTTGTTTAAGTGGACAAAATCGTCTATTTCTCTTCGAGGAGGAGGGAAGACTTCTTCATCTGGATACCCTAGGAATACAAAACACATAGGCTCATAGCAGTTGGGTATGTTCAAAAGCTGTCTGAGTTTTTTCTTCTTCGTAATTGCTGACACAACCAGCGAGCCGATTCCAAGGGCGTGAGCTTGAAGGAGCATGTTTTGCACAAAGGCTCCAGAGCTAATCGCTGGGACATCTGGGGCAACTCCTTTTGGCACCAGTTCCTTGCTCTCATCATAGAGCATGAGAAGCACGACTGGAGCTTGATAAAAATAGGTTTGATTGTTTGACAGCCTAGCTACTTGTCTTCTTAGTTTTAGATCTTCAATGAGGATAGTCTCAAAGAGCTGCTTGTTGCAGCCGGTCGGAGCCCAGCGACCTGCATCTAAAATAACCCTAAGCTCTTCTTGCGGGATAGGCTCTTTCTTGAATAATCTTGAAGATCTTCTTTCCCGAATCGCTTTATATACGTCCATAATCAGACTCGTTCCTTAAGCTCCTTATCAGTGATTCGGAACAGCGAAATAAGCATTCTTTTGATGATTTACCGCTATTCTACTGAGAAAGACCGTGGTCTTCTCTGAGGGCATATCCTAAATGTGACATCCAACTCCAACATATGTGAAGCCTAATGCTTTGGCTTTGGTTGAGTCGATAAGCCGCCTTCCGTCAACAACCACGGGTTTCTGGTTCATCAGTCTTTTCAGCTCTTCCAAGTCTAGTTTCTTGAACATTTCGTGATCTGTAACCACAACTACACAGTCTGCTCCTTCTAAGGCTCCTCTAAAATCTGTGGCTCTTGTTGCGCCAAAACTCTCAGTTGTGTAGGGGTCATAAATAACCACGTCTGCACCCAAGCCCATCAATTTCTGAACTATTCTTTCAGATGGACTGTTTGTTGCATCATCTGTCTCTCCTTTATAAGCTGCTCCAAGAACGGCGATTTTCGAAGTTCTTACTTCCTTGCCGACTTTCTTTAAAGCATCAACAACATGGGCGACCGTATGCTCCGGCATGTATTCGTTCAACTTCCTCGAAAGCGAGATCAACTTTGAAACTGAACCACTCTTCTTAACTGGATAAAGAAGCAAAAGTGAGTCTTTGGTAATGCATGGACCGCCTACGCCACAGCCTGGATTATGAATTCTAACCCTAGGGTGAGTATTCGCCAATCTAATCACGTCTACGACATCAACACCGATCTCTTCACACACCAAAGCTAACTCATTAGCAAAAGCGATATTTACATCTCTAAAGCTGTTCTCAGCTAACTTCGCAACCTCTGCAGTAGTACAGTCCGTAGGCAAAATCTCTCCTTTGGTTACATTTCTGAACAACTCAACAGCAATCTTCGTGCTTGCCTCATTGTATCCTCCAACAATCCTAGTATTGTGAACAAATTCCCGTTCGGCGTCTCCAACAGAGATTCTCTCTGGGCAGTGAGCCAACCAAAAATCTTTTCCGCATTTCAGTTTGCTTTTGGTTTCTAGTATTTTTGCCACAAGGTCTCCTGTCGTTCCGGGAGGCACACTGCTTTCAATCACCACAAGTTTCCCTTTTGAAAGGCTGTCTCCGATATCTGCAGATGCTTTCTTGACGGGGGACAGGTCTGGTTGCTTGTCTTTAGCTAATGGAGTTTGAACGCAGACTACTGCTACGTCCCAATTTCTGAGTGCTTGTTGAGCATCTGTTGTTGCCTTAAGCTTACCGTTTCCGACAACCTCTTTAAGCGGCTTCTCTAGGTCAGGTTCTCTTATGTGACTTCTCCCTGACGAAACAAGCTCAACAACGTCTGGTTTTATGTCTACCCCTATAACTTGAAAGCCTGATTTTGCAAACATGGCTGCTGTAGGCAGACCGACGTGTCCAAGACCAACTACAGTTATAAAGATCTCTTTCTGCCTTATTCTTTGGATCAATTCGCGCATTTGAGCTTCCTCTCCAATGCTTACATTTTCTTGATTTTGCCTTGTTCTTGGGCCAATTTGTCGTTTTGGGGCTTTCGATGCTTCCTGTAATATACAAATGCGCCTACTAAAATTATGCCTACGGAGATTCCCACGATAATGACCAGCAGGACAATTGGAAGCGAAGAATACCCAACATTATAGCTAGAAGCTGATTGAGTTTGAGCGCGATTCTCTGCCTTATCAAATGCCTCGATCGTGAGTATGATGCCAACCTCATCTGGCTGTCCGGGTATGATGCCGCTCCAAACTCCATCTCCGAACATCATTTTGGCTATCTGTATCGTGCCTTGACCTGTTCTTCGGTACAGAATGTTGGCACTATCTATCCCGCTTGTTGCGTCAGTTATGGAGACTGTAACGGTGACGTCTTCATTTGGTGCTGGACTACGTGGGTTCCAATTTGGAATTCCGATTAGAGGCGGCGTATTGTCGGGGAATACAGTTGCTGTCGTATTCGCCGAGTTTCCAGCCAAGTCGTTAGCAATCACTTTTAGAATGTGAGAACTACCGTCTATTAATGCAGTCGTATTCCATAGATAGCTTCCAGTTTCGTTGCTGGTCCAAAGTTTGGTAGAGGCGTTGTCAATGTACAGCTCCATCTTCTCTAAATTGGGTTCTTGACAGTATACTGTTATGTTAGCGGTGCCTGAAGCGTAGTCTCCTTCCGCTGGTTTCAATATCCTAGTTCCATTAGGAAGCAAGTGCTTTAGGAAGATACTGACACTGGGTTGATATGTGTCGATTACTACATAGGAGTAATATGTTTCAGCCCGTACGCGCCCATTTTGGGCGCGGTCTGCCGCATAAACAGTGTACTGCACTTCGGTTGCATATGGAAGAGGTGGAATTTCACCTTCGTATAAACTGTTATTCAGATTGAGGGGCATCGTAGTATTCAGCCAATAAGTTCCATTCCAATAGTTTAGGACCACCTTTCCCACTCCGCTCTCATTGTCTGTGATGTCAGCACTGATCGTTACTGTGTCATTGTACTGTGGATACTGGATTGAGCGTTCAACGGAGAGAATACTAGGAGCAGTTGTGTCTTCTGAGAAAAAGACGTCTAATTTTATTGAAGGGGAAGAAAAGGTGATACTGACGCTGAAAATTCTTGTTGCTGGAAACTCCTTGTCGAAACTCCAGACAGTCCCCGAATTCTGTTCTACGTCATTAATGAAGACCTTAAGTGGCGAAAACCTATAGCCAGAGTAAATTTTAAGGGCAGAGTTAACTCCAGGAACACCTGAAAGAGTTGCCGTCAAGTTCTGCGCCGTGAAGTTCCAATACGAAAGATTGACAATTTCTGGAAAGTCTAGAGCTATGAATTTCACCTTTTCCTCCTCTGCTCCTGTAGCATCTGTGGCGTTCTCGTAAGCTGGTTTCCAGCTTGGAGTTCCATAATTGCGTTCTCCAATATTGTTTTTTAATTGAACGTACGACTCAACCATTTGAGTAAAGGTGATTGGGCTGGCTTGGTCGAAGTAAGTGGCGTAGTCAAAGAGGTCAAATGCGTCTGATGCTGACATCTCGGCTTGAAGACGAGCAAGCAAGAATTTCCCGCCATTTGACAGAGTAGTTTTGAGTTGTAGAAGGCTTGTTTGATTATACGTAGTCCATGTTGAGTTTGAGCTTCTTATGAAGAAGAATTGCGTTGGGCTGTCAGTTTGTTGAATCACAAACGCATTACCCAAGTCGAGCGATGAGTTAGGGACAAAATCGTTAAGGACTCGAGTTTTGCGGTCAGCAAGGGTTATGTTAACTCTACCTTGAGACCATTGCAGCATGCTGAACGTTGTGGCACCTGCGACTTGTGCTGTTGTCACTCCGCTTGCGTATACCTGCAGGTCAATTACCGAGGATGAGTATATTGATTTAATATTCAAAAAGTAGCGATGTCGGTCAACAATCGAGGGCGAGACTGGTGTTTCGAAGGGAGGATCCAATTTCCAGCCGAACAAAAAGTATAGAGCTCCTCCCTGAGGACTTGTTCCTCTCCATTGCCAGAGTCCTGTGCCATATGGCGAATCAATCCTCAATCTGTCAAACCCCAATGCTGTCTTCCATCCATAGACTATGTCTTGATCCTCGGTTCCAGCGGAAGAGTCAACCAATTCTGTAATATCAGAAGTTTGAAGTGAGCCATCTGGCAAAGGATAAGTAGACAAAAAGCTAGCCATGAACGATTGCGGCCAACGCCAGCCATAAGCGACATAGGTCATGCCATTATCTGGATCAATGCCACTTTTTGGAAAGACACCATAATTGGTGAAGTCAAGGGCTTTAAGCCCGAGGTAAGCCGCCGTTTTGGCTTTGCCTAAGTCCACAGTGAAATTCGCTTTCCATGAATTGATGAGCCCAGCAGTAACTGCATAGTTTTCCATGTAAGCAAAATCTATCGGTAGAGATTGTAGCCAAAATAACGCATTCGCCATATTTGTCCTATATCCCACGTATTGCTCGGCTGAAATGCGGTAGCCTAAAGCTAACAGCATCATTTGAATGCCTGTGTGGGCTTTGTCCGGTGCTGTTTCTCCGATGGAATCGGCAAATCCGCCACTCGGCAATTGCGCTTGGAATTGCCAATGAAGAGTGCGGTTTACATACGTTAGATACGTTGGATCAATCTCTCTCCCGTAGAGTGTGTAAAAGAGAGTTATTGGTGTCTGTCTCCAAGTCCATTGCTTGGCATTGTTTATATCTCTGCCCCATGAGTAGTATCTGCTCCAAGCTAAATCTGTGGAGTTGTTGATCGCAGCCAGCAGAAGCGATTCATTAGCTACTCTTTCGGCTAATTGTCTGAATTTTTCGGTCTGTGTCAATTTCCACAGCTTTACAGCTGCAAATGCAGTGAGCATGGTTGGGGTGGGGTCGTAATCGTGTTCGCCTTCACTGAAGTATAATGCTGGGATGTGGAAGACATTAATGTTGCCGACACCTGCAATGTAGACGTCAGCGTAGCAAAAAGGATTCTCTATCAATCCTTTAATTATGGTTTGGAGTTTTGAAAGGTAGTAATTGTTACCTGTTTGTTCATACATGCTTATCAACACAAGTGAGTAAAAACTAATCCCACTGAGAGAAATATTGCTAGGAGTGCCCCAATTTCTTAGTGTATAGTCACGGGTGTCCACAAGCGTGCCGTTAAGGCACAGCCACCTGGTCAGCAAAGCATCCCAATATTTCCATGAGCGCAGCATCATATCATTTAAGTCAATGGATGACGC
>Ga0315308_1000309_pt1 | contig 26884 bp, 27 predicted proteins | sample TDP3_MG_FD_203078 | JGI IMG/M metagenome (GOLD analysis project Ga0315308, IMG submission 203078) | Freshwater sediment microbial communities from Lake Towuti, South Sulawesi, Indonesia - TDP3 | ecosystem: Environmental > Aquatic > Freshwater > Lake > Sediment | place: Indonesia: South Sulawesi... | reverse complement strand
TGGCCAGGTCTATGCCATAAAGGACGCTGCTCTTGTCAAAGAGGGGTGTCTGAGGAGAGTTGAGGTATTTGGGTAGGCCATCGTCCAACACGCGCCCGCCGAAGCCGATGACCTGGCCGCGTATGTCCCGGATGGGAAAGATCAGCCGCCCGCGAAAGCGGTCGTAGTAGCCGCCTCCTTCTCGCTCTATGATGAGACCGGCGTCCAGGATGTCGGCCACGTGGTAGCCCTGACCGACCAGGTGACCCTTCAGAGCCTCCCAGGCGTCCAGGGCATAGCCTAACTGAAAACCGTTGATGGTTTCTGAGGCTATCTCTCGCCTGGACAGGTACTCCCTGGCCCTGGCTCCTTCCTTGGATTGCAGAAGCAGATTGTGAAAGTACTGAGCGGCAGCGGTGTTGATCTCCCGCGAGCGCTCCTTGCGCTTTTCCTCGGCGGTTTCGGCTGGCCCTCTGGGTGCCAGTTCCACCCCGGCCCGCTTGGCCAGCAGTTGCAGGGTCTCGCCGAACTCTATGTTCTCCCGCTTCATGACAAAGCTGAAGACATCACCGCCCGTGCCGCAGGCGCCGAAGCAATGCCAGCTCTGTGTGTCGGGGAAGACAACAAAGGCAGGGGTCTTGACATTAGGGTGAAAGGGACAGAAGCCTGTATAGTTGCGTCCTGACTTTCGCAGGGCAACGTACTCGGAGACCACATCCACGATATCCAGTTTAGTCTTGATCTCATCAACCGCACTCATCCAGTGCTCCAATGAGGGTGCTCAGCCTGCTCCATTCTGACCTTGATCGAAACCTGGTTAGCAATTTCATAGCTACGTACGTCTTTCAGCGTGAGTGCCCAGGTATTGCGCATGTTCACCGCATAACAACAAGGGTGAGGGGCTTATTTCCCAGATGATAACCGGCTCCTTCTCGCACATCGCGCAGGGTTCATCCCCTGTGATCGCACCAAGTTCTATCAATCTGCGCTTCTCCTCAGAGCTCATATACATTGCTTGTCTCTCCGGCCTCTTTCAGTAGCTCCTGACGCAACACCTCGTAGCTGCACCCTTCTCCAGCCTCATAATTAGCTCTCGCCTCAGCGATCCGCTTTTGCAGCGCCAGACTGGCTGCTAGCTTGGAATCTATCAGTTCCTCGTAATCCTCAAAGCTAAGGATGACCAGGCGCGGCTCGCCCCTTTTGGTAACCAGGTACGGGCCTTGCGCCTGGCTGATTTCGTCAATAATCTGGCTCCAGCGAAGGCGGACATCGCTGGCGGTAATCACTTTGTCAAGGGTTGTCGCCGACATTCGAGGTTCCTTTCAGCAGTGGAGGGGCATTGGCGATTGGGGCCACACTCCTGTGCCCGATATTTTATCACAAACGACGTGCTAAAGCAAACCCGATGTCCCAGTTGGTCTCACCTTCGCGAACTTTGCAAATCGTGAAAAGCGCGGTTGACTTCTGCCTCGATTGCTGTTACAATGGAATAGCAACTCGAGCACGGAAAGTGACGCGACGTCTGATCTTGCAATGAGGAGGTTCGGTGATGTCAACTACAATCAAAGCGAAAGCTGGCGAACTCATTGACTTCATCGCTGGCAAACCGGTTCCAGACACGCCTGAAGAACACGTCCGCCAGAACTGGGAACGGACGTTGGTCTTTGAGTACGGCTATCAGAAAGGCGATATTGAGCCGGGGTTTCGGATCAAATCCGGGGCAGCCAACCGGTGGGTAGACATCGCCGTCTTCCACGAAGGTTACACTCACGAGCAGGGGAACATCCGCATCATCGTCGAGACCAAACGAGCCAAGATTTCACCCCAAGACAGAAAAGAAGGTGTGGCTCAACTGAAGACCTATCTTTCCGATTGTCCCAACGCCGAGTTCGGGGTGTGGACCAACGGTATCGAGCGGATTTGCTACGCTGTCCAGATTGTGAGCGGGATGCGCAAGGCGGTGGAGATCATAGACATTCCTCCCCAGGGGATGACCCTCGAGCAGCTTGAACGGCGCAGAATTCCGACCATTCTACGGCCGGCCACCGGCGAGAACCTCAAACAGACCTTCCGCGCCTGTCACAACAAAATCGCCGCCAACTCCGGTCTGCCCAAGGACCAGGCCTTTTGGGAGTTGCTCAAACTCATCGCCTGCAAGATCGAAGACGAGCTAGGTGACCACAATCTGTTCTATGTTACACAAAAAGAATACTCCGGCCCTAACGGTCGGCAGAGGGTCAAGGCACGAATTGATCAGCTTTTCAAGCACGTGATCGGGCGAGGCAACACCATCTATACCGATAGCGATCGGATTGATTTCGGCTCGCGCACAGCCGACATTGTGGCTTATGTGGTTAGCCAGTTCCAAGGCTACAATCTACTGGAGACGGAACCGGAAGTCAAAGGCTCGGCCTATGAGGAGTTGGTTGGCTCGACGTTACGCGGCGACCGGGGCGAGTTCTTCACCCCAGCCAACGTGGTGCAGATGACGGTCAAGATGCTCAACGTGCAGCCGAATGAGACCTTTCTGGATCCAGCCTGCGGCACAGGCAAGTTTCTGGCTTACGCTGCGCGCGCTGTGTTTGCCAGGATCGAGGCTGACAGCGTCAGCAGGACTATGCCTCTTTCCGAGGCCAAGGTGCGGGAGCTACAGGTGCAATACGCCAGCGGGCGGGTGATCGGGATTGACTTCAATCCCAACCTGGTGCAGACGGCCCGCCAGCGAGAGTACTTTGAGGATGCTGTCTCCAGCGACACACAACTTCAGATTTTCCGTGAGAATTCGCTGGAGCCGCCTCACATGTGGGATGACAGGCCACGTCAGGCCATCAATCTGCGCAAAGTCAAAGTGCCCTGGCTGGATGGACGGGAGAAAGAGTTTTGGGTAGGCGACGTGGACGTCATCGGCACCAATCCACCCTTTGGCATCAACGTGGCTGTGGATAGCCCCGAGGTCCTGGATCAGTACGAACTGGCGCGTCTATGGAGACTGACCGAGAAGGGACCGTGGGAGTTGTCGCCAGAGTTCTAGAGCGCCGTACCGTCGGAGATTCTGTTCATCGAGCGTTGCGTGCAGATGCTTAAGCCAGGCACTGGAAGATTGGGTATGGTCGTACCTGACAACATCTTGAGCAATCCCGGTTTGGGCTACGTGCGTCAATGGATTCTGGACAACTGCGAGGTGCTGGCCAGCGTTGACCTGCACAAGGACACCTTTCAGCCCTCAACTGGTACCCAGACCAGTGTGCTCATCTTACGACGCAAGAGTCTTGACGAGATGCGTCAGGAAGCGGCACAGGGCTACTACCGTGAATATCCGTGTTTCATCGCCATCGCCGAAAAGATCGGCCACGACAAGCGGGGCAAAGACCTGTGGAAACGCGATGAGCACGGGACGATCATCACCAAGCCGAAGGTTGTAGAAGAGGATGACGTGAACGACGAAGGCCAACCCATCAAGCGCCAGGTGACCTATGAGCAGCCAGTGCTGGACGACGAACTGGACGAGATTGCCGAGGCATATCTGGAGCACAAGCAAAAGGTGGATCGTGGGCAGATTCAGGCCCGGGGCGGGGAGATCATTGAGATATGAAGACGCTGGTGCTCAACAGCCGCGAGTTTGCCCGCAACGACAATCGTCTGCGAGGCAGCAGCTACAGCCCGCAAGCCTACGCTGCCCGCCGCCGTCTGAAGCGTAGCGGTTTTCCGCTAGTGTCATTAGCCAGTCTCCAAGTGACCGATGCCGTTTTTATGCCTAGCCGCTTCAAACGTATCTGGGTCGAAGAAGTCCATGGAGTGCCTTTCATCACTGGCGCCGAGATGCTCTTTGCCACACTTCCCCGCGACAGGTTTATTTCCAAGAAGCTAACCAAACAGTTGGACACTTACTTTGTAGAAAAGGGATGGACGCTCATCAGCCGTTCTGGAACAGTTGGCAATGCAGTCATTGTCACATCCGACCTGACGGATTATGCTGTGACTGAGGATGCAATCCGGATTGCCCCTGCTAATGGGATGCCATCTGGCTATCTGTACGCCTATTTGAGTGGCAGAGATTTTCATGCTTTAGTCACTGAAAAGGTGTATGGCTCAGTGATTGACCATGTTGAGCCAGACCAGGTAGCAGAACTGCCCATCCCGCTGTTGCCCGATGCCATTCAACAACGCATCCACGAACTGGTGATGACCGCCTGTGACTTACGTGTGCAAGCCAACGCCAAGCTGGCCCAGGCCGATGAGCAGTTTCACCAGGTCAACAACCTGCCCCGCTTGCCCAAAGGTCCCATCGGTTCTGAACACGGCGCTATCTCTAACCGCCTGTTTATTCAGAACCCCGAAGCAATACTTATTGCCTCGCACTACAACAGGCTGGCTTTAAGGGCTGAAAAGAATATCGCCAGTTTGAGAGGGAAAAAGCGTATTGCTGAGATTGCTACAGTTTACATGCCAACGCGCTTCAAGCGCGTCAGAGTCCAATCGGACTATGGAATCCCTTTCCTGACTGGCAAACACATATTGCAAATTGAGCCCACAGACTACACTTACATCTCAGAAAAACTAACGCGAGACTTGGAAAGCTACATCGTTCATCAAGGATGGACACTCATTACTCGGTCGGGCACAGTAGGCCGTACCGCGTTTGTGTCGCAGGACCTAGACGGCGTAGCAGTCACCGAAGATGCTATCCGGGTAATTCCATCGGACCAAATACATCCAGGTTATCTCTATGCCTTTCTTGCTAGTTCCTACGGATACCTGCAAGTTACCCGCTACGTTCACGGTTCAGTTATTCCCCACATTTCAGAGGCCCACATAGGCAGAGCTCTCTTGCCATTCCCAACCCAAGGAGCGAAAAGTGAAATCGGTGAGCTTATCCTCGACGCAATGGACATGCGCGTGCAAGCCAACGCCCTGTTGCGCCACGCCTGCGCCCTGTTCGACGCGGCGTTGACGGCCGGCCAGGCTGCTTTCGCCGAGACGGATGCTGCCGACTGGCTGGCCTCGTGGGAGCGGAGCGCAGAAGGGGGGCGGAAGTGATGGCGATGAATGAACGACTCCCCGACAAGAGCCGCCCCATTACATTGGCCGAAGCCGCCGATATGTATGGATTTAGCCGTAATTATCTTGGCAACTTAGTACGCAAGGGGCGTTTAAAAGCTCGCAAGAGCGGCGGGGTATGGCTGACAACTCCGGCTGATATTGAGTCGTTTATCGCCAGCCGTCAGCCTCGGGGCAAATATCGTGGTGATATTCAGACTTGACAAAAGGTGAATTCTCACCTATAATATAGATAACCGAATAGCAAAGCGCCGCCGGCCGGGTGCGGTAACACCCAACCGGCGGCTGATCCCACCAACTGAGTTGGCAGTCGGCGGGACTGGTGTTATTATACCACACCCTGAGGGGTGTGGGCAAACACCGGCGGCCACCCAAGCCATCGTTGGCGGGTGGCCGTTTTTGTTGCCGGGGCTGCGCAGAGCGGCGTGCTATTCGGCTCTTTTGCCAACCACCCTTTCAGTGGGCACATCTTCAAGCGAAAGGAGCCGACCATGCCCGAACCGCGCATCATTTTTGTGGACCATCCCGACGTAGACCCCTGTAAGCAAGATAACCCCATCTGCGTCCAGACCTGCCTGGTCCGGGGTCGCTACCGGGATGATGGTGGCTGCTTCCTCACCGTCATGCCCACGTTGCGCTACGCTATCCTGTGCGGCTACACGGCGAAACGAGACGAGGCAGCCTACCCAACCGAATGGCTCGATAAACGGCTGCTAATCTGTTACAAAGGGCATGGCTACCTGCGGCTTGATGAACAGGAATGAGGATGGACGACGCGGCGACGAGGTGTAGCGGGGTATGAAACGTAGAGACGTGAAATGAAAGGAGGACAAGACATGGAACAGCAAGAAGTGGTAGCCAGGCTGAGGAGCCTGCGAGAGGAAATAGAGCGGGACGGCGAGGTGAGGATCGCTGCCCTGGAGACTACCTTCGCTTTGGCTCTTTCGGATGTGTGCTGCGCCCTAGGGCTCGCCGGCGAGGAGCACGACGAGGTACTGGGTCGGGATGCTGCGGCTTACGTGATTGAAATCCGCCAGACACGATTCTGGCCAGTGGAAAAAGACGTGGAAGAGGAAACGGCGACCGTTACCCTGGCAGAGCTGGCCGCCGTTTCTGCGTAGGTATCAGGATACCCCGCTACACCTATTTTATCATGGCCTTGCTTTGTGGGCAAGAGATGGATATGTTATAATTCAAATCTCCATCACTGCGAGCTTATTGTCGCTTCCTAACCGGTTATCGTAAGGAGACAATAAATGCCGGTCAATCGGATATGCCTACAGTGTGGCAACGCTTACCAAACCAAACCATCGGTCAACAAAAAGTTCTGTAATATGGAGTGTTACAATGCCTTCCGGCAGGCGTACCGGAAGGGCGACGTAGCCCAGACGAATTTGAGCCACAGTTGTTCACATTGCGGGAAGGCCTTTCAGCCAACAAAACGCGGACAAAGGTTTTGCAGTTTGGAGTGTTGGCATAGTGCCAGGAAGAATCGAATTGTCAAAACCTGTCCTCGTTGCAAACGCGAGTTCGAGGTCACGAATTCTCGGCGCAATCAAGTACATTGTAGTCATGCCTGCCGTCGGGGAGAGAAAGTGGGGCCAAGCCAACGGCCGCGTTTCTTGGTAGTAGGTCGGTGCGCCCACTGTAATAGGGAAATCCAGATCCGGCCCAGCCGTGTTGAAAAGTCAAAGAGTGGGCGGACCTTTTGCTCACGCAAGTGTTCGGCTCAGTACAATGCGACTCGACTCCCTCACAATGCTCAATGCCTGTACTGTGGCAAGCGTTTCCACCGACCGCCCTCGGAACTTGCACGTGGACTCAACGCTTATTGCTGTCGAGAATGTTACGACAAGGCTCGGCAGGAAGGCATTGCCCAGACACGAGGGCCGGGCAAGAAGCGGGGCCGGTACGTCAGATGCGTTCAATGTGGAAAAGAGGTTTACAAGCCACCAGCTCAATTAAAGGCAGTCGAGAATCATTTTTGTTCTCGCGAGTGTAAAAAGCAATTTCGCATCACCGGCACCCACGTTCCCAGGGAACGGTTGTTGCAAAAACATACAACTTGTCAGCTTTGTGGGCTAAACGAACCAAACATCCTGGTTGTCCACCATAAGGACGGCAACAGACTGAACAATGCAGACTCAAACTTGCTGGTGTTGTGTCCAAATTGCCATGCCCGCATCCATCAGGCCTAAGTGGCGTTGACAATGTCTGACAGAAGGAAACAGCCCCGCGCCGATGTTCACGCGGGGCTGTTGTTGGAGATAGGCCTGGCTACACGTCCTTGCGCACTGGGGTCGTCGCCCGCTCGTTCAGCGCCGCCTGGGCCGCGGCCAATCGGGCGATGGGCACGCGGAAGGGGGAGCAGCTCACGTAATCAAGACCAACCATGTGGCAGAACTCAATAGAACTGGGGTCGCCCCCATGCTCTCCGCAGATCCCACACTCTAGGTCGGGCCTGGTGGCGCGGCCCTTTTCGACGCATATCTTCATAAGCTGCCCCACGCCGTCCCGGTCCAACACCTGGAAGGGGTTTTCGGGCAGGATTTTGTCCTCGACGTACTTGAGTAGGAACTTGCCCTCGGCGTCGTCCCGGGAATAGCCAAAAACTAGCTGACTCAGGTCATTCGTTCCAAAGGAGAAAAAGGACGCGTACTTGGCTACCTCGTCAGCGGTCAGCGCTGCGCGCGGGACCTCGACCATGGTCCCGAACTTGTAGTCCACCTGGATGCCCTTCTCCTCCATGACCTGTTTGGCCACCGGTTCCAGCAATTCAAGAGACACCTTCAGCTCGTTGACATGGCCGGTGAGAGGGATCATGATCTCCGGGTGGACATCCACGCCCTCTTGGGCTACGTTGCAGGCCGCTTCTATGATGGCTCGCACCTGCATCCGGGTGATGCCCGGCATGGTAATGCCCAGGCGGATACCGCGCAGGCCCAGCATCGGATTGGCTTCGTGCATGGCGCTGACCGCACGCAACACTTCCTCTTTCTCCTTCAACAACTTCTCAAGCTGCGGATCGCTGGAGAAAGAGGCCGCCACCCGCAGGCCGGCCACTTCCACCATCAAGTCGCTGTAGTTAGGCAGGAACTCGTGCAAGGGCGGGTCAATCAGGCGGATGATGACCGGGCAACCATCCATCACGCGGAAGATGCCCTCAAAGTCACTGCGCTGGAAGGGCAGTAGTTGAGCCAGGTACTCCTCCCGCTTCTGGTCGTTGTGAGCCAGGATCATCTTCTGGACAATGGGCAGTCGCTCTGCGTCGAAGAACATGTGCTCGGTACGGCACAGGCCGATGCCCTCCGTCCCGAACTTGCGGGCTATGGCCGCGTCCTTGGGGTAGTCGGCGTTGGTCCACACCCCCAGCCGTCGGAACTGGTCGGCCCAGCTCAGCAGAGTCTTGAGATCCTCTTCCTTGTCAAAGTCGGGGTCAATGGTGGCGATGGAGCCGGCGAACACCTCGCCAGTGGTACCGCTGATGGAAATAGTGTCGCCCTCTTTGATCGTGCGTCCATTGACCTCAAACACCTTGCGCTCGACGTCCACGCGGATCGCTTCGCAACCAGCCACGCAGGGCAGACCCAGCCCCCGGGCCACCACTGCTGCGTGGCTGGTCGCCCCACCGCGCTGGGTAAGGATACCTTTGCTCTGCAACATGCCATGCACATCGTCGGGGGCTGTTTCAGGGCGAACGAGGATGACCCGCTGGCCGGACTTGCCCCATTCCTCGGCCGTGTCGGCATCAAAAGCGGCCGTGCCCGACGCTTCGCCAGGGCTGGCGTTCAGGCCTTTGGCCAGGAAATCACCGCGCTTGCGGGCCCCATCCACCGCTTTCAGGTCGAACCGCGGTAGGAGCAGTTGGTTGATCTGAGCTGGCTCCACGCGCATGATGGCCTCTTCCTTGGTAATCAAGCCTTCCTTCACCATGTCCACGGCGATCTTGACCGCTGCCGCCGCGGTGCGCTTGCCAGTGCGGGTCTGGAGCATCCACAGTTTGCCCCGCTCGACGGTGAACTCCATGTCCTGCACGTCCTTATAGTGGCGTTCCAGGAGGTCGCAGATTTTCAGGAATTCCTCGTATTGCTCTGGCATTTCTTTGGCCATGTCGGCAATGGGGCTTGGGGTGCGAATGCCGGCTACCACGTCCTCCCCCTGGGCGTTCAGCAGATACTCACCATAGACCTCTTTCTCCCCCGTGGCCGGGTCACGGGTGAAGGCTACGCCAGTGCCCGAATTATCGCCCATGTTGCCGAAGACCATCGTTTGCACGTTGGCCGCTGTACCCAGGTCATGAGGGATTTTGTTGAAATTACGGTAGTCCACCGCCCGCTTGCCGAACCACGAGCCGAACACGGCTTCAATAGCCTGATACAGTTGGTCAAGTGGCTCATCGGGGAAATCCTCGCCCAACTCTTTTTTGTAGAGCGCCTTGTAGTCGCGCACCACGTCCTTGAGCATGTCGGTAGTCAGATCGGTGTCTTTGCCACCCCTGGTCCTGGCCTTGTATTGATCCAGGATGTGCTCGAACTTCTCGGCGTCAATGCCCTTGACGATGCGCCCGAACATCTGGATCAGACGGCGATAAGCATCGTAGGCGAAGCGTTCGTTGCCGGTCAGTGCAGCCAGGCCCTGTAACGTGTCCGGGTTGAGGCCGATGTTAAGCACGGTGTCCATCATGCCCGGCATGGAGAACTTGGCCCCTGACCGCACCGAAACCAGCAGCGGGTTCTGGGGATCGCCGAACTTTTTGCCGGTTTGCTGCTCAACCACCTTCAGCGCGTCCAGCACCTGATCCCGCATCCCTTTGGGAAACTTTTTGCCTGCGTCGAAGTAAGCGTTGCAGGCTTCGGTGGTGATGGTAAACCCTGGGGGCACCGGCAGCCCGGCGTTGGTCATCTCGGCTACACCTGCTCCCTTGCCGCCCAAAAGGTCGCGCATATCCTTATTGCCTTCACTAAATGGATAGACCCACTTTTTCGTCATTGATATAGAAACCTCCTCAGAGTTGGTTTATGATTGCGCTGGCTGCGGATACAACCTAGCGTCTATTTCCCGTAAGACATCTTGCAAATCCGGCTCCTGGCACGGTTCCACGCCGTCATCAACGTGTTTGTGGTGGGGGAAAGTCGGCAGTTCAGGGTGATGTGGAGCGTTGTCATAGCGGAAGACCAGACGGTCGCCTTTCTGGTAGTGGTAACTGTATTGCAATTTAGCGACCTCGGTACCTCTTACCTCTATCTCTTCACTTAACTCTAAAAAGGACCCGTCGTAGAAACAAAGCCTAGCCCTGATAGCTCCTCTGCTTTTGGTCGGTTGCAGAATCAGCAGGTCGCTTGTATCTATCTCTTGGCGGGATTCGATGGTGGTTTGTAGCCTGATAAGGTAGTTATGAAGCCTCACGTGGCGACAGCCTTTGCCATCTTCTCTGAGGTTTCCGCTGACGGTTTCTCATCTTCCCACATAACAGCTGCTTTTATAAGAGCTCTTTCAATCTGCTCTCGGAGGTCGAGATATAGATCATAGATACTGGCCCACCAGATAAAGTCCATCTCATCACCCATTTCCCCGCGCTGGAATTTCTCGACAAAGTCGGCTGATTTCATATCATATTTCTGCTCGAGTTCCGCCAGTTGCCGGGCTATTTCGAGAAGATCATCAAGGGGCGAACCATTCTCCCAGGCCTTTTGCAGTGTTTGTTGGAACTCTTCAGATGACATTCCTTTCGAATTTTCAATTCTTACCACCGACATTAGTCGCCCCCTTTCTACTCGCTTCGCCGGTGTTGGACGCATTTAAAACTGATGAAGTACAATGGGTAGATACAGCCTACTCGCAATTGGCCATACGCGCAACAGTGTATTGATGGTTCCATCTACGGGGATTGCTTCTATTGTCTCGACGCGGCGGCTTTCTGCGGTGAGCGGGTCTGTCCACACCGCAGCCACGAGGTGATGGTCAACACGCAATGATGCCTAACTTCCCCCACACGAATTTCTCATATACCAACCCAAGTGAATTATAAAGCCATTGTCCAAATTTGGCAAGAATCAGAAACCCTCTGCTTTCGTCAAATCAACGATTCCTTCAGTCAACCTTGCGATGCGTTGTAGGAGCGCCAACCGATTCTCCCGCAGGGTCTTGTCTTCAGTCATGACCAGCACCTCGTCGAAGAAGGTGTTGATGGGCTCGACCATGGGCTGGAAAGCAGTGAACAACTCATCAACAGTGCTTTCGGGTCCGACTTTTCCTCGACAGGTCAGGTAGGCCTGGTAGAGGCGCTCGGTGGCAGGCTCGGCAAAGAGGGCAGGGTCAAGGGGGTAAGTCTGGTCGAGATCACGCACGATGCGCACGCAGCGGGCGTAAGCATTGAGGATGTCCATCCAGTCATCGCGCTCGATCCAGAGGGCGAAGGCTCTCACCGTTTCAGCAGCCAGGTAAGGGTTGTGACCTCGCTCGGCCAGGACGGCGGCCACCGCGTCGTAACGATAGCCCTGCTCCCGCAACACGCCCTCCAGCCGGCCGACGATAAAGGCCAACACCCCTTCGACAACCCTTCGATGGGGCTTAGGACAAGGCTCAGGACATCGCTGCTCCAGGGTGCCTTCGAGTACCTCCATCGGCAACAGTTCAGCGGCTGTCTTTAACCCTTCTCGCAGATCAAAAGACAGTTCGGCGGCTATAAGGTTGTTGACCACTCCCAGGGCATCGCGGCGCAGGTGGTAGGGGTCGGCCGAACCGGTGGGAGCCAGGCCCACGGCGAAAAGGCCCACCAGGCTGTCCAGCCGGTTGGCCAATCCGACTACCAGGCCAGGTCGCGTCTCAGGCAAGACGTCCCCGGCGAAACGAGGCAGATAATGCTCAAAGATGGCCCGCGCTACATCGTCGGACTCACCCGATAGCCGGGCGTATTCTTGCCCCATCACCCCCTGCAAGCTGGTGAACTCTACCACCATCTGGGTGGCCAGATCGGCCTTACACAACCGGGCGGCCCGGGTCGCTGTGGCGATTTCCGCCTCTGAGAGCCCCAACATCTTCCCTAGAGGCCGCACCAATTGCTCTAGTCGGTGCGATTTGTCCAGCATAGAGCCCAGCCTCTCCTGGAAAGTCAGGGTGTCCAGCCGATCCAGAAAATCCTCCAGTGTCTTGCTGGTATCAGCCTTGTAGAAGAACTCGGCGTCGGCGTAGCGAGCGCGGAGCACTTCTTCGTAGCCCCGGCGCACGATGTCCAGGTGCTGGTTATCCCCGTTGCGCACAGCGATGAAGTAAGGTAACAGGTCAACGGGTTCCGAGTCACTGACCACCGGAAAGTAACGCTGATGCTTTTTCATCACTGTGATGAGCACATCCCTGGGCAAAGATAGATATTCCTCCTCGAAAGCGCCGCGCACGGCGGTGGGCTGCTCTACTAGATTGGTCACTTCGTCGAGGAGTGCCGGGTCAGCAGGGATTCGTCCACCCACCTCAGCCGCCAGTTGGTTGATCTGCTGCTCGATGCTGGCCCGGCGCGCGCCCGTATCCACGACGATGGAATTTGCAGCCATCACGTCAAAGTAGTCGCCGGCATTCTCGATGGTCAGCTCAGGCGAACCCAGCGGCCGCAACCCACGCGAGGCACACCCGCTCTGAACACCAGCGTACTCGAAGGGGATCACCTGATCGCCCAGGAGAGCCACCAACCAGCGGATGGGGCGAGAGAAAGCCACCCCCGATTCATTCCAGCGCATGGTCATGTTAAAGCGCAAGGCGGAGATCAGTTGGGGTAGCAGCCTGACCAGAACTTCCGGTGCAGGCCTGCCCTCCTCCACCCTGGTCGCTACCACGTATTGCCCGCCGTCCATCTCCCGCACTTCCAGGTCGTCAACGCTAACGCCCTGTCCTCGGGCGAAGCCCAGGGCCGCTTTGGTCGGTTTGCCCACGGCGTCGTAGGCCACCTTGGCCGGCGGACCTTTAACCAGCTCTTCCCGGTCCTGCTGTTTGGGAGCCAGATCCTCGACGCAGACCACCAGCCGCCTTGGGGTACCCGTCACCCGTACCTGGCTGTGCTCCAGTCGTGCTTCGGTCAGGCGCTTTGGCATCTGCTCTCCAAGTTGCTCGATGGCCGAGGTCAAGTCTCCGGCAGGTAGTTCCTCCGTCCCGATTTCCAGTAAAAAGGGCAACGAGTCAACGGGTTCTAAGGCAATGAGGTGGATCATGCTTTGTTGACCTGTTGATTCACTGATCCATTGCCTCGCCGCATCCTTCACCACCCACGACCGTTTCAGACCGGGGAAGCCCATCTCCTCCCGTTGGGCGACATAGGCCTGAGCTACCTCTCGGGCCAGTTCGCGCATGCGGGCAAAGTAGTGAGCCCGCTCGGTGACACCAATCGCTCCCCGCGTGTCCAGCACATTGAAGGTATGGGAGCAGCGGAGAACATAGTCGTGGGCCGGGATGACCAGGCCCCGGTCCAGGGCGTTACGGGCCTCGGCCTCGTACATGCGGAAGAGCTGGGTCAGGGTCTCCACATCCGCCTGCTCAAAAGCGTAGGTGCAATGCTCGATCTCCGAGGCCAGCAGGATGTCACCGTAGCTAAGCCCTGCACCCCAGTCAATCTCCCACACGCTGCGCACACCTTGCAGGAACATGACGATGCGCTCCAGGCCATAGGTCAGCTCCACCGAGACCGGGTCGAGGGAGAAACCGCCGGCCTGCTGGAAATAGGTGTACTGGCTGATCTCCAGGCCGTCCAGCCAGATCTCCCAGCCCAGGCCCCAGGCTCCTAGGGCCGGGCTCTCCCAGTTGTCCTCCACGAAACGGATGTCATGTTCGCGGGGGTTGATGCCCAGGGCTTCCAGGCTCTTGAGGTAGAGTTCCTGGGGATTGCCCGGGTCGGGCTTGAGGATGACCTGATATTGGATGTGCATCTGCATCCGGTTGGGGTTTTCGCCGTAGCGGCCATCATCGGGGCGGTACGACGGCTCCACGTAACCCACGTTCCATGGCTCCAGTCCCAATACGCGCAGCACAGTGGCGGGGTTCATGGTGCCAGCCCCCACCTTCTCGCTGTATGGCTGCCAGATAATGCATCTCTGGTCGGCCCAGAAATGTTCTAGGCGCATGATGACTTGTTGGAATGATAGTGGTTGACTCATCGGTCTCTTATAATGCCCTCATTCTTTCAGGCCAACATTTCGCCTACGAGTTCGAGAAAACTTTGAGCGCTATATTCCTCTGTGGCTTCAACTGAACTTTTCCCCTGACCGTGTCGGTGCGGAATCTTTTCATGCAAGTGTGCCTTGAACTGACGACCAAACTTCTCTCTGAGAATCCTTTCGACCTGAACCAGCTTTTGTCTGGCAAGGTCCATCACTGCTGCAAAGTGTCTTCCAACTTCTGCATCCACTCAGTGAGCTCCTTGAGGCGATAGTCCCATTCCATGGCATCTTCTTCCCAGACCGGGTTGATCTTCTCCAGCCCTCGCAAGAAATCCTCATCGGTCTGAACCTTTAGAGAGAAGGTATCATAATCGCACCCGTACCTATTCTCATAAGCCTTGATCTTTGCCCTGGCCTGTTCTATCTTCTGAATACACTTGTCAACGGCGTAGCGCCTTAGAGCGTCGGTAATGACTGTTTCTACATCGCCGAAAAGTCCGGCTATTTTCACCCATTCGTCTTTCATCTCAAGAACTGTGGACATGACCTTCCTCCTTTGCTACTCGCCAATCTCCCGCCGCAACCGCTGCAAGAACTCGACCGATTTCAGATTTCGCTCCAGGGTGTAGGTGATGTAGCGTCGCATTGTCTCTTCCAGTTCGGCGTGCAACGGACGGCCAACGCGCAATCGCTGGCATAGCTCGTAACGATTGGTCTGCATGAAACGCAGGACTTTGAGAGCTGGCATGGAAATTTCCCTGGCCTCCTTTTGCCCTTCACCGCAGCGAGGGCAGAGAAGCCCCCCCTGGGCTGGGCTGAAGAAGGGAATAGTCCCAGGCTCGACTTCTCCCTGGCAGGCGAGGCAGTGAAACAATTGAGGCCGATAGCCGACCAGCGCCAGAAGCCGCAGTTCGTAAAAGCGAGCCGTCAAATCGAGGTCAACGTCCTCACAGAGCCGGCCCAGCGTGGCCAGGAACAGGTTAAAGAGAGGGCGGTTCTCTATGCCTTCCTCGACGAAACGATCCAGCAGTTCGGCGGCATAGTAGGCCCAACCGGTGCGTAACAGGTCCTCCCGCAGAGGGCGAAAGGAGTGAAGGGTCTCGGCCTGGGTCACGATGTCCAGGTTGCGCCCTCTGGCAACGAGCAACCGGCTGTGGGTGAAGAGCTCCAGGTGGCCGCTCTTACGGCTGGTGGGCTTGCGCACCCCCTTGGCGATGACCCGCAGCTTGCCCCACTCAGGGGTGTAGAGGGTCAGCAGGCGATCGGCCTCGCCGAGGTTGCTTCTCTTAAGGACAATGGCTTCGGCCCGGTAAAGGCGCTCTCTGTCCACACCGACCCTCTCAGCCTCCTCTCACCGTGTTGTATTTGTGTGGGCGCTCCCAATTCACGGTCATCTTGTCTCGGTAGATGGCCTCGGCGTCGAGGCCCAGAGCCGAGAGGAGATGCAGGATGCGAATGATGGCATCAATCAGTTCCTCGCCCACGGCTTCCAGGGACTGTCCCTTCTTGTAGCAGTCGGTGGCTTCAGAGACCTCGGTGTGGATCAGGGCCAGCATCTCCCAGATGCGTTCTGGATCCGCCGAGAAGCCCTTGGCATCACATAGGGCTCTGACCTCAGCCATCTTGACATTCAATCCCTCTGGCTCCATTTCGCTCCTTGACACTTCAAGATAGTTATTCTATTATACCACTGCGCTATGGAGGACGCAAATAAAAAGGCCATACCTACCCAAGATATGGCCACCAGGTCTTCACTCTGGCAGTAGCTCAAGAATCAGAATCCAGCACCCCTCTATCTTGACCAACTGCCACCCATTCAGTCTAACCTTGTGGGATCAACCTCCTCGGCATAGCTATATACCTGAATACCCAATTTCTGGGCCACGCGTCGGGCCGGGTCGTCCACCATCGGGGAGATCACCAGCACCCTGTCTGCCTGCCGCTGATGTCGTTTCTGGTAGAATTTGATTTTGCGGTCGAAAGCATACATATCTGCCCGGCTCATCGAAGATTTGATCTCACAGATGATCAGCAGGCCGTCTTTGATAATCAGGTCCAACTCGACCTGGTCAGGATACCCAAACACCTCGCCTTCATCGTCGAACTCGACGACGTTCAGCACTTGCACCCCAAAAGATTCTTCGAGGATACCACGCAAGGCGTTTCTGAATGACTGTTCCGAGTGGAAGCCCCAGCGCGCTCCCAGAGCGCCGATGGTGCTATCGTGTTTGCGTGCCAGGGCCTGAATGGCCTGGAGCATCTGGTTGATGACCTTTTGATTCTCTTCCCACCTGCTGTTCTGTTCCACCCATCTCTTGCTCTGATCCTCGCGTTCTCGGCGTAATTCATCGAGCAAACGGTCAAAACGGCTATCGGTCTCGATTTTATCAGCCAGGTGCTCCCGCGCCAGGCGCAGAATAAGCCGCTGCACCTCCTCATCCTCCCGGAGGATGGCGGGCAGTTCGCGGATAACCAGCTCTCTAATTTGCTTTACATCCATAGCTCCACCTCACTCGCTGATGATTATACCACACAAATACTCCAAATACCAATGGCTCACCTCCCAAGTGGATTTGTGCAGTAAAGTCTGGGGAGCCTTCGGCCCGAGCGTTCGACTGAGCTCATGCCGAAGGCTCAGGCCCAGGGCTTGAGGGGCATCCTCTCAACTCCACTTTTCCTTTCTTGAGGGCAGGGCTGATGGATCAAGGCCCCACCCTGGGAAAAAGAGAGGGGACATTGAGGGGACGCCCCCGTCCCCCAAGCTGCTGCACAAGCTCTCAACCCATCGTCTGAGAAAAAGCCCGTGAGCACCCACCCTCAAGTCTGATTGTACAACAGACCCCAAAGATCTTTGGAGACCTTTGGGGCCTAGACCCAGTACGATTCAGAATACAACATCATCCCCTTGTCACAACAGGTCCTCGGGCGTGAATCCTTCGGGCAAAAGGTCGGTGAGGGCAAAGACCCTTCGATGGCCGGCAGTGTCGGCCACGATGACCTGGATATCGTCTCCAAACTCTATCAATACTTGACGGCAGGCTCCACAGGGGGTGACGCCGTTCTCGGTGACCACGGCGATGGCTTCGAATTCCCGCTCGCCTTCTGAGACGGCTTTGAAGACAGCCACTCGTTCGGCGCAGACTGTAAGCCCGTAGGAGGCGTTCTCCACATTGCAGCCTGTGTAAACCCGGCCCGACTTGGCCAAAAGGGCTGCTCCCACAGTAAAGTTGGAATAAGGCGCATGGGCCTTCTCTCTGGCTTCCGCCGCCAGGGCGACAAGCTTGTCTTGACTTTTCATAAGGCCTCGGGACCTCGAGCGCTAATCGTCCGATGCATTTGTGTTTCTCTTCGCCTCTTGCATTTTTTCAATTCTCTCTCTGTTGACTTTGACCTTCTTAATCCGGCGGCCCACTACCGAAAGGACGGCGATTTTGATTCCGTCAAAGAGGATCTCATCGCTGACCTTTGGCACTTTGCCCAATTGACTGTAGATGAACCCTCCCAAAGTGTTGTATCTTTCCGATGGCAGTTCCACGTTCATCAACTTGTTTACGTCATCGAGATCAACCCGCGCATTGAAGATGAACTCGTCATCGCTGATGACCTCAATGAAAGGCTCCTCGGTATCGTACTCATCCTGGATTTCACCCACGATCTCCTCGATGAGGTCCTCGATAGTCACCAGGCCAGCCGTGCCGCCGTATTCATCCACCACAATAGCCATGTGTACTTTTAGTTGTTGTAAATCCTGGAGCAGCTCATCCGCCTGTCTGGTCTCGGGGACGAAATAAACTGGCCGCAAGATATCGCGCAGAGCCACTTTTGCATCGCCATCCCGCAGGTGACCCAGGAGGTCTTTGGCATAGAGGAGGCCGACGATGTTGTCAATCGTCTCTTCATAGACGGGAATACGCGAATGACCCTTTTCCAATATCAAATCCAGAGCCTGCTGAATGGGTATTTTGCTTTCCACAGCGACGATGTCAATGCGTGGCACCATGATCTCCCGGGCCAACGTCTCACCGAACTCGAAAATGCTGTAGATCATCTCTTTCTCGTCCTCTTCAATGATGCCTGTCTCTTCACCGGCGTCCACCATGGTCTTGATCTCTTCTTCGGTGATAAAGGGCATTCCCCCTTGAGGCTGGCTGCCGAACAGACGAGCAGCGACGTCAGAGGTGGCAATTAAAACCTTGACTACGGGCGATACGATGGTAGCGAAGAGGTCTATAGGATAAGCCACGGCCAGGGCAATGCGTTCCGCATGTTGAAGGGCCAAGGTCTTGGGCAACAGTTCCCCCAGAGATAACATAAAAAAGGCCAGGATTATAACGATGGAAAACACGGCCAAAGGCAAGCTGGCCCGGGCGATGAATTCTATGGGCACCTGGACGATCAGTTTCTGTAAGGGATCCGAGAGGCTGATCACCGCCGTGGCTACAGCGGATAAGCGCACCAGGATGACGCCCACCTGGAGAGTGGCTAGAAAACGGCTGGAGTCCTCGGCCAGCCTTTCCACTGTACGAGCCACTTTCACCCCCTCCTCAACGAGTCTTCTAAGGCGAGCCTTGCCTACGGTGACGATAGCCACTTCCGAGGCGGCAAAGAAAGCATTGAGCAGAATCAAAAAGGCCAGCAAGGCCAACTCTCTCACACTTTCAGAGTCCACTCTAATCAACTCCTCATTCCTTGTCTACTTTGCCTGCTTCTTTTCTCGCTTTAGCTGGCACACCATAAACCACCTGGCCGGGAGGGACATCGCGGGTCACGACGGCGCCAGCCCCCGTCTTGGCCCCTTTCCCCACCTTCACCGGGGCAATCAGCATGGTGTCACTGCCAAGGAAGACATCATCTTCAATGACCGTATGGTGCTTTCGTTCGCCGTCATAGTTGCAGACAATGGTGCCGGCCCCGACGTTGACTTTGGCGCCCACTGTGGCATCACCCAGGTAGCTGAAATGGCCCACCTTGGTGCCGGGCCCCAGATAGGAGTTTTTGATCTCGCCAAAGTTGCCGACGTGCACACCCCTGGCCAGATGGGCCCCCTTGCGCAGACGGGCGAATGGACCGACATCCACATCGTCCTCCACGGTGGCTCCTTCGACCACCGAAGCCTCAATGACGCATCCGCTTCCAACGGTGGAGTCACGAATGATGGTATTAGGGCCAATACGGCAGTTGCGCCCGATAGCAGTTACGCCCTGCAGATGGGTGTTGGGATAGATCATCGTGTCCTGGCCGACCTCCACTGAAGCCTCAATGTAAGTCGAAGCTGGGTCAAGCAAGGTCACCCCGGCCAGCATCCAGCCCTCGTTGATGCGCTGGCGCATGAGCGCCTCAGCTCTAGCCAGCTTGACCCGATCATCGAGTCCCATGACCTCAGTGGCATCAGCCGCTTGGGCTGCCACCGGTTCCCCTTCGGCCACCGCCAGTTCTACCAGGTCTGTAAGGTAGTATTCCCCATGTTTAGGCTGCAGCCTCTCAAGGTGGGGCCACAGCCAGGCATCCCGAAAGCAGAGAATGCCACTGTTGACCTCTTTGATCTCACGCTGCTCTGGGGTGGCCTTTTTGTGCTCGACGATACTAACGACCTTGCCTGTCTTGTCTCGCAGGATGCGCCCGTAACCCGTCGGATCGCCCGGCCGAAAGGTCAAGAGGGTGATGGCCGCTTTATTCTCGGTGTGATGCGCGAGCATGGCTTCCAGCGTTTGGTGGGTGATAAACGGCGTGTCACCGTAGAGCACCAACACAGTTTCTGCCTGGCCGGCCAGCAGTTCTCGCGCCTGCAAGACGGCGTGGCCAGTGCCCAACTGCTCCACATACAAGATCTCATCACCCAGGGCTTGGCGCAACTGTTGTGCACCGTAGCCAACCACCAGGGCCATGCTGGTCGGTTCCAATTGAGTTGCCACATCGAGGACGTATTTCACCATGGGGCGGCCAGCCAAGGGGTGCAATACCTTTGGGAGTTGCGATTTCATGCGGGTGCCTTGATCCGCAGCCAGGATGACGATTGACAAACTCATGGGTTCAATCTTCCCAAACACAAAAATGACTAAGGCAACCCCATACGATAGCCCAGGGAATCACGCCTCAGTCATCGCTGATACTGTCCCATAAGGGGAAGACACATAATTAGATTGGTCAGGAGGTTGAACTTCTACCACTTTATCTTTGTTCAAAACCAGAGGCCGCTCAGACCTGACGGGTTTTGGAAACCCGTCAGGTCTTTACCTCAAATCTGCGAGCTGGGGCGGGAGGACTCGAACCTCCGAATCGCGGCTCCAAAGGCCGCTGCCTTACCACTTGGCGACGCCCCATCGAAAGACTATGGCTGCTTCTCCTTGATATTGTATCATATTCAACGAATTAGCGCAACCAAAGGCCAGATTGCGGGCCTGCGTAGCAGGTCATTGTCGATTCCTGGGCGCGGCTTTCACCCACTACCTTCCATCCGTTCGATAGCTTCAGCGGCGATGTGGGCCAGGATGGTCAACAAGTCCAGATCTACCTCGTTAAAGGCCTGCTGGGAGAATTTGTTCAACACCTCGATGACACCGACGACCTTATCCTGACCCAGTAGAGGGGCACAGATGAGGGAAATGGTCTCGAAACCGAAGGTCTCATCAACGCGGGAGTAGAAACGATCATCCAGTCGGGGGCGGTCCACGATCAGGGGTTCAGCGTGAGTGGCGACCCAACCGGCAACTCCCGCTGTCTTGGGGATGCGATAGCCCCGCAGTTTGCTTTGAATCGTTCCTTTGACCACTGCAAAAACCAATTCGTCAGTGTCGTAATCCACCAGCAGCAGTGAACCGTTAGCAGCATCCATGGCCTTCAGAGCGGTGTATAGGACTCTGCTCAGAAACAATTCCAGGTCCCGCCCGGAAGTAATGGCTTGAGCGTCTTGCTGGAGAGCCCGCAACCCCCGCAGGTACTCTCGCAAGGCCAACACTTCTTCTTGCAGGCGCTCGTTCTCCTCTTTCAAGTCTGTGTTCTCTCTTTGCAACAAGCGTAGCGTCTGAGTCATGGTCGAATTGCTCATCGTCACCTCCTGAGGCTCTTATGCACTGAGATAAAGGTCCTCCCGCTTGTCCAGGAGAAATCCTCCTTACTATATTATACCACAGATTGAAAAGGGCTGCCTGCCGCGACCCCAATTCAGTTTCCCCTTGTCGGTCATGACCCTCCCTCCCGTCTGATTTGCACCCGCTCGATCTTTGGCCCCTTCATCCTGGTGACAGTCATCCTGAGATTGCCGTACCGCAACTGCTCGCCCTCCCTGGGGATGTAACGCAGGAGATAAAGAATAAAGCCGGCCACGGTCTCATAGTCCTCACCCTCCGGCAGGCGCAAATCTAACTCTTCGTTGACTTCATCAACTCTGAGTTGAGCGTCAATCTCTACTGTCCGCTCGTCAATGGTTTCCACCAGAGAGGGCGTCACCACCAGTTCATCGCTCAAGCGTCCCACTATTTCTTCGACCATCTCCTCCAAGGTAACCAAACCGGCCGTACCGCCGTACTCGTCAATAACTATGGCCATCTGAATTTGCTCAGCTTGCATTTCGACGAAGAGATCACCCATGGAGCGTGTCTCCGGGACGAAGAAAGCCGGCCGGATCAGCTCATCCATGCCGCGTCCCATCTCTGTCGGGTCACTGGCCAGAGCCATCAGGACGTCTTTGACAGCCACAATGCCCACAATGTCGTCCAGGTCATCCTCGTAGACGGGGAAACGAGCATGACTCGACTGAGAGAAAACCTCCAGCAGGTCGCCGATGGTGGCCTGGCGCTCGATGCCCACAATCTCTGGGCGAGGGATCATGGCTTCACCGACACGGCGGCTGGCGAACTTAAAGACCCTCTGCAACATTTCTTCCTGCTCGTCCTCCAGGACCCCTTCTTTATGGCTGGCTTCAACCAGCATCATCAGTTCTTCCACCGAATGGACTCGCTGGTGGCCGCTGGGTGCACTCAAGCCTATCAGACGCAGGACCAGGTTGCCGGTCCCATTGAGCAGCCAGATGAAGGGGCGGAAGACGTTTTCGATCAGCATCGTCGGCTTGGCCACAAGGAAAGCCGTCCTCTCTGGATACTGCAGGGCGATGGACTTGGGAGCCAGTTCACCCAACACGATAAGGAGGAAAGTGATAGTGGCGAAAGCGATGGTAGAAGCGATGGTATGCGCCGCCGGAGCGATCAGATTGCTGGGTAGGGCGTGCAGCAATGGGACTAAAAGATCGGCTATGGCCTCTTCACCGATCCAGCCCAGCCCCAGGCTGGCGATGGTGATACCCAACTGGGTGGCTGCAATGAAGCGATCAGGGTTATCAATGGCGTGGCGCACCACTTTGGCTGCCTCTTTGCCCTCGGCGATCAACTGGTCAATGCGTGTGCGTCGCACGCTGACCAGCCCGAACTCGGCCGCCACGAAGAAGCCGTTGGCCAGGATAAGGGCAGCCACAGCCATTAATTTGAGACTCACAAGTAAAATTGAACCTTCAGCCATATCCTACTCCTTTGCTCCAGTGGGTGTCTTTAATTATACCACCTTTTCCGTATCGAATCCACCCTTTGCCTTAGCGCCCAAACTGTTGTGCGCTGCATTTTGCCAGCCTCCGTGTTCGCTTCGCGTTAGGTACAGTGTACCCCTCATTACGGTGGCTGGCAACTTTCATTATGCACAGCCAGAACAACTTTTGAAATAGCCCTGGGAGAAACGTCGGAATTGATAACTATGGAAGGATGTGTTATAATCCCGTTGCAGAGGACTGTACCCATTTGTTCGTAACCCTGGCTGCGCCGCCCTATTTAAGGAACTGCCATGTCTGTCCTGGGAGAGAAGGTTTTACGCATCACCGATAACTTAACCGTCCCGCTATCCGAGCTCCGCTTCCGCTTTGCCCGAAGCAGTGGCCCTGGCGGGCAGCACGTCAACCACTCGGCCACGCGGGTGGAGTTGCTCTTCGATGTGACGGGTTCCCCCAGCCTGACCGAAGCCCAGCGGGAACGGGCGCTGAAGGCGTTGGCCCCCTACATTGACAGTGACGGCGTCCTGCATCTGGTCTCCCAGACCTTCCGTAGCCAACTTCGCAATCGTGAGGAAGTGGTGGAACGCTTTCGGGCGTTGATGCGCAAGGCGATGAGGGTTCCAAAGCGACGGCGTCCCACCCGGCCCTCACGCGCGGCTCAGGAGAGGCGGCTGGCGAGCAAGCGCCGCCGCAGTGAGCTAAAGCGCCAGCGTGGCCCAGTGACGGCAGAGGACTAATCAGGCAGCGCAATCACCCGCCCCGTAAGCTTTGTTGTCGCTGAGATCAGGATGTGTTATAATGTCGCTCATCAGCCTATCATTTAAGACAGGAATTGTCAAATGGGTAAGTGTGCGTGTAAACGTGGATGGAGTTACAGATGGCTTTTTGAGAGAAAAGGGGTCTAAGATGCAGAAATGGGAATTCAAGGTCATCACCACTCCCTTGGAGCTTGAGAGAAGGTATCCCAAGGAGGGTGCGGGAGAAGCTGAGTATCTCCACAGCTCCCCTGGCGAGTTGTTTGACCGTGGGTGGGAGACTGTGGGGAAGCTAGGCCGCCAGGGGTGGGAGTTGGTCGCTGTGGTTCCCTTGATCGCAGGTCACGAGTGGACTTCCAAGATGGGAACTGGCTCGGGCTCCTCCTACACCGAGGCCTTCTTTTTCTTCCTCAAACGCCCTCTCCAGGAGGAAAGTTAATACTACCACAGTCGTCATTGGGGCCAGTCTCACCGAGCCCCACGGCTGCTGTGGTGTTGACAACCGACTGCCTTTGGTATAGAATAGGGCCTGTGTTGGTTTTATCGAGTGATTCGACCTAACGAGAGGAGGAAAAGATGTCTATCGAGCGCAAAGTACACTTAAATTATCCCCCCTATCTGATTGATCAGCCCCTTATCTATGAGCTTATCAAAAAGTTCGACGTGGTGGTCAATATCCTGGAGGCCAATGTAACGCCCCAGGAGGGTTGGCTTCTCGTGGCCGTGCGAGGAGAAAAACAGGTCGTCAAAGAAGGCCTGGAGTGGATGTCGGCTCAGGGAATAGAGGTAAAAGAGTGGGCCAAAGGGTAAAGATTTATAGATTCAGATGACTCCTGGGGTAGAGGGGTTGTGGGTAACGTCCCCACAGCCTCTCTTTCGTTTATTTGCCTTCACTTTCTTCTGATTCTTCCCCTTGTTTTTCCTCCTCCTCTTTCTTACCGAAATCTTTCAACTTGGTGGCCAGTTCGCGCAAGCGGTTTTGGACGGCGTGGTTGACCGTCTCTTCGGGGTAGGCGCCATCTTCCTGGCGCTCACCGGCTTCCACGCCGGTCAGGATGGTGATGCCTTCGTCAATGGTGCGTACCGGGTAGATGTGGAATTTGCCCTGGCGCACTGCCTCCACCACATCTTCGCGCAGCATCAGGTTCTTGACGTTCTGCTCAGGGATGATGACTCCCTGCTCGCCCGTCAGGCCTTGCACTTTGCACACGTCGAAGAACCCTTCGATTTTCCTGGTCGCGCCACCGATGGCCTGAACCTCGCCCTGCTGGTTGACCGAGCCGGTGACGGCGATGCCCTGTTTGATGGGGAAGCCCGACAGGCTGGATAGGAGGGCGTAAAGCTCGGTGGATGAGGCGCTATCACCTTCGACGCCCGAGTAGGATTGTTCGAAGCAGATGCTGGCCGAGAGGCTGAGAGGGACTTCTTGAGCGTACTTGCCGCCCAGGTAGCCCGACAGGATCAATACGCCTTTGTCGTGGATGTTCCCCGAGAGCTTGGCCTCGCGCTCGATGTTGACCACGCCATTCTGACCCAGGAAGGTCCTGGCTGTGATGCGAGAGGGCTTGCCGAAAGTATAATCGCCCAGGAAGAGGATGGAGAGGCCATTCACCTGGCCCACCACTTGACCATCGGTGTCAACCATGATGGTGCCGTCTTCGATCTGCTCGCGGATACGCTCCTCAATCTGGTTCGAGCGGTAGACCCTCTCCTCGATGGCCTTCTGCACGTCGGCGGCCGTCACCAGATCTTGACCCTCGCGACCGGCCCAATAGCTGGCCTCGCGCACAATATCGGCCACGTGGGCGAAACGGGTGGTCAACTTCTCCTGATCTTCCACCAACCTGGAGGAGTACTCGATCACTTTGGCCACAGCTTCGTTGTCAAAGTGCCGCAGGTTCTCTTCGTGGCAGCGGTCATGAATGAAAAGGGCATACTTCTTCAAGTTCTCGGGAGTCCAGTCCATGTCGGTGGCAAAATCGGCCTTGACCTTGAAGAGTTTCTGGAATTCCTCATCCAGCGAGTAGAGGAGGTAATAGGTCTGGGGGTCGCCGATCAGCACCACCTTCACGTCGAGGGGAATGGGCTCGGGCGCCAGGCCGACGGTGGCTATCAGGCTTAACTGCTGGGCCATCTCCTCGATCCGGATCTCCTTGTTTCTGAGGGCCCTCTTCAATGAGGTCCAGGCCAGAGGGGAACTCAGGACAGCCTTGGCATCCAGCACCAGATAGCCTCCGTTGGCGCGATGCAATGCTCCTCCCCTGATCATGCTAAAGTCGGTCACCAGGGAGCCGAATTCGGCCTTGTGCTCGATGCGGCCGACCAGGTTTTGGTAAGTCGGATTGACTTCGACGATGACCGGTGCCCCCTCGGTGTCACAATGGTCCACGATGAGGTTGACCCGATATCTGTCAAAGGGGGATTTCAGGCGCGAGGCGAAGAACGCCGGCATCGTTTCCCTCTCCGCTGCTCCTTCCCCTGGGGCCTGGGCGGCTTGCCTTAGCTCGTCTATCTTCTGCACTATGTCGTTGCGCATGGCAGCCAGGTAAGCCATAAGCTCATCGTACTGGCTGTATTTCTCCTTCAGGGCCTCGAAGAAGTGGTCCACAGTGAAGGCAGCGATTTCCTTGTCCAGGTTGCGCAGCCTGTCCTTGGCCTCCTTCTCCAATTCCCTGACCTGACGGGTGGCTTTCTCCAGCTCTTTTTGCAGAGTTGGACGGTGTTTCTCCAGTTCTTCTTTCTTCTCTGGCTCAAGGGCCTGGTATTGCTCCTCGCTCATGGGCTGGCCATCTATCATCGGGGCGAAGATGAGGCCCATGGGTGTGCGCAAGAGGGCAAAACCCTGTTCGTTGACGAAAGCCTCCAGGTGCTTGAACTCAGCGGTTCGCTTCTCATCCAGCTCCTGTGCTATCCTGGCTTTGTGCTGGTCATACTCCTCGCTTTCGAAGGCGCGGGGGATCTCCTCCTGCAAACTCTTGAGCATTTCGTCCACCTCGTCGCGCAGGACACAAGCCCCTCCCGGCGGCAAGCTGATGGCCCACGGTTGATAGGGATCTTGGAAGTTGTTGACGTAGACCCAGTCGTCGGGTACCTTTTCGGTGCGAGCCTTCCGCTCCAGGAAGGTCTGGATGGTAGTCATCTTGCCAGCGCCGGCCGGGCCGAGAGCGTAGATGTTGTAGCCGTAGTAGGGGATGTCAATGCCAAAGTCAATGGCCCGCGTGGCCCGTTCCTGGCCAATGATCTCCTCCAGCTTTGGCAGTTCCTCGGTGCTTATAAACTCGAACTGACAGGCGTCACAAACTCGGCGTAGTTTCTCCTCTGGAAGTTCTTTGATTTTGGGTGCCATAGCCTTTCTCCTCTCCATGCAATTTTTGGCCAAAATGTCCACTTATCCCAATCGGGAGGCTGGATGGACTCAC
>Ga0315308_1000308_pt1 | contig 26909 bp, 30 predicted proteins | sample TDP3_MG_FD_203078 | JGI IMG/M metagenome (GOLD analysis project Ga0315308, IMG submission 203078) | Freshwater sediment microbial communities from Lake Towuti, South Sulawesi, Indonesia - TDP3 | ecosystem: Environmental > Aquatic > Freshwater > Lake > Sediment | place: Indonesia: South Sulawesi... | reverse complement strand
AGTCCTTGCACTCCCAGAACTCTGCGGCGGTGAACTGCCCGAATCCCATAACGTAGAAGTATGTTCCGCGGTATTTCCATCCCTTCGGGGCGTGTTCGGCATAGAGCTTCTCGTTCTTCTTGACCCATTTCTGGAAGTCGGTAACTCTGTTCTTCTCCAAGTTGTAGTTGGCAATCATCAGCATGGGACTCTTCCTCAGTTCAGGCCTTGGCCCAAGGCACTTAAGACTTTCTTCCTACCGCGCGCTCTAAGAAAGAATAGGAACTCGCAGGTGATCGACTCAAAAAATGAGTGGAGAGGTCACGGCCGTCCGCATCATGGAGTTACCTTTGCGATCTCACGCGAATCCATTATCGGGAAGCTCTCAAATTCTGCTATGTCCCTCCAGTACCGGTCGACTTTCGCCAAAACCTTAGGATCGTCTGTTTCCACTATGCTTGCGCTCTGATTCCTACCCATCAACGTATGCGGCGGAAGGATCCATTTCAGACCCTCAGGTACTTTCCATTTCTTGAACCTCTCAGTGACCTCATGCGCCTTCTCCGGTTCCCACGACAATATACTCAAGAACCTCAAATCCAGTCACCTCGACCGGCTTTCAGCTGTTACAGTTTAAGTTCTTTTCGCGTCAGGCCTCGTCCATCGTGAATGAGGGGGCTTCCGCCATGGATGCCACGATCCCGACAAAGGAGAATTTGGGTTAATTGGTCCACCCCTTCGAAGTATATCCATAGGCGCCCATTCTGCCGCGCTAGCCGACCCAAGACTTAACTTGAACTCCCATCTCATAGCCGAGACCTAGATGATTCACTTGGAAGTGAAGATCGCCGACGAAGTTCTCCGAAGGTTTCCCGACCTCAGAGTCCTAGTGCGTGCGGTTAGAGGTGTCAGCGTACACGATGTTGACCCCTCACTTGAGGAGTTCAAAGAGGAGGTTTTCACCGATGTCAGGGGTAAGTTCACCCTTGAACTCTTGAAGGACGAGCCGGTTCTTAGAACGTACAGAGACTTCTTCTGGAGGCTAGGCATCGATCCGACCAAAGTGAGGCCTGCGGCTGAGGCCCTGATCAGGAGGATCCTAGGCGGGAGACCTATACCGCGGATAAATACCGCGGTGGATGCCTACAACCTCGCATCTATGGCCACGTGCACTGCGCTTGCGGCCTTCGATACAGATAGGCTCCAAGAGGGCATTCTAATGAGATTTGCAGGTAGAGGAGAGCAGTTCCTCGGGATAGGTATGGACAGCCCTGTAACTCTCGAAGGTGGAGAAATCATAATGTCCGATGGGTCGAGACTCGTGGCAATATATCCGTACAGGGATGCGGAATACTCGAAAGTAACCCTTCAGACCAAGGATCTGCTGCTCGTCTCATGCGGCGTGCCCGGCATAACACTCGACCGGCTGGAGGAGGCTCTCGAGAAAGCAACCCAGTTCGTCACGAGATTCTGTGGCGGAGAGGCTTTGAGATGAAGCCTGGGAGACGATCCGCACACGCAGATAAATGACCTCATGAACAATGGATCATATCATAGACTCGATGGATCCAGCTCGATTGACGGACGATTTCGCCGAGCTAAGGCAGAATTTCAATGCTACTTGGATTTCACACTCTGTCTGGCCTTCTCCAGAGCCATCCGCGCCCCACGCATCAGAAAGGTGTCCGCACTATCCACAGTGTTGAACCTAAAACCCTTCTCGACGGCCCAGCCGATGTTCTCGATCGTCGCAAACATGCCAGCCGACTTTCCATGCTTCTTCGCCGCCTTCAACACCGTGTCGAAAGCCTCCAAGTACCTCGGCTCACCCCATCTCGGCGGCATCCCAAACCCGAGGCTGCAGGAAAGGTCGTTGGGACCAACGTAGCAGGCGTCGACTCCGCTAACAGATAAAATCTCATCTATGTTCCTCAAGCCCTTCTCCGTCTCTATCTGCACGGCGACAAGGATCCCCTCATTCGCCGTCTTGAAGTAGTCAGGATCGAACATACCGGCCCTCCTCGGCCCCCACCCCCTAATCCCCTCCGGAGGATATCTGCAAGCCCTAACAGCCATCTCAGCCTCCTCCTTCGAGTTGACCCATGGAACCAGAACACCATAGGCGCCGATGTCGAGCACACGCTTGATAATGACCGGGTCGTTCCACTGCGGCCTAACCACCGGAATGCAGCTTGACCCGCCCATAGCCTGCATCATCGACTGGAGTGTCTCAAAGCCCAAGGGGCCATGCTCCGCATCGAGCATAAGCCAGTCGAACCCCAGCCCAGACAACCACTCCGCCACATCCGGGTGGCCGAGGCCTACGAAGGTTCCAATGACCGTCTCGCCTCTCTTCAACCTCTCCTTGAGGGGATTCTTCAACGAGTACACCACCTTTCCAGTACTTTCATCCCACTTGGAAAACAGTTTCGGACAGGAAAAGCCGAACTCGAAAGACCAGTGAGAAAAGGAGCAACACGTTCAGACCGCTGGATAAACTCTCATCCCAGCGACGCTATAGACTATCTCAGCCCTCCTCTGAAGAAGATGCATTTCTCAGGATCTTCTGGACAGAACTCGGTGGAGCCACATGGATGTATCGGCTGGTCACGACGACATTCCTTGGGAAGCTGAACCCTTCTCTCGCCCATTATTTCATGCACCGCCCAGCGTCCACATTTCCCGCAACTACCCTGGCGCGCTGAGTGCTATCTGCAGAACTCGTCGTAGGCGTACTGGTCGGTCGGTATATTCCTACCCTCGACGATCTTTCCATCCTTGATTCGATAGAGGTAGCAGTTCTCCGTGTCCAAGGTCTTCCCATCCCTCTTGCCGGTGAGCTTCGCGAGCATGAAGACATACTCGCCATCAGCTAGGAGGACTAGAGGTTTGGCCTTCACACCCATCTTTGCGGCCACATCCATCAGTCTGAGGAAGTCCTGCACTCCCCTATAGGTTCCGGCAAACGGCCCCCTCCCGTAGACGGTGTAGACCAGGTCTGCGGATACGGATCTACCTACACCTTCCTTGGTACGCGTATTGAAAGCGTCCAACACGGCCATGACTACTCTTATGTTCGGCTGAGGCTCCACCATCCTATCTCCCTCTTCCCCTTGTTCAATAATCAGAATGGCCTATCACGGTCAGTCCTCTTTTCATTCTATTAGATAGCCATTTCTTGTTCTCGAGCTGCTCTTCCAATTCTTCCTTATGCGCGTGCATAACATGGCATTGATGTTGAGCCATCCCCTGCCGAGGCCAAAGGAGACCCAAGGCCGCAAAACCCTAGAGAAGACACTGCACCGCGAAGCCAAGTAGCCGCCTCCAGGATTGCGCATGCAGCCTTCGGACACCGCCTAGGCGCAGATATCTGAAGGAGATCACACCTCACCCGCTAAAGCAACTTCACATGACGAACCCAGGCAAGAAGGCCTGCGAAAACCCTTAAGTTGCATCAGCACTCAATCCACATTGGTGAAATCTTGCCGCTGTTTCTAGCTGACCACACATGGGAGAAGAAGAATACAGCTGCCACAAACACCGCGATGATCGGGGCTTTCATGGATCTCTCGGCAGGCAAACGACCGAAGGGATGGCCCGAAACCGTATGCCTATGCGCCACATACCAGATGCCCGGCGAACATGCGATCTGCATCTGGGAAGCAGACAAAGCCCAGACGCTCGAAAAGATGTTCAAAGACTTGATAAAGGAATTCCCAGTCGTGACCAAGATCACACCGCTGGTCCAAATCTACCCACCAGGCCCCGGACTCTACGAGTTAGCAGCCAAGATGGCGAAGTAGAGCCCGAAACCCCAACCTCTCCTCTTTTTTCACAACCGCCCACTGCTCACGCCGATAGAAATTGAGCTGGAGGAGCAGTTTGGACAGCCTCGAGGGGATCGCGGAGGAGATCCGAACCTGCAATCTCTGCCGCCTCGCTGAGTCCCGGCTCAACGCTGTGCCGGGCGAGGGGCCAGGGAACGCGCAGCTCTTCCTCTTAGGCGAGGGACCTGGCTCAGAAGAGGACAGGCAAGGACGGCCCTTCGTAGGAAAGGCGGGTGAGCTCCTCAATGAATCCTTAGAGACGGCGGGCCTGAGCCGAGCCGAGGTCTTCATCACGAACGTGGTGAAGTGCAGGCCGCCCAGCAACAGAGCTCCGCTCAGAGACGAGGCCGAGGCCTGCCGACCATACCTCGAGAGACAGCTCACCCTCATCAAGCCGAAAATCATCTGCCTCCTAGGAAATACGGCAATAGAGAGTCTCCTCGGCGAAGCCAAACCCGGCATCAGGGGGAAGCTAGCCACCGTCGGAGGCAGAAACCTCTTCCCAACAATCCACCCCGCCGCGGCCATATACAACCCGCGCCTAAGGAAGGTCCTCGGGATTCACCTAACAAGGCTCAAAGCCGAGCTTGAGAGATTCGAAAGATAGTAAGTCCAAGCTCCATTTCCTTGAGCTGATTCTGAGACTTGTTATTCTTGACGAACCTGCGGTTCCGTAGCCCTCAGAGTAGGCGCTGCAAGTCACGAGGATCGAGAGAGAGCGTCTTCAACACATCTCGGCCGCTCTTCTGCCCACGATCGACCTGCGCAGCCACGACCGGCCTCAAAGGGAGGATAGCTTGCCAGATCACATCTTCACCGCTGTCAAAGACATCGGTGCCTGCGAGTCTATCGCCTCAAGGACTCCATGAGGCGCTTAGCCCTCTCTTCCCCCACCAGCTTTACCAGTCTCTCCTCGGAGGGCTTACCCTCCCACGCCTCAAGGACCTTTATGACGGAGTCCCTCACGCCAGGGCTCATATCTCGAAGCCCCTTCTCAATCACACCTCTCCTCCCCCTCAACATGTCCTCAGGCCTGTACACGACGCCCATACATCGTCCCCTCATGTTACAGGCATAATCGGCCGTATAAACGCACGTACGAGATCCAGCCCCGAGCTAAGAGGAATGCGCAAGGATAGAGATGCGTTGGAGCTCGTGAAAGGTAGGGCGCTGGGTGAGACAGCCTGCCCACCTCCTTGTATCTTCGGACATCTTTGAGGCCTCCGTTCGGCGCTTGACTACCTCGTGGAGGAAACATAGTGAAATGGTTGAGACGGGAGCCCAGTAATCCTGAGATGAGATGGCTCGCTCTTCCAAGTTGACGAGGTCTAAAGCGCATCGCGCGTCGCCGCAGCCCCGAGTCATGCTGGATGAGCGTGTTAAGTTCGGCTGGAGACGTACTCGCTACGCATAGGGAGCTGCCAGCGAGAAGACATCTCCCCTCCGCAGAACGGACAGTCCTGTATATCTCCCGAGGATGTCAACCCTGAGCTCCTTATCATAGTTTTCAAGGTCTACCTTGCGGTCGATAAGTGAGGCAAGCTCCCTGATCACCTCGCTTCTGTGAAGGAGGGTGTACCTCCTCTTCTCGACGGTCATCCTCCACCTCTCACCCTTACCAATGCTCTCACGAAGCTCCTCGACGACCATCTTCAGTGATTCGATGTCTGAGGAGGTCCACCTCTCGATGGGAACCCACTTGAGGCAGTAGGCGAACAGCTCGGGCCTCTCCCCATACAGGCTTCTGAGCCTGTGAACGATGTCGAATGGGTCTAGAACCGTCCTCACACCGAGGATGCCCCTGGCCAGGGTCCGCTCAACTCTAGGCTCCGGGTCGCCAAGCTCCTCTAGGAGGGTCAGCACCTCACGCTTAGCTCTTGAAGATAGGCCTCTCTCATGGGAGACGAGCAGGTTGTAGTCGTACATGAGGAAACCCGGAGCCTACACCGTTGGGTTCTATTCGACATCCCCAGAAATCAGGCTTCAGCTTTCGACACGAGACCCTCAAACAGCCCCAGGCCCGGAAACCCCCACCTTTTCTCGACAAGGAGGCACAGCTCCTTTCACACTCAATTCGACTCCTCATTGTCTTGAATGCCTCGACTGGTGTTCAAATCGTAATACCAAAACCCGGGGGGGTGGGGGATGGTGCGAAAAATCGAACGTCTATTCGATTTCCCCTACAGCGATTTCAGTTATCCGAACCAAGTCCACTGAACTTGCTGCCTGAGCACGCGCGCACCCACCCAACATGTCGACTTCGACCAGACGTGGAGGATTGTCAAACGATACGGACACGCACTCCCCATCGTGCTGAACGTCCCATCAGATCTGTAGCTTGGACCGCAACGGGAAGTGTTAAGTGCGGATCAGCGCAAGCAAACTTGAGGTGACAGAATGCTCTTCATCACCTTGATGAAATTCAGGAAGAAGCCAACAAAGGAGATGACCGCTCAGGGAACCAAGCTCGCAGAGCAGATGGTCAAGGAAGGCGCCAAGATCCTAGGATGGTACTGGACGCTAGGCAGGTATGACATTGTCATGATAACGGAGGGAAAGGATGAGAAGTCCGCTATGAAGTGGGCCCTCCGAGTTGGCGAGTTGGCCTCGACTGAGACCATGGTAGCGGTGCCCAGAGAGCAGGCCATCAAACTCCTCGAGTAGCCATCAAACGTCAGGACTAGGAAGACGCCACCAGTCCTATGAGCCCAGAGAGGTTGGGCTCCCCTTATCCTTTTTCTAGCATGCGAAGTTTCCTTCAAGAAGCCCTCTCGCTCGTGCTTATATGTCGAAAGCACGTCACTTCAACTAGAGGTGAGTGACATGCCGACCTTCTCCGTAAATATGACACACGAGCCTCAGTCGTGCCCCCTCTTCAACGCTGAGTTGAAAGCGAAGTTCAAGGAGGCCATCGTAAAGAGAGAGGAGGCCGCCAAGAAACACGGGATCAAGGTCCTAAGTGCTTGGTCACCCGTGCTGGACCACCTGATCTTCTACACAGTTGAGGCACCCACCCAACGGGCGGTAGAGGACTACTTCATAGAAATCGGCTTCGCCTTCTGGAACAAGCTTGAAATCCGCCAGGTCCGACTCGTCGAGGACGTACTAAGAAGCATCGAAAAAACCCCGACCCCGTAGACAAAACAGTGATATGAGGAGCTACTGAGCTCTTATGAGCGTGACGAGAGGAAGCAATCAAGCTCCTAGAGTAGGATTCACAGCGAAAGGGAGGTGACATTTTGACCAAGATAGAAAAGTCGATTGAGATCAAGGCTCCACCTGAGAAAGTATGGGAAATGCTTGCTTTAGACAGACTTCCAGAATGGATGGATGTGGCTGAAGTGAAGAGTGCAAAGTACATTTCTGAGGTTCGCACTCCTGAAGAAAAGTATAGCGTTGGTGCATCTGCTCACATAGTTGAGAAGCGTTGGGAATACGATTTGGAGATCACGGAAAGTCTCAAAAACGAAAAGATGACGACTCGCACTAAAGGAGGAAAGCATGGCATGGCATACACTGCGACATCTAACCTGAAACCAGTTCAGGATGGAACCAAACTCATTGTGGCACTTGACATTGAACCTGGGTATGGAATTCTCGGTAAGGCTATTTACCGATTGTTACGTAGTGCAGAAGAAAAGGTGGTCTGGAGAGCATTAGAGAAGTTGAAAAGCATTCTGGAGAAATAGACGCTCACCAACTGGAACCATCGGAAAGAAGGTGAATCCATGTCAGTGGAAGAGAACAAAGCTCTGACTCGTCGTTTTGTTGAGGAGTTCCGGAACAGGGGGAACTTGGCCGTAGCAGACGAGTTGCTGGCCCCCGACTATGTCCTCCACGCCGGCCTTGGCGGGGATATACATGGCCCCGAGGGCTGCAAACAGGACATCGTCATGGTACGTAGCGCCTTCCCTGACTTCCATATGACCATTGATGACATGGTCGCGGAAGGAGACAAAGTAGTCTACCGCTGGACGCTTCGCGGCACACACAAGGGGGAATTCACGGGCATCGCCCCTACAGGCAAGCAGGTGACGCTATGGGGGATGGTCATCGACCGCATCCTTGGCGGCAAGATCGTCGAAACCTGGATTCGCTATGACACCCTGGGCTTCATGCAACAACTCGGTGTCATCCCGCCACTCAGGTTGGGCGGGGAGTAACGACCTAGTCCACAAGGCTTTGGACGCGTCGAACCGCTACTAAAGTATCTGCCAGCCACAGCACCTCTTGACCTAGGCCCTATGGTGGCTCTATGATAGCCTCAGCAAGCATTTCCAAGTCCTCTAGGTCCTGCAGGAAACGCAAGTGGAAACTGGGCTAGGAGAGATGCACCCGATTTTCTTGGGGTGAGTCTCCTCACTGGTGATAAGTGAAACGGCGGCTACATATAGTCGGAATATACTCTGAAGCAAGACATCGAATTTAGTCACCCGAATGAGGTGACCATTTCACTTAGTCACCCTAACCAGACGGAAGAGGCGATCGTATGCTCTGGACTCCAAAGTAGTGGGGCAAACCGTTCTTCGGTGAGACCTCAAGAGAGTAGTGAAAGAATCGCCGGATAAGCCTTCAATATTCAGAAATAGGGCAGATTTGGGGGTTATGGAGGTAAAGACTATGCCAGTGCGAGCGTCTTCCGGATTGCTTCTAGAGTTCTTGCTGCCTTGGGCTCGTTTGGCAAGAGCCATTCCAACTTCTCACACAAATAGTTCTCACAGTGCGCACACGTTTTGACTCCTCTGGCTTCGGCGCAGGGCCGCACCTTGCAGATCTTAGTACACCATCCAGAGATCTTGTCAGACATGCATCCCGCACAGTCGACGTCTTCCGGTCTGAACTCGATGTTGTGCGCCTTCGTCCATCTCTCGGCAATCCCCTTCTTACGTTCAAGGTCTTTCAGCTGGGTCGCGATGAATGCGTCACATTCGGCGCAGTCCAACCCGCAGTAAGCGATCATTTCCGACATTGTTCTCAACCTGCCTTCCTGGGATTACACTGATCGCCTGATTAACGCCATCTGAAGTGATATATCTACCGCAGGCGCACGACCGCGCAAGCCCCAGCTTCCCACATCCGCACGGAGAACGAATATCTGCTGGGCGTCCATATGCATTGCAAAAGTGAGTGAGCGCGCATGCGACCATAGCTGGAAGTGCTAACAGTATGAGCTCATTAATTGAACCAGTTCTTCTAAGTCTTGCCGCCGGGATGGCGACAGGGATCGGCGGAATAATGGTCCTCATGCTCAGAAGAGTCGGCGACAGAATGATGAGCTTCTCCATGGGACTCGCCTCCGGCGTCATGCTTCTCGTCGCATTCAACAACCTCTTCCTCGAAGCTGCAAAACTGCTCACGCACATTGAGTTGATGATCATGTTCTCGCTGGGCGCTCTAACCATGATCGGACTCGACCTGGCCGTCCCCCACATTGAACTGGCGAGCGGGACCAAAGATAGCAGGAATGCAAGAATGCTCAGAACCGGAGGTCTCATCGCCATAGGTATAACACTGCACAACTTTCCAGAGGGATTTGCCGTAGCCTCAGGCTACACGTACATGCCCGGACTGGGTCTGATAATTGCCGTCGCCATAATGCTTCACAACATACCCGAGGGCGTCGCAACGGCCATTCCTCTCGCAGCTGCAGGAATGAAACCCTTCAAGATAGCAGGCATAACGTTTCTGTCGGGGTTAGCTGAGCCTATTGCAGCCCTGGTTGGGGCTGTTGCACTCTCTCTTGTCGGAACAAGGACATTGGTGGGTTTTTCACTTGTCTTTGCGGCCGGGGTGATGACCTATATCACCGCAGACGAATTGATCCCAGTGGCGCATGAGTATGGGTATAAACACACCGTCTCTGTCAGTCTCTTACTCGGGATAATACTTGCTCTGGTGGTCGACGTTATTCTAAGCTAGGATACGCGCGCAGCTGTGATCCGTGCCCATTCTGCAGAGGGCATCACACGCATAGGTGATTGAGAGCGCGGGGGGTCTCATCTTTTTTGAATTGCATCTTAAATTGTTCATAGGGGAAGAAAATGAAAGAAAGAGTCAGCCCGTGGAAGATATTCATGGATGAAAAACCTGAGGTTGTGAGAGCCTACCAAGAAATGATGAAACATGTCAATAAGAATGGCGTTCTCGACAAAAAGACGATGGCGCTGATCTATGTTGGGATATACTCTACTATACGAGAAGCTGGTGCCTTGAGCCATTTCGTCAGTGAGGCGTTCGAGGCTGGGGCTACGAAGGAGGAGGTGGAGGCAGCTGCCTTGCTGGCTTTCTCTACGGGGGTTTCCTCCGCGGAGCTAAGCGTACCCATAATCCTCGAAATTGTCGAGAAGACTCAGCACAGATATAGTACTCATTGAACAATCTCTGTTAGCAAGAGTTTTGGCTGGACACGAATATCGGTTGGAAGAGGCGAAATGAATGGTGCGATACAAGATCGTCGCCACAGTCAGGAGTCTGATAGGTAAGTGTCCCAACGGAAACACGGTGGGAGACAAAATAGAGGTCGCGCGTGGGCAGGTAACTGGAGTCAAATGTCCTGACGCGTTCAATTCTATATGTCCAACGATTTTCGCGATGAGGTATGGCGCAGAGCTTCCGTGGCTGAGGGATAAGAACGTCGCATTACAGCAATGTCCAGACCCGGAGCATTGCGTAACTTTCGAGATCAGAAGAGATAGAGAGGAGTAACTCACTAGATTGAACACGCGCTAGAAGGTTGGGACACACGAAATCTTGGCAGTGTGTGGAAACAAATGTTCTTGGGACATGATAGAGCCTAGAAAGCAATCTCGAAGGAATAGCTGAGAGCCAGAGTCGTGCTCCTGGCAAGCTCTTTGAAGCAGAGAGCGTGCAGGCAGATACACTCTCAAGCAGATGACTAGAGACGCGCGCTAACTCTCGTCCATACAAATATGCCTATCAAAAGCCAAAGAGGTCATGTTTCTTTTGAGAATCCTCATTGCGTATTATTCGAAGACAGGGAACACGCAGGCTATCTCCAACACCATGAAGGAAGCCTTGGAAGAAAGTTGTGAAGTTGATATGATGAAGATCGAGATGGTTAGAGAGTACAGCGACGTCCTGCCCCACCTCAACCCAAGAATCATCCTCGACATCATTCTGGGCAGAAAACCAAGGATAAGAGCGATCGAAGACGTGAGTCCGTACGATCTCATCTTTGTTGGGACACCCAACTGGTACAACGAAATAGCGCCTCCAGTAGACACCTTCATAGAGGAAATGACCAACGCTGCAGGAAAGAAGGCCATCGCCTTCGTCTCATCCGGAAGGGAAGGAGAAAGATACGCCGATGATCTGAGAAGAAGGCTTGAGGAAAAGGGTCTGAAGGTGTTAAAGACACTGAGCCTAACGCTCAGAGAAATAAGCAAATCACAGCTGAGAGAAATCAAGGAATCTCTGGCCTCGGTATAGGTTAGACTGCGCGTGCCGTAGACGCGCGACGAACGTTCCAGCACTTTCCAGCTGAGGCGTGCGTGACCGCGATCCTCACCCTTCTAAAAGGAACGTCGCACGGGTAAATGATTAAGAAATACTGAACGTATCTCAACAGTCGTGACGGTGAATGAAGATTCTGGATGATATTCGGGTTGTAGATCTGACGGATCACTGGTTCGGCCCTTGGTGCACTCTCCTCCTCGCCGAGCTTGGAGCGGAAATAATCAAGGTGGAGCCGACGTGGGGAGCGACTGGAAGGATCGGAAGGGGCTCCCTTCTAGGCGGCGTTGACCCAGTCTTCCATTACCTTAACATGAACAAGAAGAGCCTCTCCATCAACCTGAAGACGGAGAAAGGACACGCGATCTTCAAGGAGCTGGTGAAGAGATCTGATGTCGTCATCCAGAACTATCTCCCCGGCGTCATGGAGAGGCTCGGTCTCGGATACAATATCCTCAGAGAGATCAACCCAAAGATCATCTACGCGGCCTTATCCGGCTTCGGCCAGTATGGCCCCTACTCACAGAGGGCATCCTTCGACATCATAGCCGAGGCCATCAGCGGTCACACCCGACTGACGGGAGACGAGGCTGACCCCAAAGGTCCACCCCTAAACATTGCCCAGAGCTACGGAGATCTCGGCCCCGGAAGCATAGCAGCCTACTGCATAATGGCGGCTATCCGAAACAGGGATAGGGCGGGCGTCGGACAGATGCTGGATGTCGCTCAGGCCGACTGCATGGTCGCCCTGAATCCAGCCATAGTTGTCTATTCGATGACAGATCTCCTGCCATGGGAGATCAAGGAGAAGTATCCCACAACTCACGTCAGCGGGATCGTCAGGGCGAAGGATGGGTGGGTTCAGATAGCCGGGTTCAGAGCCAAGGCGCTCGACGCCCTGAAAGAGAAGCTGAATGTAGATGAGATAACCTTGGCCACCATTAAGGAGATAGTGGGTGGCATGACTCGAGATGAGGCAGTGAAGTATTTTGTGGAGATAGGTATGCCTGTCGCCTCGATCTATCAAGTGAACGAGACCCTCGAGGACCCACACCTCAACGCCAGGAATATGTTCTTGGAGATCGAACACAGGAAAGCCGGGAAGTTTCGGACAGTGAACTTCCCAGTCAAGTTCTCTGAGACGCCGGGAGAGGTCAAGTCAGCTGCGCCTCTCCTCGGCCAGAATAATAGGGAGATTCTCGCAGGGCTGTTGGGCTACGACGAGAGACAGATCGGAGAGCTTGAGAAAGAGGGCGTGATCTACTCAGAGAAGTAGCGCGCCCGCCCGCCTTCTCCGAGGACAGCTGTCTCAGCCCAGCAGCTTCTCCGTGAGCTTCTCGATCATATCCTCTGTCATACGCTCTAGGTTGTACTCAGGAGACCAACCCCACTCCGTTCGCGCCACGGCGTCGTCGACGGAGCGTGGCCAAGAGTCTGCGATCCCTTGCCTGAAGTCAGGCTCGTAGGTGACCTTGAACTCTGGTATGTGCTTCTTGATCTCGGCTGCCAACTCACCCGCCGAGAAGCTCATCGAGCCTACATTGAAGTTGCAGTGATGCTTGAGCTTCTCAAGTGGTGCATTCGCGACGTCGATGAGCGCTTTAAGGGCGTCGGGCATATACATCATGGGCAGCACTGTATCCTCGCGCACGAAGCACTTGTACCTCTTATGCTGAATGGCCTCGTAGAAGATGGCGACCGCATAGTCCGTCGTTCCCCCACCAGGCAGCGTCTTATACGAGATAACGCCGGGCAATCGCACCCCGCGCACATCCAACCCGAAGTGCCGGAAGTAGTAGTCGCCCAAGAGTTCACCTGCAACCTTCGTCACGCCATACATCGTCGAAGGCTGCAGGATAGTGTCGGTTGGCGTGCTGTCCCGAGGCGTCTGAGGCCCGAAGACCGCGATCGAGCTTGGGTTAATGACTCTGGCGAGGGCATATTCACGGGCCACTTCAAGGACGTTTACAAAGCCGTTTATGTTGACCTCCCAGCAGAGTTGCGGGTTCTTCTCCCCTGCAGCCGACAGTATGGCGGCCAAGTTGTAGATGGCGTCGATGTCGTAATGCTTGACGACGCTCTCCAACTCCTTCTTGTTCTGTATGTTGATGAACTGGAAAGGCCCGGAGTCGCGCAGTTCCCCGCTAGGCTGCGTCTTGTGGCCGCAAGCTACAACGTTCTCATTCCCGTAAAGCCTGCGTAATTCCACGGTCAGCTCGGAGCCGATCTGCCCAACAGAGCCTGTGACAAGGATCCTCTTCATCGGCCTACTTGGCATGGTTATGCCTCCTCTCTTCACGCGCGAGCGAATATGGTGCTAGAAAGAGAAAAGATGGTATGTTAGTAGCAAAAGCGGACGAGAATCATGGGGAAAAGTCAGGCGTTGTATGTATGCGCTATTTTCTTAGTATCATCTCCTCGGTACAGAAGCCGTCTGGCGATGCTCTGAATTTCAGCCGCGTCTGAACCTTGGGGAACTGTTTCTTGATCGCGTCGTTTCCAGCCTTAGCCATTCGGGTACACATGGTCTTGATGGTCTTATCATCCAGTCCAGCCATCTTAAGCCCTTCATAGAGGGGGCACTTATCGATCTTCGCCGTCAACGATGTGGGTGTTTCCTCGATCCCGTAAGTGTAGCCAGAGCCGCCCATCATCTCCTCTGTTACGGCTACAAGGGTCTTGATGTCGAGCTCCTTGCCGCCCAACTTCTTCTTCAACGTCCCTGCCATTTGGGCACTCTCTCTCTCACTTTGCTTTGCAGCAAGGGCTAGGGCTTTCTCCATTCCAACTTCCTTGACAACTTCCTTGAACAGTCCGCCGTACATGCTGTAGGCGCCTGCAACTGCTTTAGAGACATCTTTACTGCCCATATTTCATCCTCCTTTCTTCCTGGTACTTGTACGGCTCCCCACCTCGGAGCTCAGGCTCCACCAAACGTCACCATCCACACGCGTCAGCAGAGCCCACTACAACTGAGCATCCACCTCATACTTAACAATTCAACAAGGATGTGCGGAGGATGTGATTTGAACCCACCAATACCCGTAGAGAGCGCAATAGATCCGGAGCAGATTCGCATTTGCCGCACTTGTTCTCGTCACAGATTTTCGCCTAGGCGAAGAACGAACCTAGGAGAAGAATAGCTGCCAGCGCGGTGGCCCCCATCAATGCGCTGAGAGCGGTCAAGTCCTTGAAGCCGCTTCGAATGTCCATCTCTGCGAAACCCGTTACGACCCAGAAGTAACTATCGTTAACATTGATGCATATCATGGACCCTGCACAAACAGCCAATGAGGCCAGGACTGGAGATACCCCCAGAGCTGGCAGAATGGGCAGGATGATGGAGGGCGCGGTTATCCACGTCACCATTGAGGATCCGATTCCAGTCTTGATCGCGGCCGATACTAGGAAGACGACTACTATGCCCGGTATGCCCAGTGATAGCACAGCGTTACCCAGCACGTCTCCTATCCCGGAGGCTTGAAGAACAGTTCCCAGAGCTCCACCTGCCCCTACAATGGCTAGGATCGAGGCTGCTCTCTTTATTCCATCTGAGATCCAACCGTTGATCTCACTCATCTTCTGCCTATAGGCGAGCGTCAGGGAGAGGCCCAACCCAATTGGAAGCGCTATGATCGGATGACCCACCAGATCCAATGCTTGCCTGATTTGCGCGGGCACTGAGACTATGGGTCCGATAGTCGATCTGAGGAGAATCAGAGAGATCGGAACAACTATGCACGCAAATGACGCCCAAGTGCTCGGCAACCTCGAATGAGCAGAGTCAACAACAGTTGGCGCCGACACAGGCTCAGAGGACGTTCGCCCAGTTCTCCGGGCCCAAAGGACCCCCAACACGAAAACTGGAATCGAGGCCGATACTCCGAGGCCTATGACTTTGCCTATCTCTGCACCGAATATCGCGCTTGTGAAGAGCGGCCCTGCCGGATAGACCAGTTTGAAAGAGGTGTATGCTCCGACCGCCAATGCGGTCGATACGGCCATCTTCGATATCCTGCCTGCGCTTGCTAGGGCTCGAGCAATAGGTGACAGGACTATGAAGGCTGTGTCACAACACATCACCGGGACCGCGATTAGGTATCCTGAGACGCCCATAGCCAAGGGGATTCTGGAGGATCCGACAGTAGCAAGCACCGTCTCAGTGATCCTCCTGGTCGCGCCGGTCTTGTCGAGAATCTCCCCAATAATCGTCGCCGAGAGAACAATTATGGCCACATATCCCAGTATGTTGCTGAACCCCTTGATTGTGAGTTGGATAAGGTCCTGTGGTGCGAAGCCATAGGCAAGTCCAACCGCGATCGTTACAGCGAAGATTGTCAAGAAGGCATGCACTTTGAACTTGACCGTGAGAACGACGATCGCAAGTATGCCAAGAGCGAACACAAGCAGAAGGCCGGGTCCATTCAAGCTTTCTGACCTCTCGTCTCCCTGCGACCGTTGAGCTTTAGAAATTCGACCAGTTAACGTTGTTGGCATATTTTCTTCGGAAGATTTGTCCAGACGCTCCGATAAAATTAGGCAGACAGAGGCGGATCTCGGTTGAGGCAAAACATTCGTGTAGACGAACACGAGGGAAGGATTAGGAGTTTAGATGAAACCGACATTCACATCCTTGAGTTGTTGCAGAGAGACTCGAGAGCACCTCTGGCAAAGATAGCAAAATCCGTTGGGCTGACAAGTCCAAGCGTACATGAAAGAATCGCTAGGCTAGAGCGGGAGGGCTTCATCGAGGGCTATTCCGCCGTACTCGATTTCAAGAAGCTCGGATTCGGAATAACCGCATTTGTCGGCATAACACTCGATAGAACGATCTGCTGTACGGATGAAGAGACGATCTCGGCAATAGATAGTATTGGAGGTGTCCTAGAGTGTCATCGATTGGCGGGAGACGAGGATCTGCTACTCAAAGTAAGGACCACTGACACCCATTCGCTTGAGAAAATCCTTGGGGAGAAGATAGCAAGAGTGAAGGGTGTATCCAGAACTCGCTCGGTCATCGCTCTCTCTTCACCTATTGAGAAGACTTGGATGGATCTATCGAAACTGTGATGCGAGACCTGTGGCAGAAATTCAGACGGCGCGTTCTGCAAGCGACCATTTGCCAGCGTTGACCCAGATGCTCCCGAACTCAGACCCTCTGACCGTCTCACTTGAACCTAGTCAGGACATGGAACGAAGGGAGAAGAGCGGCCGAAGAAGAAACAATTGATTTGCAGGAAAGCCCACCACACATCAGTCGGCTCAACTCCGACATCCGGCCCCACTGAATGAACCTCTATAGTGGTGCGCTGTTCCGCGCTCCCATGAGAGGCGTCTTAGGGAACGCGTTGCATGGATGGCATTCCTTGGTTCCGCAAGTCGAATAGTAACGCGCGCTAGATCGAGTCTCTGAGAAGTCTGTCGGAGGCTAGAGTGGGAGAAGAAGATGATGAAAAGAGGTCGAGGCGCTCTATCTCTTCTCCAGCGGTCTGTAGCCCGTGGTCGGGTATCTGATGATAGTCTCTTCTCCATTGAACTCGGGTAAGGCGAGATCGATCGGCGGCTTTTCACCCTTAGGTATGAGGCATTCTTCGACCCCAGCTTGAATCCGCTCTTTGAATTCGGCCTTGGCTTTCTTGAGTTGTTTCGGGTCAGCGAGGAGTTCAACCATACTGAGGGCTATCGCCTTCGCTGCGAACAGCCCCCCCTTGTGGGTTATACCGGTCTTGGAAGTTGCCGCCCTGGCCCAGTTTGGAACATCAAGCCCGGTTGGGGTCTCGAACCATTGTGTAGTGTGTAGCCATGCTGATGGGGCGTACCACGTGAACTCATTGAAGTCGTCGCAGCCTCCCTTGAACCACTGCTCCATCTCCCAAGGCTTTGTCAAGGCCTCGTCGAGCGGCTCCTTCATCCGCTCAACTCCAAGGTTTCTCTGTATCTCACGGCAGAACTCCTTCTCATCATCCGAGAACTCTGGAGCGCCGATTAACTCCATATTTCTGTAGACGAGTTCTGAGAGTGCGTGGTTGGGTAGGCCAGTTCTGCTGGCGCCCATCATTCGCATATTGAACTTAAGGTCGGCTGCAGTGGCTGCGGCTTCGGCGCACTTCTTGAGGACTTCATAGATCCTCTTGGTTCCCGGAATGCTTGGACTTCGCATCGCATAATAGACCTCGGCGAACTCAGGAATATTCGTCAGACATTGTCCACCGACACCGATTATCTCGTTCAGCGATGGATACTCGTCATGTGAGAGGATCTGCTCCTTCATGAAGTTGGCAAGAACGTTCATTAGAACGACTCCATCCAAGGCACTTCTCCCAGCCCAAGGGTGTCCACCGTAGACCTGCAAGCCATGAAACTGAAAGGCTGCTGCTATATAGCATCCAGGCAAGTAATCCCATGCGACCGTATTGTGGTTCAATGGATGGTTGGCCACTACCGCGTCAAGGTCATCGTAGAGACCATCTCTCGCCTGGAAGGCCTTTGCTATACAGATCTTCTCGGCAGGTGTTCCAAAGATCTTGAGCGTTCCCTTCAGCTTGTAACGGTCCACAGCCTCCTTCGCCGCGACAATAGCTGAGGTGGCCGCAGTGCCGAGCATGTTGTGTTTGTCCTCAAATCCCGGGGCGTGTGGTACGACTGGCTCACGAAATGGAACTGGTTTCTGCGAGTTTCCCGGAGTTGCGTCGTACTCAGCGTACGTGGCGATGACCGGTTTTCCAGTTCCATACGTTGCCACAAATGCGGTGGGCATTCCAGATATGCCCATCTCCACGTCGAAGCCGTTCTTCCTCAGATAGTCACAGTGAAGTCTGCTCGATCTGTATTCCCGGAGAGCGGGTTCAGCATATTGCCAGATGGTATCACTCATTCTTATGATAGTCTTCCTGTTGTCTTCAATGTACTCTAATGCGGTCTGCTTCTCCTTCGAGATCTTCAAGATCGTCTGTCACCATCCTTCTCTCGGTTTCTACAGGATTTATGCGTAGTCGGATCTGGTCAAGGCATAAGCAATACGATGATTAAATGCGTGTGCGAATCCAAGTATAGAGCAGCGCCGCATGTCCTCTAGAGTTTGTTATATGCCGATTTTCAAGGAAGAAGATAGACTTGGCGCGCGCTAAGAACGACAGGCCCGCTCTCACAGGCAAAGATGGTTTTGCCATTCTTCTGACTCGGCTCCTCAAAACCGGACCGTGATCATTCAGGTTTCACAAGGTTTATCTCTGCGAGTCCCCTCCCCCGGTAGGGGATGTCTCATGTCTTCCATCCACAAGAGAAGAAAGGAGGTTCTTGACAGGCTGTCCAGAATAGAGGGACATGTCCGCGGAGTAAGGAAGATGGCGGAGGAGGAGCGCGGATGCCCCGACATATTGCTCCAGATAGTCGCTATCCGGACAGCATTGAACAAGGTAGGAAGAATCATCTTGGAGGATCACGTGGAAACGTGCCTAATGAACGCAGTGAAGGAAGGCAAGGTTGAGACATACCTTTCCGACCTCACAGAGGCACTCTCCAAGTTCTTCTAGTCCTCTAATGGAACAACTCTGAGGACGGTGACCCTGAGACGACCAAATGGAAGATACCTCTGCTGGCCCTCTGCTTCGCCCTAGCTGCCTCAAGCTGGGCCTCCTCAACATTCTCACTATTACCAAAAGATGCGAGTCAGATCTTGGGTCTGTCGGCCGCAGTTCTAGGGGGCTCATTGATCGCATATAGCGCTCTGACCTCACTTCTCAAGGGCGTCTTCGGCATAGACCTATTGGCAATAGTTGCTGTCGTAGCCTCAGTCGCCACCGGAGAGTACGTGGCCGCTGCTATAGTTGCGCTAATGCTGAATGGAGGAGAGGTGATGGAGAACTACACCGCCGGGAGGGCCTCCAAAGCTATCCAAAAGTTGATTGAGCAGTCTCCCAAGATTGCGGTCGTCATTAGAGATGGAAAGGAGGTGGAGGTCAAGGTTGAGAGCGTGAAACTGGGAGAGACAGTGGTCGTGAGACCCGGAGATAAAGTTCCCGTAGACGGCGTAGTCCTCAAGGGACAGGCCACCATCAATCAGGCCTCGGTGACCGGCGAATCTGCGCCCGTTGAGAAAGTCGAAGGAGACAGCGTCTATAGCGGAACCACCGTCGAGCTTGGAGCATTGGAGTTGAAGGTGAACGCTATCGGCGAAGAAAGCACATATGGACGCATAATATCGATGGTAAAGGAGGCTGAGAAGAACCGAGCCCCGATAGAGAGGGCAGCGGACAGATATGCGAAGTACTTCATGCCAGCAATCCTTGCCTTAGGTTTAGGAGTACTCCTCTATACTCGAGATCTTCTCAGACTGGCGTCGGTCTTTGTCATAGCGTGTCCTTGTGCTATGACCCTTGCGACGCCAACAGCCGTGATAGCAAGCATGGGAAATTCCGCGAGGAGGGGGATCTTGATACGGAACGGTGAGAGCCTAGAGAAACTCAGCGGAGTCGACACCCTCGTTCTAGACAAAACAGGAACAATTACTAGAGGACATCCGAAGGTTGTGGACGTGAAAGCCTTTGATGCCCAATCTAAGTCTGAGGTGATCAGGCTGGCTGCAACAGCAGAAAGATACTCAGAGCATCCCATTGCGCAAGCAATTCTAAGAAAAGCTGAGGAGATGGGACTCAAGCCGGAAGACCAGAAGAAGTTCGAGGTTGAGCCTGGGCTGGGAGTCCGGGTCGAAATTGGATCTGGTCTGATCACCGTAGGAAATTACAAGATGGTAGAGAAGTATTCTATCGCCCTCAGCGATGAGGCCACAGGATGCCTGTCCAATCAGCCGGCGACACAGAGCGTGGTCTTCGTAGCTAGGGATAGGAAGATCCTCGGAGCTTTGTGTATTTCTGATGCATTGAGAAACAACGTGAAAGAGACACTGCAACGATTGAAACTGAACGGAATCGGGAAGACGGTGATGCTCACCGGCGACAACGAGCACGTCGCCAGAGTGGTCGGAGAACAGATAGGTATCGACGACACCGTTTCAAACGTATTGCCAGCCGAGAAGGTCGGTTACGTGCGCGAATTGAGGGCCAAGGGTCGCAGAGTGGTCATGGTAGGGGACGGTATCAACGACGCGCCTGCGCTGGCTGAGGCCGACGTGGGAATTGCGATGGGTGTTTCCGGCACAGATGTGACAATCGAAACGGCCGGCGTGGTCCTAACGTCAGATAATGTTGACAGGCTTCCAACGCTGTTGAGGATTGGCAGAGAAACAATAAAAGTTATCAAACAGAACATTGCGTTCGCAATGATGATCAATGTCCTCGGCATCGCTCTTTCAGTCTATGGCTCGATTTCGCCATTACTGGCCTCAGTGATCCATGAGAGTAATGCTCTCGTCGTCATGTTCAACTCTCTCAGACTTCTCCGCGTAGAATAGCTCTCTTGGACTCAAGATGCCTTCATGAAGTTCCTTTTTTGGGTCTCCGCCGGAACACGCGAGGATTTTTTTCGCCCTAATTCATGTAGCCTTTCGTGAGTCAAGCGTTCCCGTAACCTCATCTAACTCACGCACAGCTATTCACAGAAAACTTACGCCTGTCTAGCAAAAAGATTTCACGAGCATGCTGCAACGTAGAAGCACAGGATCTGATTCAAGATGGGTAAGGCGCACTGCTTTCCCCCAGACACAGTCCACTACAAGTGGGACAATAGCTTGGAGCCCGCATTGAGGATCAAGCCCGGAGACGCGGTGGTCTATGAGCTGAGAGAGGTCTCAGATGGACAGATCACCCCCAGCTCGACCCCCGAGGACCTGTCCAAGATGGATTGGGATAGGGTCTACCCCTTGGCTGGACCGACCTATATCGAGGGGGCTGAGCCGGGGGACGTGCTTGAGGTCGAGGTGCTGGACATCCACGCAAAGGGCTGGGGTTGGACGGCCATAATACCTGGTTTCGGCCTCTTGGAGGAGGAGTTCAAGGAACCCTGCCTCAAAATATGGGATCTCTCGCTTGGAGACCGCGCCCCCTTCAGGGAGGGCATAATCGTTCCCCTCGACCCCTTCTGCGGAACGATGGGCGTCGTCCCGCCCGAGGAAGGCGAAAGCACCGTCATGCCTCCGGGAAGGCATGGAGGGAACATGGACATGCGACACCTAACGAAGGGCTGCAGGCTGCTCCTGCCCGTATGGGTTGAGGGCGCTCTCTTCTCCCTCGGCGATCCACACGCAGCTCAGGGCGATGGGGAAGTCTGCGTGACAGGTATCGAGGCGCCGATGTACACGAGCCTCAGATTCAAACTCAGGAAAGGAGTGAGGCTTCAGGACCCCCAGCTTATCACACAAGGATCACTTACGGCCAAGTACGACGAGGAGGGGTACCACGTGACTATGGGCATAGATCCTAGCCTCATGGAGGCCTCAAAGAAGGCGTTGCGGCACATGATTGACCACCTGTCCAAGAACTATGGGCTGAGCAGGGAGGACGCCTACATGCTCAGCAGCGTCGTGGTGGACTTGAAGATCACAGAGATCGTGGACAAGCCGAACTGGATAGTCTCAGCCTACCTGCCTCTCAAAATATTCAAGAAATAACGCCTACGCAGCAAGCTTTATCCACATTTAGCGGAAACTAGTACTCGTGTATTCTTATGGTAAACGAGGTCACTCTTGATCCAAAGAACTGGGACGAGCTGAAGGCTCTAGGACACCGAATGCTAGATGACATGATGAACTATCTCGAAACAATCGAATCCAAACCATTCAGCTTCCCACCCATGGAGGCCATCCAAAATATCTGTGTTCCCTTGACGTTTGATGGTGAAGGAGAGGAGAAAGTATACGAGGTTTTCAGGCAATACATCCTCCCATACACATCTGGGAATAATCGACCGCGTTTCTGGGGTGCGGTAGCAGGCACAGGTTCACCATACGGTATGCTCGCTGAGATGCTGCGAGCGGGAACAAACAACGCTGTCGAAGCCGTTGAGGCGGCAGGACACGTTCACAAGCAAGTGATCGAATGGGTCAAGGAGATGCTTGGCTACCCAAGAGAGGCGGGAGGGGTGCTCGTCAGCGGCGGATCTGAGGCTAACTTCACGGGACTGGCTGTTGCTCGAAACGCCCGGGCCGAGGTAGATGTCAAAGCTGAAGGAGTACAGGGAGTACCACGTAGAATGACTATCTATATCAGTGATGGAGGCCATCACTGCCTTGAGCGGAGCGTGGAGTTGCTCGGCCTCGGAAACGAGAGCCTTCGCTGGATACCAAGCGACGACGAACACAAGATCAAGCTCGACGCCCTGAAGAAGACGATTAAGGAGGATAAGGAGCATGGTTGCCACCCATTCTGCATCATTGGTAATGCTGGAACCGTGGATACGGGTGCCTTCGACGACTTCAACGCCTTGGCAGACATCGCAGCTGAAGAGAAGATGTGGTTCCATGTTGACGGCGCCTTAGGTGGCTGGGTCAAAATCAGCAAAACGCATAGACACCTCGCCGACGGCGCTGAAAGGGCCGACAGCCTCGCCGTTGACCTTCACAAATGGATGTACATGCCATACGGCCTCGGATGCACACTTGTCAAGGATAGATTAGCCCACTACAGCACCTTCGTTTACGGGCATGAAGCTCAGTACCTCAAAACAGGAATAGACCTCACAAAAGCTCAGGGCGACCCTCTGAGCAGCCCCCACAACCTCGCTCTACCTCTCAGCCGGAGCTTCCTGAGCCTTAAAGCATACATGCTGTTGCGTGCGTATGGCCGCGACAAGTACGCAGGCCTCATTCAGCAGAACTTGGATCAGGCGATCTACCTCGGAGAACTTGTCAAAAAAGACCCCGACATGGAGCTCTTAGCACCCGTGGCAAGCAACGTTGTCTGCTTCCGCTACAGGCCCAAGGGACTGGATGAAGTTCAGCTTGATAGACTGAACAAGACCATCGCAGACGAGATCAACAAGATCCTCTTCTGGATGATCAGCGACACAAAGGTCAAAGGCAAGTTCTCACTGCGCGCCGCAATCGTCAACCACAGAAGTCGGCAAGAAGACTTCGACTACCTCCACAACTTAGTCAAGCAACTGGGAGAAAAAGCGCTGCTAGACATGAAGTGATCTGCAAAGCAGCATCAGCCAGGCCATCAACTCCACGACGATCTCATGAATCCCTGCTCAATCTCACTATCTGGCCAAAAGGACACCCATCTAGATTGATGGATGTTTTCGCGCGCGTTTATTCTTGATGGGTGAGGCTTCACGTCATTGTTGCAGAAAGACTAGAAAAAACAGTCCCCAAATCCAGGCCTAGCGCCGGAGTTCCAACACCTGCATAGGAGTTGTGGAGTCAGAGGAGTCCTGCCCCAGACAACGTATCTCTGATAGCCTTCCCAGCACTCTGAGCCCAAACGCTGATCGTCTCGGTGTCGCTTCCTATGCAGAAGTCCATGCAACCCAAGTCAATCCACCTCTGCATCTCACCAACATCGCATTCGGCCCTGATCCGTATCCCCTTCCTTTTTGCCACTTGGTAGCACCTTTCCATCGCCTCAGTGATCTGAACGTTCCTGTAACCCTCTCCAGGATGACCTATCGAGACGGAGAAGTCACTCGGACCGAACTGCACCATATCGATCCCCGGCACAGAGAGAGCCTCCTCGATATCATCTGCCAAGCTCTTGGTCTCAACCATGATGGCGATCACGACCTCATCGATGTACCTAACATAATCTTCGAGGGTCACGGGTCGCCCCCTCACTATCCCATAGCCTATCATCCGCCCTTCTTGGACGCCGTTGATTCCGCCCTGAGGGATGAGCTTCACGGAGCGGACGCACTGTTTGACGTCCTCTGTCGTACGGCAGTCCGCAAAGAGCATGGCAGCGAACCCTGCCTGAATCGCCCGCGTGGCTATGAAGGTCCTAGGTTCTTGGTCTATCTTTATCATCGCGTCCAATCCAGTGAGTTCGCAAGCGCGCGCTAGGTTCTCGAGATCATGAAGCGTATATGGGCCATACTGGCCCGTGAACTCCGCGTAGTCGAACTGCTGAGAGTTGCCTATGATCTCGACGAGGCTGGGCCAGGTGCAGGAATAGTGCGTTCCGACGGTCGGCTTCCCTTCCCTGAGAAGCATCCTAAGCTTGTTTCTAGGCATCATACCGAATAACCCCAATTAGAACGCACGCTCGCGCGTTTCTCTCCATCCCTATCTTAGCCGCGTCTGTGAACACCTTGAACCACCTAACCGCAGGTAATCTCAACCGGACGGCTCATAAAACTGCGCGTCCTACGCCGTCGCCAAACCACCTTCCATGCCCAACTCGCCAGTAGCTGCAAGTCCTCATCGACGCAGCTCGCATCAACCCTTATTACAGCTCTTGGCCTATGCTCCTGCTGAGCTTGAATGTCCGAAGGACAAGAGAAAAAGAAGAGAAGAAAGAGGCGCCAAACAGCGATACTCAAAGAGCTCGAAGAGCTGCCGGTCGAGAGCCCCCAATTCCAAGAACTCGTCTCATTGCTGGAGGTGATGGAGAAGAAGGGCCAGCACGTCAACATCCGAATATGCCCAAGCTGCAAATCTGCGAGGGTCCGGCCCATCTCTTCAGGACAAGATCCGCTCGGACATATGAACATCGTACCGAAGAAGTATGAATGCCTCGAATGCGGCTGGAGAGGGAGACTGGAACTCCTCGCCACAAGCAAACCACGCGACTACCGTGCCCTGAGCGGGATTTGAACCGCTACCAGACAAGGCGATGCTTCGATCTTTGCGCGAGCGGCAAACGGTTCGAAGAAACGTCACTAACTGCTCTCACGATTCATTGAGAACCCGAGAAGAGCGGCCCTGAGTCATCCGCGTCAAACCCGCCACGCACATGGCACGAGCGCGCGCGGTTTTCACGTGTGAGGGGAAGGTCATCGAAGCAACCCTTTCAGTTCTACGCCAAATATGCTGAGTATATCACACACCTCAGAAAGGTGACGTCACCAAAGACTCCATTTGGTGCAGAGAGAGCGGCCTTTGATCTGCAGCAGATCTATAGAAAAAGAGAGGAGACTTGGGGCCCGAAGCCTACTTCGGAGCAGCTTGCAGCATAGTGTTCCAAAGCGAAACGACGTAGTCCACGGTCGGCGGAAACATTTGCAAGACGGGCACGAACTCCGTACGCAATTTCAGTGTTGGCATGTACTGGTCGAAGAGCTTCTCAAGGGACTCTTGATCGATGGATTTCCAGACACAGAAGGCTCTCTGGGCGCGCGCTGTGTAGGTGGCGATGAGTTCGACGCCCTTGGGGGTCGCTTCAGGGTAGGCGGCGCCGAATGCCGCCATCTCTTTCAATATGACCCAATCTTCTTCGGGCTTCCACTGATGTACAGCTATGAATAGCGGCAACGTTTTTCCCCGCAGCTATTCGGCGCTAGCCCTCAAAAAAACTTGCGGATCATCATCTCATCTTCAGCCTGATGCAGCAGGCAGATGGATTCCAGGGAAGATAAGCCGAATGTCTCGGGAAAGCGATGCGCAAAAGCGCGCCTATTTGATGAGTCTTCTCTTCATCAAATCTATGCTTAATATAAAGAAGAAGAGCGTGACGGCCGAGGTCCAGATCATGCTGAGAAGCAGCGACGATTCAATGTCTCCCAGCATCAACCCCCTCGTCAGCGCAACCTGATGCACAAGCGGGAGGACAGCATTTGCGAGGGTTTGCAATACCTTGGGAAAACTGCTGAGCGGAAAGAACGTGTTGCCAAGCAGAAACATAGGAGTTACGAAAAGGAACGCAGGGTAGTTGAAGAAGTCTATGTTGGGGGCGATTGCCGTGAAGCACATGCCTATCGACGAGAACATAAGGCCGCCGAAGAAGGCGATCGGCGGAATCAAGATGAATAGCGGGCTGCTCATCAGGCCGAAGGCTCCGACGACGCCCAAAACTATAGTTGAGCTGATCAGGCTCCGCGTCGCTCCCCACAGGAGTTCTCCAGCCACGACCTCCTCTATGTTTATGGGCGTGGCGATAATGCCGTCGAAGGTCTTCTGGTAGTACATTCGCACGAACGAGCCGTAGGTACACTCGAAAAACGAGCTATTCATGACTGAAATGGCCACTAGCGCGGGCGCAATAAACTGCACGTACGGCAAACCATCTATCTCTTGGACGAATCCGCCGAGCCCAAATCCCAAGGCGACCAGATAGAAGACAGGCTCGAACAGAGATGGAAAGAAGTTCACCTTCCAAGTCTTCATGAACACGTCAAAGTCTCGCCGCCAAACCTTCCAGACGCGATAGGTCAGCTCGGGAAGCCTTGCCCCGGTTCGGATACTTCTCATCATTCTCTGAGTTGCCTCCCCGTCAGCTTCAGGAAAACGTCTTCCAAGTTGGCGTTTCGGATAGTCGCACCCTTGGTCGGAAAGTCCTTGATGAAGCTCTCGAACACGCCGTGAGGTTCAGCGGTGAACAAGCGGATTCTGTCCCCCGCCGTCTCCAGCCTGGCCTCTGGAAACTTCTCCTTCAGCGTCTTCATCACCTCGACGTCGAAGTCCACCTCCAGAACTTCTTCGCCAACATGCTTCCTGACCAAGTCGCTGGGCTTGCCTTCTTCAATGATCTTGCCATAATCCATGATCAGCGTGCGGTCGCAGAGCTCAGACGCCTCATCCAT
>Ga0315308_1000307_pt1 | contig 26922 bp, 31 predicted proteins | sample TDP3_MG_FD_203078 | JGI IMG/M metagenome (GOLD analysis project Ga0315308, IMG submission 203078) | Freshwater sediment microbial communities from Lake Towuti, South Sulawesi, Indonesia - TDP3 | ecosystem: Environmental > Aquatic > Freshwater > Lake > Sediment | place: Indonesia: South Sulawesi... | reverse complement strand
GACGCCCTTTGCGACCGCATAGCAATAATCGACCATGGAAAGATAGTTGTGACAGGCTCTCCGAATGAGTTAAAGAACAATTTGGGCGGCGACGTAATCACTTTAAGCATCCAAGAAGACGCTGACATTGGCGGACTTGTTGAGAAAATTGAGCGTGTGAAGGAAGTTAAGAAGCAAGATGACACCTACTTCATTAAAGCCGAAAATGGCGAATTAACTGCACCCCTAATAATCGAGGTTTTGAGGAAAAAAGGCTACGTTGTGACAAAGATATCCCTCACAAAACCAACCTTAAACGAGGTCTATTTGGATTACACAGGCAAGTCTATGCGTGACGCGGAAGAGTCTAAGGAAGCTTTTGCTGCGCAGAGGATGGCTTTGCGGAGGGCTAGAACAAGATGAGTCAACCCAATGAACAGTGCGCAACTAGACTGCACGGGCTATGGGCTTTGACAAACCGAGAGCTTAAAAAATGGTATAAAGAACCCATATTGCTTTTCATGTCCATAATTCAGCCAGTCATTTGGATGGGCTTGTTTGGAAAAGCCATGAACATAGGCGCCATCTTCACGGGCAACCCCGGCATACCACCAGAAGCAGCAAAGCAGATTATGCTGCAGATATTCAAGACAAGCGACTACTTCTCCTACATGGCCGTCGGCATGGTGTCCTTCGTGGTGCTCTTCACAACAATGTTCAGCGGCATGTCAATAGTTTGGGACAGACGTTTGGGCTTCTTGAACAAGGTGCTGAGCACTCCGGTATCCAGAGGCACAATAATATTTTCGAAGGTCTTGTCTGCAACGCTCAGGTCAATCGTTCAAGCGTCAATAGTCATATTGATCGCGTTGGTGTTCGGATTGCAACTGGGTTCAACCTTCAATCCCGTAAACATCTTGGGAGTGTTCTCAGCTATCTTCCTGATATGCCTAGGTTTATCGTCGCTTTTTCTGCTCATCGCCATCAGATCCACACGGTGGGAAACACAGATGGCTGTTGTAAACCTGCTCAACCTGCCTCTCATGTTTGCGAGCAACACGTTCTTTCCGACCTCGATGATGCCTGACTGGATAAAAGCAATAGCCCAGATTAATCCAGTAACCTACACAACCGACGCTGTCAGGCAGCTGCTCCTGTACAACATGGATGCCACGCAACTCATGATAGACTTCGCATATCTGGGCATATTCGCGGCGGTTTTCACTTCGATAGGCATAGTCCTCTCGTGGAGATACCTAAGCAGATAGCAAATTTAAACGCAAAGACTGCCTACATAAATCTTAACAAGACGTGCCATTATTATAATAAAGAGGCGTCGCTTTGAAGAGACTCTATCCAAACCAACCAGTAGTAGGCATCGGCGCGGTCATAGTCTGCAACGGCAAAATTCTGCTTGAGAAAAGAAAGAGTGAGCCTGGAAAGGGGAAGTGGAGCATCCCAGGCGGTTTGGTGGAGTTAGGCGAAACCGTAGAGCAGACGGTGATGAGGGAGATCAGGGAGGAAACAGGCCTTGAGGTTGAGAAGCCCGAACTCATCGATGTTGTCGACTACATAATTGCGGATGAGGATAGCAGAGTAAAATACCATTTTGTCATGATTGACTATTTTGTGAAGCTTAAGGGTGGAACGCTTAAGGCTGCGGATGACGCTGCAGAACTGAGATGGGTCCCACTAAGCGAAGTGGAAAAATACGATTTAACAAAAACCTTCAGAGAATTCTTCAAGAGAAACAAGCAAAAACTAGAAAAAGTTAACTCATGCTTCTAAAAAATCTCGTTTTTCCATGGTTTCAAGAGAGTGAGAAAACTATTTCTATGGTTAAGGCACACCATTTATAATTGATAAAAAATGTCTTGGAAACATAAGCTGACTTGGGTGATGCTTGCATTTTTTTCGTTCTCCATATGTTGCCATTTGAAGAACGCTCCAAGAGCTGTCGCGCAATTAGACGATGTTTATTATAAAATGAGGGTTGAAGTAAGAGTCCTTGATATTGACCAAAAAACATCCTATTCATACATTGAAATAATCATAACACTCGGTCCTTTACCAAGCCAATTCAACGAGACTGGAATACTGGTGCAGATTCTTGGAGGAGGCGACATGATGTTGTTCTGCAATTATACTGCCAGCGACAGCTACGGAAAATATTTTGAGGGTAATTCTTCAGGCTCTTGGTATTTCATTGGAGCAGGAGAATTGTTTCCGTTCGATTATTATAGCATGGTGTTTAGAATAGAGCCTTTACTAGACACGAACTTCACAATAAGTGAGGCAATTCCAATTTTCCACGGAAAAAGCCAGAAATTACTACTAGACATTTGGGAAACAACGAATTCGAAAAATGAAATGCCTTATCACATTTTTGAAAACGGGGAATCAGTGTTGGTGGTTACAATAAAGCGGAGATGGGTTATCCCGTTTTTGGCCTTCACTCTTCCCATCATTCTATGCTATTATTTCTTAGGTGCTACTCTGTTCTTGAACCCAAAGTCAAGAATGCAAGAAATACTCACCGTGTACCTATCTCTGTTTGTTTTTATTCCAACATTCTTTATCGGAATCCAAGACTTTTTACCATATAGGTCTCTCTTGTCAATTCCAGAAACGCTATTAACTAATCTAATAACAAGCATTGGTTTTTTGGGATTTTCTACGATATTGTCTGGATACCGAAGACTTATTGTAATAAGAAACTATAGAATACCTTTAGAGTGGTTTAGTCTTATTCTTGCATTATTTTTCTTTGCTGTATACTACTGGTATTTATTGCTAGGTATTTTGTTTCAGTTCGCATCTCTGGAAACTATTTTGACTTTTCTGTTTGTGGTCGTTAGTTATTTTGTCGGCTCTCTCGGTTTTTCGTTAAGATTGAAGAAAGCAAAGCAAAAATCAGAAAAAGGTCAACGTTTCTTTGTTCGTTATGAATAGATGTCTATGAATAGGCGCGCTTCAAAATCCAACTATTGTTTGGGTTTGGGGTTCAACCTATATATAAGGGGGGTCTAGTCTCCGCAGAGCAAGGCAAGTTTCCTGAACATCTTAATTCATCTCTTTGAAGAATAGTCTTGTTTCTCCCATTGTTTTAACGTCTAAGGCTTTGACTTTGGCAACCATTGGAAAGTCTTTCACAACCTTTCCTAGCACGAGGCAATGATGTGGTGGCAAATCCCTAGCTATGGATTTAACCGTTTCCGCGTCAACGCGTGCGGCTCGTGAAACAACCTCCAAGTCGTGTTCGTTTGTGAAGTTGAAGAGGAATATGTTGTCTGCTTGGCGGTAAATGTTCTCGCGGATAGTGTCCGGCTGATTAGTGATGAAAGTCGTGAAGATTCCGAAGTGCCGCATGCGCGTAACAATGTCGTCCCAGTAGGTTTCACGCAGGTAGAGATGCGCCTCCTCAGCGAAGAGGAAAACAGCCTTGAGCCTCCAGCTTGTCAAAAGTTCAACAAGTTTTCCAAGAAGGTACTCGACAACTATTTGGCGGTCGATGGGCGAGGTGTTTTTCAAGTTTATTATGATGGCTCCGCCCTGCTCTCTAGCTCTAAACAAGCACTCTTCTAAGAGCGTGGCTTCAGCGACGTTATCGGTGAAAAAGCCCGAATTAACCAGGGCGTAGTAGCGTGAAAATAGTGCGTCTCGGACGTGCTGGTTGCAGTGCCAAACGCGTATTGCCTCGCCCAACTCCCGCAGAGTAAGGTTGTCCCTTTCTTTTAGTGATTGCCATATGCGCCTAAACTCGCGGGCGGATGTTCCAGGCAAGTGAAGCGCGTGAATAAGAATTTCTAACAGGATATGCAGATGCACCTGTTTTAGTGCCACCTTGAAGTTTTGGGAGGGCGATAAAACGTGGATTTTGTCGTGGTGGGCGTTTCTTTTCCCGTCGGCCGTCATTCCTAGGCTCAGGTACTCGCCGTTCAGGTCGAAAACAACGACTGTGGTCTTGTATCTTATCATGTCTAGAATTAGGAGTTTGGATAGGTGGGATTTGCCTGTCTCCTTCTTTCCGGTTATTATGTTCAGTCTGCCGTCGAGGGATGAGGCGTCTATTGTTAGGAGCGAGGCGTCTTTTGTGCCGCCCAGAACTATCGGGAGTTTTCCGTCGATCCTGGCGAGTTTGAGCAGCGTTGGAATCGGCACCTTTTTTATTGTTGACTGCGATCGCGAGGGAAGCCAAGAACTGCTTGGGGTTAAACTCTCGTTTTCCACGGTTGCACGGATTTTGCAGACGATCAGACTCGCGTCCTGAATGTACGTGATGTGGGGGGCGATTTCTAAGGGGTCGAAGTCTTCGCCCTGCACTAGTTCTCCGCCGTCTGGTAGGCTGCGGAGCAGTTCTTCGAGAATTCCTGGGATGCTCGCGAACTGCACGTCGATTACTTGGGCGATTAGGGCTTTTCCAGCGTCGGCATCCTCAATGAGCAGGTAGTCTCCCTTCTCCACGGTTTCGTTCGGGAAGCTCAGGATCTGGAGGATGTTGCCCTCTTTCTTGTACAGCTTCATGAGTTGCCCTCACCTCTGCCGAAGGGTCCAAACAGGAGCCTGTGCATGTCTGGTCTGTTGATGATTCTGAGTCTGTGTTTGCGTGTTGTGAAGTGCTGCATGGCTATGACCTCGTTTGCCGTGAAGGTGCAGAGGATGTGGGCTAGGCGTAGGGTTTCTGGGTAGCTCTGTGAGAACAGGTCGTTTCCCAAGAGTTTTTCAACCGCATCGATTTTTTGCCCTGGGGAGGCCTCTTTGTCGATGTCCAGTCTGAAGGCGTAGTTTCCTTTGGTTAGCCTAGCCACGTAGACGTCTCCTAGCAGGACGACTGGAGGTTTGGTTGTCAGACCCGCTGTTTCAAGCAGGTAGGGGGGCTTGTGTCCCAGCGGGATGTCTGTTATGAGGTGTCCGTTGAATCTCAGGTTTGTCATTTTTGAGAAGGCCAGAACGATGTTGCGCCTCTTTCTGGCAGCCTCTAGGGTTTCCCTTATGAGCTGGGTTGGCGTGTCTGGGGTTCCGGAGGTTAGTGAGCCGTCGAAGAGGATTAGCCCGTTGCTTATTGTTTTTGAGAGCGTTGTTTGGAGCCATCTTTCGAGGAGGCTTGCTATGCGTGTCGGCATCTGCAGGAGGTTTGGCGAGCTTTGATGGTTGTGTTCGTGTGGAGAGTTGAAGTACGCCCTTTGCAGTGCGCTGTATACTTCTCTTTTGTTTTCTTCTGTTATGTGGAACACGAAGGGTCCGAGCCTGACGTATCTGTAGTTTCTGTTTTGTTTCCAGACGTTTGCGCCTCTGACGGCGATTAGTATGCCTGTGGTTGTTTCTCCTATTTTTATGCTTGAGGTGTCCACCGCGGCGACTATTGTCTCTTCGTGTTTGGGCTTTAGGGGTATGGGCTGCGGTTTGAGCTGTAGGGTCTGTGTGGGCGTTTCTGTGTTGCTGTTTTGTTGAAGGGTTTGTTGATTTAGTTGAATGGGCTGGTTTTGCACGTGCTTTAGGGAGTGTATGCTTAGCTCTATGAGGCGTTGGGGTAGTGTTGTGTCTATGGTGGGTTGTGGAAAGTTATATTTTGGTGTTGTTGCTATAGTGTGTTGTTGAATCACCAAGATTCACCAATAGCCAATAGTTTGAGTAGGAGATATTTAAGTGTTGTGCATGAACAAGATGCACAATACAATAAACAACAAGGTGGAAAGTTGACAGAAACAAGCGCAAAACCACCAATACGAGTAAAAATGAAAGTAGGCGAGATAGAATTCGAGATAGAATGCCAAGAAGACCAGCTACAGGCAACAGTGGACAAAATCCTATCCACGGTGACAGAAAAAATGAAAGAAACACCACTTATTGCTGAGAGGGCTGCAGCGCCGCCAAGAGCAGAAACTTGTAGGGGTGTGATTCAGAAGCTTTGGGAGGAGGGGTGGTTTGCTACGGCTAAGGGGTTGAGTGAGGTGCACAGTGAGATGGCGAGGCGGGGATTTCACTATGATCGCACAGCGGTAGCCCATGCGCTAGTAGACTTGGTTAAGGATGGAGTGTTGACGAGGGAGGGGAAACCGAGAAGGTATCAGTATGCTCAGAAAAGACCGCCATAGCTTTTGATTTTTGATGATTTGTTGTTATGAAGGCACGATCTCTTTGGGAAGCGGGACCATGGCGACGGTAGGGTTGTACCAGATATGTTCGCTGTTGTGTCGGGCAAAGGCTATGTATGAGGTTATTTCCTCTAGTGTGGGTCTGTCTTCTGTTTTTTTGGTGATGGTCGCTATTTTTCTGAAGAGTTGCACCGGATTTTGGCGTGCGAGCTTGTCCAGGGAGGTTATTTCGGCCTTTTGGAGAAGTTTCACGGTTTTGGGACTTAGTCCTGGAATTAGGAATAGCTGAGCTGCTGCTTGCATCTTTGCGACAGTGTTTTCTGGGATGCCGGTTTTTTGGGCAATCGCGGCTGTGTTTGCGGTGATGAGGTCTTCGACTGTTGTTATTCCGATGGCCTTTAGGTTTTCGGCCGTTTTTTGGCCGATTCCGGTTACTGCTTTTATGTTTGATACGCTGGCTAGGCAGGTTTTGGGTGTTAGTTGTAGCTCTATTTTTGTGATTTTTTCGCTTATTTCGTTTAAGATTGTGTCTTGTTTTTTTAGGTCGTGGCTGTGTTTTTCGCACGCTTCTATTGTTTTTCTTATCTTTTGTTGGTTTTCCGTTAGTTGCGTGTTGATTTTCTTGACTTCGTTGCTGGTCGTGAATTGGTCTAGTGATAAGCTAGCCATTTCTCTGGATAGAGCTTGTTTGATCTGTCGTGCGGTATTTTCTACTTTGGTTCCTAAGATGCCGAACATTTTGGCGGTCTCGGTCTCCATTGACTTTTGAGTGATGAATGAGGAGAAATAGCCGAAGGCAAATCCTGCTATTAGGACGGATGGGATAAAGTACGCAAGCACGGAGATGTACATGGCGCCGCCTAAGGCGGAGAGGAGGTTGATTTCCGTGTAGGGTCCGTAGACGACTAGTTGTAGGACTGCGTAAACGGCGTTGAGGCATAACAGAAACACGAGGATTCCCGCCAGCCAGGCGTGGCTGTTTTTGTTTTTGGACAATTCTCGTTTCACTCGTCGGTGTTGACGCGAAAAGAATTGTTTTGTGCACTTTTAATTATTGTGTAGTCGTAATCTTTCTTTAGAATCTCTATTGGGAATCATGCGAAGCCACAAGGTTGTAACCTTGAGCCCTTGAGCTTTCGAACAAGAGTGCACAGTGAGATGGCGAGGCGGGAATTTCATAATGACTGTACAGCTATAGCCCACGCACTAGTAGACCTGGTTAAAGATGGGATATTGACGAGGGAAGGAAAACCGAGAAGATACCAATACGCACAATACGCACACAAGGTCAAAACCTTGACAAGGATCAAAGAAAATAATGTCTGGAAATACGTTATAAGAAAATGACTTTGTTTTCTTCTCAAGTTTTATATTTGATTTTGTTCAATCTAAAATGATGATTATAAATGAGTGATTTTGAAAGAAAATCCGTTTTAGCTTACGAGTTGATTGGAATAATCTTCATAATCATCCTCGGAAGCCTACTGCACTTCACTTTCGAATGGTCCGGTCACCAGCCAATCGTCGGCGTGTTCTCAGCCGTAAACGAAAGCGTATGGGAACACTTCAAACTAGGCTTCTGGCCAGCACTACTCTACGCAATAATCGAACTCAAACCCCTGAAAAAATCAACAAACAACTTTCTCCTCGCAAAAACAGTCGGCATTTATCTGATACCGATCGTCATAGCAATTATCTTCTATTCCTACACGGCTATCATCGGAGAAAGCGTGTTGATAATAGACATTCTTAGCTTTGTCGTGGCAGTCATAATCGGACAAATTTCAAGCTACAAGCTATTAACTTACAGAAAACTATCAGAGAACCTCGAAAAGATTTCCCTAATTGCCCTAGCCATTTTAGCTCTAGCATTTGTACTCTTCACCTTCTACCCACCACAACTACCAATATTTCAAGACCCAACAACAGGAGAATACGGGATTATCCACCATTAACAAAAGAAAATTCGAACACACAACAAATCTACTGACGCTTTCTCCACTTTCTCAAATACATTATACCAATCGCCAACAAAACAGCAAAAACAACCGACCCCAAAACCGAAACATAAAAGACCAAACGAAACGATTCAGCCTCAACATGCTGCTCACCTCTAAAAAGAGCAACACCCACCAGAGACAAAACAAGACCAGCAACAAGCAAAACAAAAAACAACAAACGACGCTTCCTAACACCGCCCACGAACATATTCTCTCCCAATCCCAACTAGACATCAGCCTCTTATCTTGTTTTCTCTACACCTAAACAACACCAAAAGAACAATGCAAGGTTCAATCTATTTATAAGGGAGGGTCTAGTCACCGAGAGCACTAGAGAAATCCGCTCTAACCACTAATTTTTGCCTTAATTTTAGGAATCATATCCTTCTGCATCTGTACGACTCCAAAAGTCGTAATCCTATACTTATCCTCATCAATCTTCACAACCACATCACTCTTAACCAGTTCTCCAAGACGCGTACTCGTAATCTTCCCACTCTTCCCAAGCCTAGCCTGCAACTCCTCCCTAGAAAAACCATCACCACCAACCAAACCCAACCGAAAACCCACATAAAACGCCAAAAGCCACAAACACAAAGTCTCATTATCCGTAAGCTTATCCTTAGAAACCAGCAGATTCACACCTTCAGGCGAGAACGCAATCAAACCCTCACAATCCTTAACCAACTGCTGTAAATCAACACTCAGTACAAGCTTCCTCGCAACCTCAAAAGAAGGAACAAACTCACCAAAAAACCTGTTCACCGACAACCAAACATCTTCCGGACTGCCACTAAAAGTTTTCTCAACATCCCTAAACCTGATTTGAACCGTTAACCTATCCGCTTCACTACTCAACCCATCCTACCCCTAAGCCTAGCCAAAACATCATCCTCAACCCAACGCTCCCCCTGCACAGTCAACTTAAACTCAGGCCTACCAGGATCAGGCTTAAACACCTGCCCCCTCTTGGTCATCTCATTCAGCCGCGCCGGAACCATACACTTTATTCCGCTCGACTCCAGAAGCTTCGTTATCTGCGCCGCCGTGTTCTTCTTCTCATCAGAGTTAAACAAGACCAAACCTATCGCTTCATAATGAGTCAGCTTTTCGCGCGTCACTATGACAGGACCTTCGGTAGTGAACTCAACTATGCCCTTCAACTGAACCGCGGATGGAACTATCCGGCTCGAAACGAGGTTTGCGAGCGTTTCCATGAAGTTCTCTGGAAAAGTCTTAAGCATGTTGAGAATCTCCTGCGGACTCTCACCCTCAACCACAATCTCGCCGAAGGGCGTCTTTATCCGCGCCTTAAACTTCCCCACTCAACATATCCCTCAAGCCAACGCTTCCTTCTCCGCCAGGATATAAACACAGCCAGCGTCAGTCTTCCAACGCCTAACCCTCCCCTTCCTAACAAGTCCCATGATGACCCCCGCCAAGACGCGCCCCGAAAAGCTCAGCTCATTGGCCCTTAACGCCTCTTTCAACTCAGTTATCGTGCGGGGACGCCACTTCCCCCAGTCCGTCCCAAGAATCCTCAAAAGAGCCTCATCACACTTCTCTGTCCTCAGGATTTTCGGGTACTTCTGCGTAACCGCTTCCTCTCTGGCAGCTTCTGTCTTGACCGTGACCTTCGCCACCGCCCTAGGCTTCAAGCCCTCAAAGGCCTCCTGAACACTAGCCGTCAACCTCGGCAGCTCCTCAATCGTCCTCAAAACCTCCTCGCGAGTCCCGTCAATCTCCACCTCACACTCCCCAATCCTCACACGAAAAACGAAAACCCCCCGCCCCTCTCTAACCGCCTTATCCTGCAAACTCATCCCACGATATAAACAGTGCTAACCCCTTTTAGAATTTACGTATTTCGACATATTCCGAAAAGGAAATATTGTATTAAATATTAAGATACGCTACTTTAGTTGTATAACCCGCCATAAGGCTAGAGGAATATGCTTGGCTAAAAAAGGAATATCCGTGTGGCTCTTCAGCTCCTTAACCTTCATAGCTCTTCTGCATCTTACTGAAGCAATTTCCGTCTTAGTTTTTAACAACGAAATCAGACTTCTTGGCCTCTACCCCTTTATAGGCGAAAAGCTGCAAGCCATAACCCCTACAACATACTTTTGGCTGAGCGCCGCCGCAACCTTCGTCTTATGGGGCATAACATGTGCAATAGCCTTCGCAAACCCTGTAGAGACTTTCCTGAACAAGATACTTTCAGACGCTAAGACACAAACCGCGGTTGAAGCCCAATTACTGGAAGACAAAAGCGAAATACTCGACGTGATGAGTGAGACAATAGAATCAAACAACGAAACTCTGACAAATGTCAGGGACCTGATTTATAACGTAAGAACAGAGGTCAAGGAGATTCAACCACTAAAAGAAAGCGTGGAGAAAGCAAGAGCAGAGCTAAACAGTTTAAGGAAAGAGGTTAAAAAACTTGAAGAAAAAGTCAAATTCCCAAACCTGTGTCTAGCGTGCGGAAAGCCGCTTCTTCCAGAATTCAAGATGTGCCCATACTGCGGAGAACAGATAAAAGTGCAACAGGCATCCGTCATTGAACTTAAAGATTATAAGTGAAGAGGAGTTACTCCAAAATTTCCCTCAATCTATCTTTTAATACTCTGCTCACTTGGGCGGCATCAATTTTACCCCGTAAGCTCTTCATTATAATTCCCATCAAAATGCCGAAACTGTCTTCACCTCGTTCTTGAATTAATCCCCTATTTTCCGCAATCACCCTTTTAACTAATGCTTTTAGCTCATCCTGGGAAATCGTTGTCAAGCCAAGATTGCTGATTGCTTCCTGCACGCTGTTGCCCTCATGCGTTGATAACCAAACAACCACATCCCACATGGCCTCTTTCATCAGTTCTCCGGAGCCTATGCTCTTGAAGATTTCTCGTATCTGATTTTCTGAAACTTTATCCACTTCAACGCCGTCACGTTTCAGCGCTTTTAGCGTTTCAGTCAAGAACGCTGCAACGGTTGTTGGTGAAACACCGCTTTCTTTTACAACGTTTTCGAATAGTTCGCTGTATTCCGAGTCTAGAATCTGCTTGGCCAGTTTCTGGTTTAGCCTGTACTCTTTCATTAGGCGTTCAAGTTTTTGCTCTGGGAGTTCTGGCAAGCGTGAATTAATCTTCCTTACGTAATCTTCCGTTATCTGCGTTGGCGGGATGTCTGTTTCTGGGTACATTCTCGCTGCTCCTGGCCTCGGTCGCATGTAACGTGTTGTTCCGTCGGGGTTTGGCGCTCGGGTTTCTTCCGGCACACCTCTTATGGCTTCGCGGGCCCTTTCTGTAACTGCTTCTAGTGCGTCTCTAGCGTTTTCTGGGGTGTCTGCAACGAATACTATGGCGTCTTGTTCTTTGGCTTTGGTGGTTTTCCTTAGCTCTTCGGTTTCTTCTGCTGTTATTCCGTAGGCTGGCAACTCGTCCGTGTGGAATATTCCGCCGACTCTTCCCCAGAAGCGTGCCCTGTCAGCCATCTCTGTTCCAAGACGGAGATTTGGTATAAGCTCCCTTTTCAGAAAGCCCTTGAATTTCGGAAGTTTAACGCCTAAGACCTGCTGATTTTTATCTAGTGCTTTGTGGATGACTTTGCATTTTGTTTGCTTGAAAACGTCTGTTACGTCAAAAAACTCTTCTGTTATTTCCTCTTCTTTTACTCCGCTTTTCTTTAGTTCTTCACTTATTTTCATGAGGTTTAGTTGGCGTTGAACTTCGTATTCTACAACAAGCGAGAGCAGTTCGAGTTCCTGCAGTCCCTTGATTTCTATTAAGGCGCCGTTTGGGATGGATATGTTTATGTCTTGGCGGATTGTGCCTAAGCCCCGCTTGACTTTTCCGGTGGCCCTTAAGATTCTTCCGATGGCTAGTGCAACTTCTTCTGCTTCTTTTGGCGAGTTTATGACTGGTGCGGTTGCGACCTCTATTAATGGTATGCCCAAGCGGTCTATGCGATAGCGTATCGTGTTGCCTTCTTCTTCACCCGTTTTTCTTGCCGCGTCTTCCTCTAGGCTCACGTGCTCGATTGGGACTGTTTTCTCCCCAACTTTCACAGCGCCGTTTAGGGCTATTACGCATGTCCTCTGGAATCCTGTGGTGTTGGAGCCGTCTATGACCGTTTTGCGCATGACGTGGATTTCGTCGACGGGTTTGGCCTTCATCATTAGGGCTGCTGTTAGGGCTGTTTCAACTGCTTCTATGTTTAAGGGGTGGGGCGGTTCCTCATCCATTTCGACGAGGCATGATGTTGCCGTGTTGGCTTCGTAGAGGATTTTGACTCCTTTTTGGAACTCGAAGTAGGCTGCGGGGTCTATTTGACCCAGCTCGCTCTGGGTGGGCCGAAGTCTGCGCAGAAACGTGATCTCCGGTTCTTCTTTGAAGAGTTCTGGTTTGCAGTTGCAGAAGAGTTTTGCGGAAGTGTCTAGTTGCTGGTGGATTTCTAAGCCGACTTTTAAGCCGATTTTTTCATAATCTGCTTCCAAGGTGGTTCACCATTTTTATTTGCTGCCTGTTTCTTCGGGGAGGGTTCGTGGCGAAAACTCCCCTGCGATGTTTGTTTTCAGGAGTTTCTTGGCTTCTTCTGTATCCTTTGTTTGTCCGAAAATCCACATGAGCTTGACGAGGGCTGTTTCTGGGAGCATGTCGTCGAGGGGAATGACGCCTAGGGCGAGGAGGTCGCGGCCTTGGTCGTAGACGTTCATGTTTACGCGTCCCCAGATGCACTGGGAGGTCATGGCAACCACAGTGTTGTGTTTTACGGCGTTTCTTATTGCTTCAAAGCAGTGGCTGCCCACGTGGCCTAAGCCTGTCCCTTCGAGAATGACTCCCTTGTAGCTGTTCTCCACGTACCAGTCAATTACTGTCGGGTTCATGCCCGGATAAAACTTTAGCAAGGCGACTTTTTCGTCGAATTCAGGCTTTAGGTTGAGTGTTTTGGTGGGGTCGCGCCTCTTGTAATCCTCTGTCATCATGATTGTTTTTTGGTTTTCTATTTTGGCTATTGGCGGTGCGTTTACGGATTTGAAGGTGTCTCTTCTGCTTGTGTGGCATTTTCGGACTTTTGTTCCTCTGTGGAGTGTTATGGGTGTGTCTGATGGTTTTTCGTGCATGGCTATGGCTACTTCTGCGAAGGGGGCTTTTGCGGCTGCCGTGACTGCGCCTATGAGGTTTGTTGCTGCGTCGGAGCTTGGGCGGTCTGCTGAGCGTTGTGAGCCCACGATTATGGTTGGGACTGGGAGGTTTTGGAGTGCGAAGCTTAGGGCTGCGGCTGTGTAGCCCATCGTGTCTGTTCCGTGGGCTATTACGACGCCGTCAACGCCTTTGGATATTTGCTTGGCGACAGCCGTTGCCATTTCGGTCCAGTGTTTTGGTGTTATGTTTTCGCTGAAGAGGCTGAAGAGTATTTGGGCGTCTATGCGGGCTGTGTTGGCTAGCTCTGGAACGACGCTGTACAGGTCGCTTGCCGTTAGGGCTGGTCTTACTGCGCCTGTTCTGTAGTCCACGCGGCTTGCTATTGTTCCGCCGGTGCTTATTATGGCGACTCTTGGCAGTTCTGGGTTTTGTTCTGGTGGTGGAGGCGCTGCGAAGGCTGGTTTTGCTCCTTCGCCTGTTTTTTGTATTTTTGTGTTTGGTGTTATGTGTATGCCGATGTTGTAGCCGCTCTTCAGCTTTATGACTATGTGTTTTTCGTCTCCGTATTCTGAGCGGGGAATAAGTATTCCTTCGTACAGAAGGTCATCTTTCGTTATGCGTATCACGTCGCCTATTTCGGCTTCAGCCCGTTTGATGGCTTTTAGTGCTTCGCCTTTGTAGCCTGAAAATTCTTCCTTTTCACTCATTTTTGGCTCTCAAACATTTGAAGTTTAAGAGAACTAATATGTTTTTTTATAGGTGTATGAATAAGATTATTGGAAGAGCCTTTGGGTGAAGATTGGCTTGGCTTCGGTGCTTGAAAGGAACATTCAGATAGAGCTTTATCGTATTCTTCAGAATCTTGTTGCTAGGAAGTTTTCTTTTAATGATGTTGAGTTTGTTGGTGTCCGTTTTGAGCCTACGATTAATGGGAGACCAGACTTGGTTGTTGAGGCTGTTGATAAGGGTAAGAGAACGCAAAAGTTAAACGGAGATTGCTCTATAGAATTCTCCAAGTGAATGATATGGCGCGAAGGAAACCCATGGAAGAAGATTTGAAGGAAAAGGCACATGTAATGTATGAAGAATTTGTAAAAATGCTAAATTCTAGATTAAAAGTACTTCATATGGAGTTAACGCATAAGAGGAATGCAGACGCCTTTGTCAAATATAAGGACAAACTTGTAGCTTACGCAGAATTTGAATGGGCTGCTCGATGGAAAGAATACAAGTTTCCTTATGGCACTGTACATTTTCCTTCAACTAAAGCCAAATACGCTGAGAAGGATTTACCTGTATTCATGATAACCTTCAACAAAGATATGACAAACGCACTTATTGTGGATGCAAAGACAATGATTGAAAGCCATGTGGTGCCAGTTGGTAGAGCTGTCAGTCCCACTGGAAAGTTGGCTACTTATGGAGAGCGATTCATAGATGTTGAATTGAGCAAAGTCGTTTTTGGGTTAGATAAACTTGAAGAATATATGTTAGCAAAACTTGGTTTGAAGTAAAAGTAAATCATGTTGAAAATGTTTTTCTTCTTTCTTGAATTATCTGATTTCTCAATTCTTTAAAGTGAGGCTCTAGTTTTTTCATTTGCAATTCAAAGTAGTCCACTACTTCCCTACAGGTTTCAAGATTATTTCTACTATGCAATGCTAAGAAAGGAATAAGAGTACTATACGCCCTCTCTCTTAGTTCCGGCTCAGTAATCTTTTCACCGATATGATTCTTAATTAAATCATCTATATGCTCTTTGAAATTCTTCACTTCAATTTCTGCCGAGAACTTGTCCAAGGATAATTGCGTTGGTTTATAGAAAGTAAAGATAAAATCGCCTATAAACGCACCAATTTGCACGGCATGAAAAGTTGTTGTATATGCCCTTATAGGTGGTTGATAAAGCAACCCTTGAGGATGTAAAACAAACCCTGCTCTGGTGGTTGCTATTATGAAACTGGCAACCACTCGAAAATCCTTACTGTTGAAAGTTACTACCATACTGCCTTCTTTTTTCAAAACTCTGAAACATCCGCTAAAAACTTGTCTTAGTCCTTCTTCATAATCACTTAATCGTTTCTTCTGGTTTTTGTTGATGATTATTTCTTCAGTTTTATCAAGGGTTTTGTCTTTATTTTTCCATATCATCCAATAATCAGCTAATTCTCCATAATTTACATTGCCTCCAAACGGAGGGTCTGTGATGACAACATCTACTTTCTCATTTGGAATAGGAAGGCTTACTGAAGACCGTGTCAAAATTAAACAAGTTCCTTTATTGTTGAGCAAGTCTTCGAAAGATTCAGCTTTTCTAAAATAAGTTCCAACGTTCTTATTACTGTATTTTTTTCCTCTTGCAATTGCCTTGCAACGTCTTGTAAAAGTATTCCAGACGTTTACCTCAAGAGTCTTGGGATAGAGCCAATAAGCATGCATTGCCCAACCCTCAACTATTTTTCTTCTGAGATGACTTTGTTTGCTGGCCCATTTTAATGAACTGCTGAATGCAAAATACAGAAAATCTCTGACATCTGCGTTCTCGTTAACATTGAAGATTTCCTTGTAAAGAATGGATAAAGCTAGAAGATTCCTTTTTGTGAATAATTGCCAAAAATGTGTGCACCCACTTTTGATTATACCATCTGTTTTGTCTCCTCTCGGGATTATGGCTTTGGGATACCACAACTTTCTTTCAGAAATAATCTTTTCAAAATCCCCATCGATTTTTTGGAAAAGAAGAATATCTTCTTTTTGTGCTTCTTTTTCACCAATTCCACACTTGAGACATTGATACTTCATTTTAGTCGGTTTTTCTCCTTCCCATTCTAACCAGTCAAAAATGGCAGAATTTTCATGACATTTGGGGCAAGATGTCTGATATAGTTTAAGTAATTCTTGTTCTACCTTCAGTTTTATTTGTTCATATCCTCTCCAAAATTTGTCGACATCTAAAGGTTTTACTTCCATTTCAGTAATGTAAGTTGCCAGAGGATTAAGGTCAACTCCAATGACTCTTCTCCTTAGACGCAATGCCTCAACTACAGTTACTCCTCCACCACAAAAAGGATCAAGAACAATATCATTTGGTTCAGAATAGTGGGCAATAAGCTCAGAAAACACATTGTGTGGTCTTCTAGCCCAAAACTTATGCATCATGTATACTGGAGTATGAGGCTTCGCTTGAATCGCTTTAAGGTATGGTCTCCTCTCTCGTTTTGCATATAAACCAAGCATTTTGTCCAATGTCTTTTCAACCATCTTGGACTCACTTCTTTAATGTTTCTTCTTTAATGTAAGATTTTTCAGAGAGATATGAGATGACAATGTTCCTCACAATTTCTGAATCTGTATCTCCTATCGTACCTTTTAGTTTTTCGATAAGTTTCCATTGCCCATTAGAAAATGTTACTTGAACCTTTTTTGGCATTGTTCTCTTCTCCAATATTCTCTATACAATCTCGCTGGATTCTATTTATATTCTTTTTGCTTATCTAAGGATCTACGTTGACTTTATAGGATAAGTCATACAATTAAAATTGTAGCAAGGAAGAATGCAGTAAATGTGTAATTGGGAAGATAAAGTTGTAACTAAAGGTAAAACTAGAAAGCGGAAAATCCCAATACCTGCAGGGGTTTTCTCGGATGCCTGTAGAATTATTCGCCAGAGGGCTCAAGAAAAGCAGGGGCCGATTCGCTATAAAGACTTAGAGAATGAGTTAAAAAACTTGGGACATCGAAAAATATATAGAGGCACCATTGGGGATATAGTGGGAGAAGTAAGTATTCAAGTCTCTCAAGTAACTAATCCTTCGATATATCCTTCGGCGATTGTTGTAAGAAAGGATACAAATCAGGTAGGAATCGGATTTTGGGGACTTCATACAGGTACAAATCGTCCTTTAGAAGTGTCTCAGAATCAAAGACGAAACAAACTTCGAGAATATCAAAATGATGTATTTAACAGACCTTGGAATTGTAATTGCTAAGAGAGCAGCTCCTCAAAGCGCTTGACACATTGGAAGGAAAGATTATGCTATCGGTAAGTGTTAAACTAACATTGCGTGTGTTGGTATTGCCTATTTTGTCGATTTCTGTACTTTTTTTAACTGGTTTCTACTTCTACAGAGCAAATCTAGATGCTTCTAGCTTCTTTACAGCAATATCAAGCCTCTTGTCAGCCATATTGGTTATACTGTTAGTTTGGGAGAGATTGAGGGATTCTTGTCAAAAGAAACTTGAATGGATACATGACAACATATTTTTCAAGCTTTATCAAATTTTCAAAGAAGAGCGACCCTATTTTTGGTATAAAGAGGTTATAGAACTTACTGAAGACTTGAGAAGGTATGGAAAGTTCTTACGTATCGACTTGTGTCCCAAGAATATAGTTAACGACATATCAGAATGCATCGATTATGAGGTTATATTTGATACAAACTTGAAGAAAATTCAGGAAAGCGCCGAAAAGCTTGGGTTAACTGACTGGAACATGCTTTATCAGTTTCTTGATATTGACCCTTATAGAAGCAAATCTGCTTTCAATCCTGACGACCCAAATATTCCAAAATACCGAGAAGGTGCTTCATTAATACAGAAAGAAAACCAAGAAGCAGTGAATAAAATAAAGGAATTAGACAAAGAAATTATGGTTATGAAGAAGAAGATTGCACTAAAGCTTGAATTGTTTATGAAAAATAACGCATTAAGATTGAAAGAAGAACCAAGCTATCATCCATTCTATCGTTAACACATTAACTTTGGTGAAGAAAGTTTCTACTGCGATGCTATTGTTGTTTAACAAATGAAAATTCAAGCACGCAGCAAATCCACCAGTCAAAACCCAATTCAATCTATATATAAGGGAGGGGGTAGAGGCTCCAGAGCACCCACCCCTCCACCGTCAGCAACCCCAACAAAACCTACAACTTCACCTACAAATCACACTTCTAACACCCCCCTTAAATCCCCCAGAACCAACAACCCTAAGCACAGGAGGTGCCAAAAGGCAAACACCACAAAAACCAAAACAGCTAAGCACAATTGGTAATTAAAGGTTCAACCTATATATAAGGGGGTCTAGTCACCCCAGAGCAAAACAGAGACCCCACTCAACCCAACATCTTCGACACATAAACCCCATCACACCCATAACCAAACCGCACATAATACTCCTTCGTCCCCAAAGCACTCAAAACCAAAACCCTCCTCAAACCATAATCCTCCCTACTTATGCGCTCAGCCTCACCCAACAAAACACCACCAAAACCCCTATGCTGCCAAGCCCCAGCCAAACGCCTACCAACAGGCACCAACGGCCCATAAACATGAAGCTCCCTCACAATAGAACAAGGCTCAGCCTTCACCTCTGGCCTATGAGCCCTCTCTGAAGGAATGCGCAGCCTCAAATAACCTATTAAAATGTCATTCTCCGGGTCTTCTGCCGAAATGAAGATTTCCTCCCCTCCAGACGCTGCATATCTTGTGGTTAAAATCTTGACTTCATCTGGGTCTGGTTTCACTTTATCAATTGCCATTCTATGCCCCACCTCCCTACAACGTATACACCTACACCTCACGCCCCGCTCCCTCAACTTCTCCTGAACCAACTGACGCAGATTACTCCTCTTCACACCAGCAACAATCAGTGGCGCAGGAATATCCCGCTGAACACGCATCACACGCACCCAAGGCGGAACAACCTTCTTAACCTCCACAACAAGATTAGCCGCCTCCTCATCCGTGTAAGGGCGATACGTGCCCCCACGATACCACTCATAAGCCCTCGTGCCCCTCAAAACCAGACAAGGATAAATCTTAATCATGTCCGGCTCAAAATCCGGACTCGTGAAAATCTCCCTGAAGACCCCCAAATCTTCTTCTGAGTTTGAACCGGGAAGCCCAGGCATCAAATGGTACAACACCTTCAATCCAGAATCCTTCATTACCCGTGTCGCCTCAACCACATCCCGGACAGCATGAGTCCTACCAACCAAACGATAAATCTCATCACTCGGGTTCTGAACACCCAACTCCACGCGAGTCACCCCCATGCCAAGCATATGGTCCACGTGCCTCTCCTTAGCCCAGTCTGGCCGCGTCTCCACGGTTATGCCAACATTGCGAATCCTGCTAGTTTCCGCATCCCTTTTTGCCTCTTCAAGGCTGGCGGATTCCTTACCCGTGATGGCGTCTAGACAACGCTGGACGAACCATGCTTGATAGTCAAGAGGGGTTGCCGGAAACGTTCCACCCATAACGATCAGTTCTATTTTGTCAACGCTGTGCCCTATGGCTTGCAACTGTTGGATGCGGCTTTTTACTTGCAAATAGGGGTCAAACTCGTTTTGCAACCCACGCATCGCAGCTGGCTCAAAACCAGTATAGCTCTGAGGCACACCGAACGGTGGTCCCCCAGGGCAGTAGGCACACGGCTCAGGCTGCGGACACGGATAAGGCTGAGTCATAACGGCTATGACCGCGACGCCTGAAATTGTGCGCGTGGTTTTTCTTCGCAAAAGCGGTAGAAGTTTGCGCTTCTCTTCAGCTTTAAGCATGCGGATTATTTCGGCGTTTGAAGGCACTCTCTCAAGTTGGTATTTGGCCGCTATTTGCATCTTGACGCGGTTAACATGGTCATGAGTAGGTAAAGGAACGCACATCAAAGATTCAATAATCTCCCTCAAGGCCTTGTTTGCACTCAAGTTGACGGCAGCCACAATAACTAACATAAAACACACAAATAAACCACGCTAAAAACACCCTATTCCCTGGCGTAAACTACTTTTCCATCGACGAGCACCATTTCCACGGCAACGTTCTTGATCTTGTCTGGCGGAATTTTAGTCAGATCGTCTGATAAAACGGTTAAATCTGCAAACTTTCCAGCCTCGATTGTTCCCTTTCTGTTTTCGTCAAAAGAGGCGTAAGCTGCGTTCAAAGCGTAGGTCTTAAGAGCCTCCTCCACCGTAAGGCTTTCCTCTGGAAAACTTTTCCTCTCCACGGCTGCCCAGATGCCCAACAACGGGCTTATTGGTTCCACAGGCGAGTCAGAGCCGGAAGCGACAGTTAAGCCTTCTCGCATAAGCGTCTTAAAGGGGTAGGCCCAACGTGCTCTGGCTTTGCCTAAACGGTCAACAACCCAAAAGTCAGAAACAACAAAGTGGGGCTGTACAGAAGCCACTAAGCCTAAACGCTTCATGCGGCTAATCAGTCTTGGATTAAGAACAGAGCAATGCTCGATTCTATGCCTATGATTTTCCCGCGGAAACCTTCGCAGAGCCTTTGAAAAGGCTCTTAGAACAGCTTCAATGGCACTGTCGCCTATGGCGTGAACAGCCAACTGTAAACCAGCCTTATGAGCCCTCAAGACAAGTTTGTTCAGCTTCTTTTGCGCGTAGAGCATCATACCGCTTGCTTCTGGCGAGTCGGAATAAGGCTCCTTTAAAGCGGCGGTGCGTGCACCAAGAGAGCCGTCAGCGAGAATCTTGACAAAACCTATCTTGACCATGTCGTTCCCAAAGCCTGTAAACAGTCCTAAACTAACCAGTTCATCTAAAAGGTCCACTGGAATGCCTAAATAGACCCTTAAGGGCAGTTTTCCTTCAGAATAGAGCTTTTGTATGGTGCGCATTTCATCGGCGGAGTCCATAATCCAATGAACGCCTGTAAGCCCAGTTTCAACGGCCTTTCTGCAAGCTAAGAGGCAAGCTTCCTCGAGCTCTTTTGGGCTTGGTTTCGGTACGATTTTCCAAACGAGTTCTAAGGCGTTTTCCCGTAGGATTCCGTTGGGCTCGTCGGTGGCTTCGTCTAAATCTATTTCTCCACCATCAATGGTCGTTTCCTTTGTTATACCCGCTAACCGTAATGTCTTGCTGTTGCCAACTCCTACATGTCCACAAACACGAATGAGAAAAACAGGTTTGTCTGTAACTGCCGCGTCCAAATCCCAACGATTTGGATAACGTTTCTCGGCAAATCTCTCTTGATCCCACCGTCCCCCTAAAACCCAGCTTCTTTCAGGATTTCTCTGGGCGTGTTCTCGCAGTTTCTGCTGCATTTCCTTTATGGACTTTGCACTCCTCAAGTCAAGGGTTTGCAAGGACCGTCCAAAACTAGTCATGTGGACGTGGCAGTCAACGAATCCTGGAACAACCGTCTTGTCTTTCGCGTCTGTCACTCTTGTTCTGTTGGTTACGTGTTTGCGGATTTCTTCGTTGGAGCCTACAGCTATTATCTTTCCGTTTTGGATGGCTATCGCTTCAGCCTTGGGTCGCTTCGAATCTAAAGTTATCACGTTGGCGTTAAAAATGGCGAGTGTGACTTCTAGCATGTTTGCTAGTATGAGCATATAAAAATAAAAACCTTAAAGCGTATTTAAATCCAGTTCTGCCCAGGCTTCCTCTGCAGAATTAACCTCTTCTCATAGTTCCGCTTGTTTCGAAACCTTGGACTAGGCCTTTTCTTTTGAATAGGCTGTATTTTAGGGGTCTGAGACCTGACTTTTCCAGCCTTGGAGAGCGAACCATGGGTGGGCATTCAAGTGCACCATTCATAAGCAAGAGCGTACAGTAACTCTTAAACCTTTTCTTATGCATTTCTGTAATTGCGGGGGTCGCCGAGCATGGCCAAAGGCGCAGGCTTCAGGAGCCTGTCCCGTAGGGGTTCGTGGGTTCAAATCCCACCCCCCGCACTTCACTCTTCTAAAGCCTTTTTCACGTTCTTTTCGTGAAAAGACCACGAAATGCATATTATTATTGTCGTGATAAACTGCTGGTAATTGCTGGATTGGAATCCGATTTTGTAGGGGTCAATCTGTTCTGACTGATTTCCTATCTGCACTGGGCCAGAGTGAACAGGGTCTGACTAATACCCGAAAGGGTTCAAGCCCAGTCGAAAAATCTGCGATTAAATATTCTTTCATGAGTTTGTGGGATGGTTATTCCCATTTTAAGCCCCCGAGCGGGAGCCTTTTTACTCTAGTAAAAAACCTTAAATAGAAGTTTTACCAGAGTAAACTTGAGGTCCGAATCGTGAGCATAGGATTCACAGGATGGAGGACACGGTTAAAAGTAGAAACCAAAGAGAACTGGTTGTCTAAAGCTGCAACAAGATTCAATACCATGATAATTTCTACACCCTTTCCATCCAAGAACCCGAAAGCAGATTACGATCTTCGAGTGTTCTTCCCTGGAGTTCGAAATGAAAAACCTGTGAGAAAATTTGTCGAAGAAACAGTAAAGCATGCAAGATTAAGTGCGGTCATAAAGAGTGATGCTGGCGTTTTAGCGCTTTTGGAGTGCAAAGGACGAAATACATTGGAGTTTGGAGTAACTTCTTTATTAGGAAGGGCGGCGCTGATCGCACATCCAGAACGCATGGATATTGATATTTCGATAGATTCCCCTCTTGGGATCGATTTAGATGATCTTGTTAAGAAGACAGATGTTCCCGGAGTGCGTTTAGTGGAAGGGCCTAGTTCAGAAAGGAGGAGAGTTCCGCTTGAAGAACTCGTCGAGATACACCTAGATGAGTTTTATAAACCGGAGCAACTCGATGAAACGGATTTCAAGATAGCAACACTTATGTTGGAAAGTGGCTACTTCAAAGTGCCTAGACCCAAAGGATTTAGCCTGACCATGTTGAGCGAGAAAGCTTGTATAACAAAGCCTTCTCTTATCTGGAGGATGAGACGGCTGCAAGCGCTGGGAATTGAGAAGCTTTTAGGATCTGAGGGCATACCAGAAGAGGACCTGAGGGTTGCTGCTGATATCTTTGTAAAGAAATTACTTAAGAAGAAGTAGTAAAATTCTTCAGAGCCTTTTAATCGATGCGGCACGATCTAAGGTCAATAATCCTACATAAAAGTATAGTTGAGAGAGAACAACTGTGAAGACTCTAGTCCTATTAACCCCCTTTAGCACCCCACAATCTCTGAGAAGTTGAAAGAAACCTGAAACAGCATGACTTTGGAATTCCTTTAACCAATCTTTTGCCATGGCGTACTCTTCTGTTGCTCTAACAATGTCAGGAAACCTTTTTTCGTATGCATTCCTTAGATCACCGTCATGCCCAACCATCCATTCCATGAAATTTTCATCATTAACGTGTCTGCAGAAACCGTTGTCTTGAAGATATAGGCAAATTCTATCATGATTGCCACCACGAAGTGAGCGATGCTGGTCGGGTATGCACATTTTCTATCCCTTGCCTGAAGTTGCTAGTCTTGCCATTCTTCTGTGTTTTATATCAATTTCGATTGAACATGTAATGATAGAAGCTATGAAACCGAAAAAGACAAGGTTCATTAGCCCTAGTATAGCAGATATCAGTTTGCCAACGCTTGTAGTAGGAGCTGTTGCGTTAGTGATTCTGGCACCTGTAGCTACCTGAAAACAATATGCGATTCCATCTAATTCGGATGCAATCGAAGGGTTCACGCTTCTTTCTGCATAGTATAGAGCGGTTCCACCAATAGGGATTGGTAGGGCGATAAAAAGAATGAAGAAGCCGGCAAGCCATTTCCGAATCTTCTTCAGATCATTGATTTCGTCTTGAAGCTCTCCAGTTCCCGTGGACATAGCAAATCATAGATCATAAGCACATTTTAAAGTATATAATGCTTAAGCGTACAGGTGTATTCGTAAACAGTCGAATTAAGATGCTTTCGAGCTCATTTTGGCTAAACATCGTTTAGGGATAAACCCACATTAGGCTTAGTCTCTTTTTTCTTTCAGGCTGATGCCAAAGAGAGTTACATCAGTTTTTAACCTAGTACTCAGATTGAATGATTAGATTTCAGCGTTTTCGTGTCGATCTCTATCAGACAAATGCCCTAAAGGATTCAAGTCTAAATGCGTCCACGCTTGCGCTTTCCACACTGTTGTCTCAATTATAAGTCTTCAAGTTTTTCAAATGCGTTGAGCTGCTTGTTCCATTCACCCAAATCATTTCTTATGTGAAACGTGTAGGCACCCTTTTCAATCCAAGATGAAGTGTCTGACTATTGAAAGGCTTATAAATTTCGGACGCATGAAATCGGATTTGAGTTTGATAATAATCCCCCGCACTTTCGCACAAGATTTAGGTGAGTTCTTGATAAAAATGGGAGCATTTTCGTAACAACTATTAAGTGTCAAACAGAGATAATTGGATTGATAGTTTAGGGGGATGATGTTCTATGTCATTAGAAAAGAATAAGGCTCTTATTCGCAGGTTGGTTGAAGCCTTCAATAAGCATAATGTAGCCTTACTGGACGAGTTCATGGCACCCCATTTTGTTGACTCACCTAACACACCTTTTGAACTACGAGGTCTGGAAAGGTACAAAGAATTCGAGGCTATGTTTATCAAAGGTTTTCCCGATTACTCTGAAATTATTGAGGAGATAACTGCTGAAGGGGACAAGGTTTGGATTCTTCAGAAAGTTACGGGGACACATACAGGCGAATGGAATTTTTTTGGGGTTCCATTTGCCCCTACGGGCAAGAAGATAACATGGACGGGTGTCAATATCTGGCGTATTGTTGATAATAAGGTTGTAGAGAGAAAGTCGGTCCGTGATATGTTGGATTTCTTACGACAACTAGGTATTGTCGAATACACAGAAAAAGCAAAGAAACTCTTTCCAGAGTATGTTAAGTAACTGCCTTGACTTCCAATTCAGCAAACCATATGTCTGCCGAGTATGTACTAGGAACAGAAGTGTACTTTCCATCTTAAACCTTCACAATATATATGATTCGAGATCAGAACGGTTCGGACAAAGAGACGATTCTTATGAGATGATTGTGCTTCTTTTTTCAAAGCGTGTCTATTTATTGTGGCACTAAATCCACGATCAAATATTTTGAACGCTTCTACAACTCTCAACAGTTTACTCTATCCGTTCCCAGAGCAAGACACCGACAACCTCTCCACCAGCCCACAATGTTGGGAGGGTGATCAACTTCAACCGATTACCTGATAGTTCAGAGAACCGTTTTAGTCTCTGTCCTTCCCAGTTGGGAAACAAAGAACCTTCCACATGATGAATGACAAAGCCCTTTTTCCTGTCAAATTCGTAATGCCCGTAATACGATACGAAGCCTTCATAATTTGCTTTGATTTCTTCAGCTGTTCCCGTCATCTGATCCCCAGATGCGAATTGGGGACGGTCTGGACGCATCAGTTGCGCTGAAAAGCGCCCGGACTCGGTGTAAATGACTGACCCTTGTGCATTTTTTCCGAAAGGATATATCACTTCGCCATTTTCCCTTTGGATCTCAAACGAAATGAGTTTCCACGCACCGATTATAGGTGCTGATTTCTGATTAAGTGTCGGCTCCATTGCACATCATCCGATGAAATACATAATTATGTATGATAACATTAATGTTTTTGACGTATGGGGTTGATTTTGGAGAAAGAGGATAACTGAATTCAGAGTTCTGATGTCGGCAGCCATCTCCACCATAGGAGGGTTCGAATTCCACCGTGGATCTTCAAAATGAATCTTCTATAGCTTTCTAGGTCCTCTAAAAACCGAGAATTTAAACCGATGTTTAAACCTATTCTCCCGCACTGTCCCTAAGCTTATTCTAGGGCTTTTTTGGCGAAAACGTCGTGACATACGGCGTTACACATGTCACCACACAAAGAGTTGTGAATTTTCAGAATTTCTCTATGGAGATGCTGGAATCCTGTCAATCAGCTTTTTGATTCCTAGGAGATGTTTTTCTTTGGAGACCCAAGCGGTCATTGCTCGATACTTGCCTGAAGCTTTGCGATATGAGCTCTTCCAAAGATTGAACCTTTCAACTGAGAACTTTTCTTGTCCGTTGAAAAGGGCGCCAGCTGAGGGATAGAAATGTATACGTAGTCCTTTGGTTGTCACCTCGATGGTTAAGAACTCTTTTCCTTTAGAAAAGAAAGCCACACCTTCTCTCCATACATCTGTGTCATCGATCCTTGGCTTCAGTTTTTCAGTTATGTAGTCAATCACTTCCCGAAGCACTTTTAGTGCCTCCGAATTTGGGAGCTTGGCGGAATATCGCTTCCACATCCGCTCTTCAATTACCAAGCTCACAAGCCTTCACCCAATTACTTATTTTGCTAGAAACCATTTTGGGGCTCTAAAATTCACGACAACATCCCACGGACAGCCGTACGGCTTAATGTCCAGAACAGGAGCGCCATCAAGAGCGTCAAGACCTCTCACCCAATCCAAAGCTTCGGTAAGGTCTTTTCTAAGAACGATCCTTGAAACAAGACTTTTATCTCTAACATCCTCGTTAGACGATGTTCGTTTTACAAAACCTATAGGCCTAATTTCAATTTTCTTTAAAAACGACAACAATATCACAACAATAGTTTATGGTTTCCCCTTGCTTTTAAAGACAACGATATATTAGTGTTGAGCGTGGAATGGCAGAAAATCGACTGAAGATATCTCCCGACAACGGAACTCTGAGTTCTGATTTCTTTGCTTTCTTCAAATCTAGCGCGCGCGATTTCTAGGAAAACCTTAAAAGAATGTTTTCTTCCCGATAGGATAGAGTGATATTTTAAACCTGTGTTTTCCAAGCTCAAGAGCCTTTGGGCATGGTATTCTTGGGCCTGCATCTCCGTGACTGAGAATCTGAACGCTGCGAACCAGCGTTAAATAAACATCTCCGTCGTCTTTAACTTCATAGTCAAAGCAATCGTCGCTGTAGAAGCGAA
>Ga0315308_1000304_pt1 | contig 26975 bp, 15 predicted proteins | sample TDP3_MG_FD_203078 | JGI IMG/M metagenome (GOLD analysis project Ga0315308, IMG submission 203078) | Freshwater sediment microbial communities from Lake Towuti, South Sulawesi, Indonesia - TDP3 | ecosystem: Environmental > Aquatic > Freshwater > Lake > Sediment | place: Indonesia: South Sulawesi... | reverse complement strand
ACTGGCGGTGCTATCAATCCTGTTTTCATAGAGGCAAAGAAACGCTGGATGGGGAAATTTAAATACCTGATAAAGGAACAATCATCACTTCAAGGTTGTGCTATCCTCGGCAAAATGTTCCTGGAAGGTGCATTTAAGAAAGGATAATTTTACCCCGTTAGAAGTCTCGCCACAGACCTTTGTGTAGGGCATTTCTAACGGGGTTTACTTTTTTCATTAAATATGGTAAAATAATTTTATAAGGATAATCAAAGAAGGTGAAATTATGGTTGGTTCCATTTTGAGAAGGATTTTTGGCAGCAAGGCCCAGAGAGACATTAAGAGGCTACAGCCGATAGTAGAGCTTGTGAACTCATTAGAACCCACTATAAGTAAGCTTTCTGATGAGGAATTGAGAGCGAAAACGGATGAGTTCAGGCGTCGAGTGAGCGAAAAGGCTAAAGAATACGAAGGAGAGTTAGAAAGAGCAGAGGATAAATTTAGAGAGGCCATATCTCCAGAAGAAAGACTGAAAGCAAGAGAAGAATTAAAAACCATTAGAAATAGGACATTGGAGGATGTTCTACCTGAGGCCTTTGCTGTGGTCAGGGAAGTAGCTAAACGTAGCCTGAATATGAGACATTTTGATGTCCAGATTATGGGCGGAGTCGTTCTTCATGAAGGTAAAATTGCTGAAATGGCTACAGGTGAAGGAAAGACACTGGTGGCTACTTTGCCAGTCTATTTAAATAGTCTCGGAGGCTATAAGACTCACTTAGTTACAGTAAATGATTATTTAGCAAAGAGAGATGCTCAATGGATGGGACCAATTTATGAATTTTTGGGACTAACTGTTGGCTTAATCCAGCACGATATGTCTCCATCTGAACGGCGAATGGCCTATAGTTGCGACGTCACCTATGTAACGAACAATGAGCTCGGCTTCGACTATCTCAGAGATAATATGGCCCACTCTCTGGAAGAGTGTGTCCTGGGTAATCTGGAATATGCCATAGTGGATGAGGTGGATAGTATCTTAATTGACGAGGCGAGGACTCCTCTAATTATTTCGGGACCTGCTGAGGAATCGACAAATAGGTACTATATCATCGACCGCATTGTTCCTCGGCTAAAAGGGAAGTTTGTTACTGAAGAAGAAGAGGTGGAGGCAAAATATAAAGGTTTGGATTTGGAGAAGGGTTACGACTACATTGTGGATGAAAAGGCAGGGACAGCTGCCATTACTGAATTGGGAGTAAAGAAGTGTGAGAGGATGTTGGGCATTGATAATCTTTACGACGATATACAGAGCGAGTGGGTTCACCATATTCACCAGGCTCTCAGAGCACATAATCTCTTCAAAAGGGATGTTGACTATGTGGTAAAAGATGCTCAGGTAATTATTGTTGATGAGTTCACAGGAAGACTGATGCCCGGCCGCAGGTGGAGCGATGGATTACACCAGGCAATTGAGGCCAAAGAAAACTTAAGGATTGCTGAGGAGAATCAAACCTTAGCTACAATCACCTTCCAGAACTATTTCAAATTATACGATAAATTGGCTGGTATGACAGGAACGGCGGCTACAGAGGCAGAAGAGTTCTGGAAAATCTATGGATTAGACGTAGTGGTTATTCCCACCAATAAAACTCTGGTGAGAACCAACTATGCTGACGTCATCTATAAAACTGAGAAAGAGAAATTCGAAGCTGTTGTTCGGGAAATTGGAGAACTTAATAGGATCGGTCGCCCTGTATTGGTGGGGACGAGGTCGATTGAGAATAGCGAGAAGCTAAGTGAAATGCTCAAAAGGAGGGGTATTCCACACAATGTCTTGAATGCCAAGTATCATGAACGGGAGGCGCAGATTGTTGCCCAGGCAGGAAGGAAAGGCACAGTGACCATTGCTACCAATATGGCTGGCAGAGGAACAGATATTATACTGGGCGGGAATCCTCCGGACCTTTCTGAGCACAACGAAGTGGTCGAGTTCGGCGGTCTCCATATATTGGGAACTGAGAGACATGAGGCACGCAGGATTGATAATCAACTAAGGGGCCGCGCTGGACGGCAAGGAGATCCTGGTTCTTCCAGATTCTATCTGGCTCTGGAAGATGAATTAATGAGACTTTTCGGCTCCGCGCGCATAGCTCAAGTAATGGATAGGCTGGGGTTGGAAGAGGGACAGGATATCCAGCACCCATTGATTACCCGGGCTATAGAAGCTGCACAGAGAAAAGTGGAAGCGATGAACTTCGATATTCGAAAGCAGCTTCTGGAATATGACAATGTGATGAGTAAGAAGAGAGAAGTAGTCTACAAATGGCGCAGTAAAGTCTTAGAAGGAGCCAATCTTAAAGATGATATATTGGTTATGCTGGAGGACCTTATCGATGATAAGCTTATGCTATACGCTCCTCCAAAAGTGTATCCAGAACAGTGGAATCTGGAGGCGATTTCAGAGTGGCTGAAGCGGTCATTTGACATCTCTTTTTCGGTTCCTCCAGAAGATTTGAAACGGACGAAGGTGGAAACCTTGGGTCAGCTAATAGCTGAGCGAATCAAACAGGCATACGATGAGCGGGAAAGGGAAATGGGAGAAGAGATGATGCGCTTTATTGAAAGGATGGTCACTCTTCAGGTTGTGGACACGCGTTGGAAAGAGCACCTTTACGATATGGACAAATTGCGGGAAGGAATAGGATTACGGGCTTATGGACAAAAAGACCCGCTGATTGAATACCAAAAGGAGTCCGGCAGGTCCTTCGACCTGATGCAAATGCGTATGAGGGAGGAGATTTCCGATTACATATTTAGAGTAAAAGTAGTAGCTGAAGAGGCGAGGCCGAGACCTATGCCGATGAGGGAAGTAGCTCAGAGAGTTCCCCTTGGCGGAGGGAGATATCAGGAGATGCCCGCTCGTGAAGCTTCGGCTTCCGCTTCCTCTATTCCTACAACTTTTCCCAAACGTAGAAAGATTGGACGTAATGACCCCTGCCCTTGCGGTAGTGGAAAGAAATATAAGAAATGTTGTGGGAGATGAGTATGCTCGGGATTTGGTTCGCTCGCTGAGAATTTTTTGCTCTTTGAGCACCGCCAAAAATCTCAGGAGTTTACCGAAATTCCCTTCGGTCAGTTTCGGCTAAACTCTTTTCTTCGATTTTTGGCTAAAAATTCTAATGCTCCCTACACCAAATCCCTTCACATTAGAGGAAGAAGCGGACCTCGTTTTTTGGCTAAAAATTCCGAAAACTCCTCACAAACTATCTTTTAAATTTTAGGAATAATTATGGGATGGAAAAATATAAACTTAGCTCTTATTTCGGGTATTTTGCTTATACTCATATTTCCAAAGTTCAATCTATCATTTTTGGCATGGATAGCTTTAGTTCCTCTTTTGCTGGCCCTGGAGGGGAGAAATCTAAGAGAGTCCTTTAATTTGGGATTTCTGGCTGGTTTGACTTCTTTTATGGGGATTCTCTACTGGATTGTCCCTACCATAACGAGTAGTGGGGAATCGAAGTTATTGGCTTTTATTTCGCTTCTATTGCTCTCTTCTTACCTGGCAGTATATTATGGTATTTTTTGCCTAATTTGCAGGTATATGTCATTAAGGGTTACCCATTATACCTTTGGCCTCTTCTTTGCTCCTGCCCTCTGGGTTTCACTGGAACTTCTGCGAGCATACCTTTTTTCTGGTTTTCCCTGGGCTCTTTTAGGATATTCGCTTTGGGAGTTCACCCCGCTGATACAGATTTCAGAATTTACCGGAGTCTACGGAGTTTCTTTCCTGGTCGTGATGGTAAACGGGGTTTTGGCACAAGCGGGACGTTCGCTCGGGTTATCTAAGAGGGAGGGAGTGGTGTTTGCGGCGGGGGTTAGGAGAAATCTGTTGTCTTTGGGTCTAGCCATGTTAATAGTTGGGTTCTGTTTGGCCTATGGCTCGATTGCTATACGCAGAGAACCATTTGGCAAGAGTGGGAATTTTCCAGATGACAAGTCGGTGACCAGAATTGCTTTAGTACAAGGAAACATAGATCAATATATGAAATGGGATAACAAGTATGAACGTTTAATTAAGGATACCTATGGTGAGTTAGTGGAGATGGCATCAACAGAGAAGCCTCAATTAATTATCTGGCCAGAGACGGCACTGCCAGGATACCTCAAAAGGGAGAGGCAACTTCAGGAATGGGTAGAGAAGGTGGTTAGCCAGACAGATGCATACCATATTGTTGGTAGTCCTGAATATCGAGAGGATGCTTATTACAATGCAGCCTTCCTGATTTCGCCAAAAGGAGAGATTCTGGGCGAGTACGACAAAATTCACCTTGTTCCCTTTGGTGAAATGGTTCCTTTTCGGCCGATTCTTTCCCCCTTCGTTGGCGTATTGAGTGAACTGGGAGATTTTACTCCTTCACGAGAACGAAAGCTATTGAAGACTCCATTCGGAAGTTTTGGTGTCCTCATTTGTTGGGAGGGAATCTTTCCTCATCTCGTTCGCAAATTCGTAGAGGATGGGGCAGATTACTTGGCCAATATTACCAACGATGCCTGGTTTTTGAAGACCGCTGCTCCCTTTCAGCACTTTATTGCCAGCATTTTCCGTGCAGTGGAAAATCGAGTGAGTATCATCCGTGTAGCGAACACGGGAGTTTCTGGATTTATTGATCAATATGGCAGAATAACCAAGAAAACCGAGATCTTTAAGAAAGACTATCTGAACTCTTCTGTTTCCAGGAAAAATGGTCAAACTTTCTATACCAATTATGGCGATATTTTTGCTTACCTTTGCGTAGCCCTGAGCATCTCTTTTATTATCTGGAGGAGGTTTAAGTGCTAAAGGATTTGAATGACAAGTTGAGATTGATTACCGATTCAATGCAAAGACTAAGGAGGCATCTTTGACATAGAGAAGAAAAGGGGAAAAATTAAGGAGCTGGAAAGAGAGAGCGAGAAAGTAGATTTCTGGAAAGATCGGGAGAAAGCACAAAAGGTGCTGCAGGAACTGAATTCACTTAAGAGATCTGTTAACGTCTGGAAAAATTTAGAAACTGAAAGAGATGAGGTAAAGACCCTCCTGGAGATGGCTAGCGAAGAGGAAAAGAAAGGCTGGATAGATCACCACTACGAGGCTGCGGTGGTTGGTGAACTTGAAGGAAGGATTAAGGACATTGAGGCGAGAATAGAGGCTTTGAATCTTGAAGCCAAAATGGTAGGAGAATACGATAAAAATAACGCCATACTCACATTGCATTCTGGGGCTGGCGGCACAGAAGCGTGTGACTGGGTGGAGATGCTTTTTCGGATGTACAGGAGATGGGCAGAAAAGAAGAAATATACTGTTACAATTACAGATATACTTGCAGGTGAGGAAGCAGGGATTAAAAGGATTACCAGTATCGTTGCAGGCGAATATGCCTACGGATTTTTGAAGCCGGAAACTGGCGTTCATCGTTTGGTCAGAATTTCACCTTTTGATGCCAATAAGCGTCGCCACACCAGCTTTGCTTCCTGTGACGTAATCCCGGAGATAAGTGATGAGATTAGGGTTGAAATTAAGGATAACGACCTGAAGATAGATACATATCGTGCCTCCGGCCATGGTGGGCAGCATGTTAATAAGACCGATTCGGCAGTGCGGATTACTCACTTACCGACTGGTGTAGTTGTTCAGTGTCAGAGCGATCGTTCCCAGCACAAGAACAAAGCTATGGCAATGAAGTTATTGCGGGCAAAATTGTTCGAGCTGGAACACGAGAAGAAGAAGGCGGAGAGAGAGGCTCGTTACCAGAGATTAGGCGATATTGCCTGGGGCAACCAGATTCGTTCTTACGTCTTCTGTCCCTATACCATGGTAAAAGACCACCGGACGAATTTAGAAGTTGGAGATGTAGAATCTGTAATGAATGGTGAAATCGACCAATTTATAGAAGCCTATCTTTCTCAAAAAAGGTGACAGGTACCTTTTTAAAAAAGGTGACAGGTACCTTTTTTGTTGAAAACGTCCCAAAAAAGGGACAAGCATTTTTTTGCTTGAAAATGGGACAGTTCATTTTTTCGAAAAAGGGGTCTGGAAAATGAAGCTGACCCCTTTTTGGCTGGAAAATGAAATTGACCTCTTTTTTCTAATATAATAATTTTATCGAGGAGAAAAAATTAAATTATGAGTGAAATTGATAACCTGATTTCTCAGAGAAAAAAGAAATTGGAGGAGTTGCGAAAGTTAGGGGTTGACCCCTATCCAAATAATTTCTCTGCTACCCACGCCATCGGTCAGATTAGGGAGAAATACGGAGCGTTAAAAAAGGAAGAGAAGACTGAGGAGACTGTTTCTCTTGCCGGAAGAATTATGGCTCTGCGAAGGATGGGCAAAGCCAGCTTTGCTCACATAAAAGATGAGACGGGAAAGTTACAGATCTACATTAGGGAAGATGTTTTGGGAGAGCGGAATTATCGAATATTTGGAAAGTTTGATATTGGGGATCTCATTGGAGTCACGGGGAAAGTCTTTTCCACCAAAACGGGAGAATTGTCTATTCAGGTAGAGGATTTAATCCTCTTAGCCAAGTCGCTCAGGCCATTGCCTGAAAAATGGCATGGGCTTAAAGACATCGAAACTCGTTATCGCCAGAGATATGTAGACTTGGTGGTCAATGAGGAGGTAAAGAATGTTTTCCTCACCCGCGGTTTGATTATCAAAGCGATAAGAAAATTCCTCGATAGCCTGGGATTTATGGAAGTGGAAACACCAATGATGCAATCGATTGTAGGTGGGGCGGCAGCTAAGCCTTTCCTTACTTATCATAAAGTATTGGATATGGAGCTCTATTTGCGAATCTCACCGGAACTCTTTTTGAAACGCTTAGTTGTCGGAGGGCTGGAGAAGGTTTATGAAGTAAATAGGAATTTCAGAAATGAAGGGGTCTCAACCAGACATAATCCAGAATTCACTATGCTTGAAGTATATCAGGCTTATTCAGATTATAATGGTATGATGGAGCTTTGCGAGAAGATGATTATCTTCATTGCTGAAGAAGTTCTCGGTAAAGAAGACCTCATCTATCAGGGTGACAAGATTAACTTAGGAAGAACTCCCTGGCAAAGGTTTTCTCTCTATGACCTCCTGAAGAAACATACCGGCCTTGATTTTACAAATATTCACGGCTTGGCTGAACTGAGAGGGGCAGCCGACAGATTGAATGTAAAATATGAGAAGGATAGTCCCAAACACAAAATTCTCGACCATATTTTTGAAGCTTATGTGCAAAAGAAGTTAGTACAACCAACATTTGTGCTCGATTATCCTGCTGAGTTCTCGCCACTGGCTAAAATGAAGAAGGATAATCCTCAGTTGGTGGAACGGTTTGAGCTGTTCATAGGGGGAGAAGAATTGGCGAATGCTTATTCCGAGCTGAACGACCCTGTAGAGCAACGGAAGAGGATGGAAGCGCAGGTGAAGGAAAGAGACATTGGCGAGGAAAGAGAGGTTCAGGTTGATGAGGACTATCTCCGCGCCTTGGAATATGGCATGCCGCCCTGTGGGGGTTTGGGTCTTGGCGTGGATCGCCTTGTTATAGTGTTTACCAATTCCAATTCTATTCGGGATGTGATTCTTTTTCCACAGATGAGAAAGGAAACAGAGTAAGAGCCTAAAAATCAAAAATCAAAAATCAAAAATCAAATAGAATGGTGTATTATGGGGTATGAACTTTTTGTTAGTTGGAGATATTTAAGAGCTAAACGGAAGCAGATATTTATTTCCGTTATCAGCTTAATTTCCATTAGCGGCGTGGCCCTGGGCGTTGCTGCATTGATTATTACTCTTTCGGTAATGAATGGATTCAGGAAAGATTTGCGGGAAAAAATCATAGGAATTAATTCTCACATTGTGGTTCTGGACCAGAGAAATATGGGCTTGGAAGAACCAATTACAGCCCAGAAGAAGGTAAAGAGAATAGAATCTGTGGTGGCTGTTGCTCCTTTTGTTTATGGGCAGGCAATATTGAAAAGTGGTGATAGAACCTCTGGAGCGGTGATCAAAGGAATTTTCCCAGAGGAGACAAAGAAGGTCGCAATTCTCCTGGAACGTTTAAAGGAAGGGAACATCAATTATCTTGAGTCTTCTTTAAGGGGAAGAGGCGGCTCTGGGAGTGAAGTTTTCCCAAGGAATCCAGCCAGGGATGAAAATGGCATCGTCTTGGGAGCCGAATTGGCTAAGAATTTGAATCTCTCCTTAGGAATGAATGTAGTATTGATTTCTCCCATGGATATGGCAACTCATTTAGGAATGATTCCCAGGATGGAGAAATTCCGTGTGGTGGGAATCTTCGACTCAGGAATGTATGAATATGATGCAAATCTTGCCTATATTTTTTTCCCCGTAGCCCAAAAGTTGTTTAATCTGGGAGAAAGAGCCACGGGGCTTGAAGTCAAAATCGATAATATCTTTTCCGCAGATAAAGTTGCAAAGCTGATTCAAAAGGAGTTGGGTTACCCTTATTGGGCAAGGAGCTGGATGGTAACCCATAAGAACTTGTTTGCAGCTCTAAAGCTGGAAAAGGTGACGATGTTCGTTATTCTGGTTTTAATCGTTCTGGTAGCAGCGTTCAACATTATTTCCACTCTTATGATGATGACTATGGAGAAGACTAAGGATATTGGCATACTTAAGGCAATGGGTGCTGTAAGAAGCAGTATCCTCAAAATTTTTCTTCTCGAAGGGTTAACAATAGGCGTAGTGGGCACGCTAATCGGCACGGTAGTGGGTTACATTGCCTGCCGTCTTTTGGAAAAATACCGGTTCGTAAAATTACCTCAAGACGTCTACTATATTAGCAGTTTACCGGTGTACGTGCAGGGAAGCGATTTTATATATATCATTTTGGTGGTACTCGTAATATCTTTGACGGCGACAATCTACCCCGCATATAAAGCATCTCGCCTGGATCCTTGCGAGGCAATTAGATACGAGTGAGAAGAAGCTTGAAAATGCAAAACCCGAAACCATTTTAGAAGTCAAGCATCTAAATATTAGAGAGTAGTTGAGGGAAAGACCAAGAATGTATGAGGAGAGACCATTCTTAGAAGCTAAGGATCTACACAAGAGTTACTACCAGGGTGAGATTGAAATTAGAGCTCTTGTCGGAATTAATCTTCGGATACTGGAGAATGAAGTGGTGGCGATTTTCGGTCCTTCCGGGGCCGGGAAGAGCACTTTGCTCCACATTCTCGGTGCTCTGGACCGCCCAACCGAGGGAGAGGTTATTTTTGAAAATCGCAATATTACTACCTTATCCGATAACGAACTTGCCCGATTGCGTAACAGAGAGGTCGGTTTTATTTTTCAGTTTCACCACCTTCTGCCTGAGTTTACTGCACTGGAAAATGTGATGATGCCTATGCTGATAGCTCAAAGCTCTTCTCACAAAGAGAGGGCGGGTATTCGGCGATCCGGACAACTAAAGCAGACAAAGGAGAAGATCGAGGCGGAGGCTTTAAAAGTCTTGACTGAGGTCGGTCTAAAAGGTAGAATAAATCATAGGCCGTCAGAATTGTCAGTGGGTGAGCAGCAACGAGTGGCTGTGGCTCGAGCACTGGTCAATACCCCGAAAGCAATTTTGGCTGACGAGCCAACAGGAAATCTGGATAGGAAAACGGGAGAGTCGGTTTTTGAGCTTCTGTTGAGACTGAATCTGGGAAAGGGAAAGATTTTAGTAATTGTTACCCACAATGAGGAACTGGTGGGCAGGGTAGGGAGGATAGAGTCCGGGAGGGTTCTCCATATACGGGATGGAAAAATAGTGAGTTGAAATGAGGAGGTTGAATGGCACAGAAAATCTATCTGAATGGCAAATTGGTTCCTCGAGAAGAGGCAAAGATTTCTGTCTTCGACCACGGATTGCTATACGGAGACGGAGTCTTTGAAGGAATTCGAGCATACGACGGTCGTGTATTCAGGCTGTCGCAACATCTGGACCGCCTTTACGATTCAGCCAGAGCAATTGCACTCCAGATTCCCTTAACCAAGAAAGAGATGCAGGGTGCGGTAATTAAAACTTTAAAAGCAAATAGTCTAAAAAGCGGCTATGTGCGCTTGGTAATAACGAGGGGAGAAGGTGACTTGGGTCTAGACCCTCGCAACTGTGGAAAGCCAGCGGTGTTCATTATAGCCGATAAGATCGAGCTCTATCCAGAAGAGTTGTACAGGAAAGGCTTAGAGTTGGTTACTGTGGCTACAAAGAGAAATATTCCAGAAGCAATAGATCCGCGGATAAAATCGCTAAATTATCTAAATAACATTTTAGCTAAGATTGAGGCAAACCTACAGAATATGCCTGAGGCTGTAATGCTTAATAAGGATGGATACGTTGCGGAATGTACGGGAGATAATATCTTCATTGTGAAAGATAGCGTCTTAATTACCCCTCCTTTTTTTGTGGGCGTGCTCGCAGGTATTACGCGTGAAACAGTAATGGAACTGGCAAGAGAAAAATTGAAGCTTGTGGTAAGGGAGGAAGTCTTTACTCGATTCCATTTGTACAACGCAGATGAATGCTTCTTGACGGGCACAGCCGCAGAAGTGATTCCTGTAGTTAAGATCGATGGCCGACAGATAGCTCAGGGCAAGCCAGGAAAGATTACTAATTGGCTAATTAAAGAATTTCGAGATTTAACAAAAAATGAAGGTGTGAAGATATACTAGACAAAAATCAAAAATCAAAAACAAAAAATCAAAAATGACAATGGACAGCCGTTCATGCACCAGGAATGGTAGCCAAATAGGTCAGGAGAAAGTTTATGCTTTGTGATGAGTGCAAAAAGAATGAGGCCACAATACATTTTACCCAGATTCTCAATAATAAAGTAACCAAATCTCATCTCTGCCAGGAGTGTGCGAAAGAAAAAGGGATCGTGTTCCCTTCTCTGGATGAGGCATTTTTCGAGGGCCCTCATTTTGCCCTGGCATCGCTTTTGGCCGGGCTTAGTGACATTGGAACTCCCTACACTTTAGAGAAGCCAAAGGTGGTGAGAAAGTGCCCCAACTGTAAGGCAACCTATGACGATTTCAGGAACTCAGGAAGGCTGGGCTGTTCTGAGTGTTATAAAACTTTCAGGAACGAGCTTCTGCCCCTTTTAAGGAAGCTTCATGGTTCAGTCCGGCATACAGGCATGGTCCCTCTGCAAAAAGTGGGGGTCGGTGAGAAGGCGAAAAAGATAGTGGAATTGCAGAGAGAACTGCAAACGGCAATAGAGAAAGAGGAATATGAAAGGGCAGCAGTAATAAGAGATAAAATAAAGGAGTTGGAAAAGAAAAAATAATGCAATTGCAAAATATGCTCAAACAGAAGATCGGGTGGTTAGAAAGTAGGGGAAACTCTGCCGAAATTGCAATCTCTTCACGAATCAGGGTGGCGCGAAATTTGCGCAAAATCCCCTTTCCTCAGAAGGCTTCCAGGCAAGAGCAGAAAGAGTCTTTTGAGAAAATCAAGGCCGTCGTTGAGGAAATTGCATATTTTAAGGGAGCCGCCATCCTTGATTTGCAACAGTTTGACAGGGTGGATAGGCAGTTTCTGATGGAAAGGCATTTGATTAGCTATGAGCATTCTCGAGGAAATGGGGTCAGGGGTTTAGTTATCGGAGATAAGGAGCTTCTTAGCCTTATGATAAATGAAGAAGACCATGTGCGCCTTCAGGGAATGCAGCCGGGGTTACAACTTGAGGAAGTCTGGGATATTTTGAGGCGAATTGATGAAGAGATGCATAAGAGGCTCGACTATGCCTTCTCTTCCGAGGTGGGCTATTTGACGGCCTGCCCGACAAATACGGGAACCGGGATGAGGGCTTCTATTTTGATGCACTTGCCTGCTCTGGTGATGAATGAAGAGATAAACAAAGTCCTGCAGGCTTTAAACAAGATCGGAATGGTCGCCCGTGGACTTTACGGAGAAGGGACTAAGGTTATGGGAGATCTATTCCAGATTTCCAACCAGGTTACTTTAGGCCCTAATGAAGAGGGAATAATTGATAATCTAAAGCGAATTGTGAAACAGGTTATCGATTATGAAATCAAAGGAAGGAATGTTCTGTTTAAAGAAAATAAGGGAAAGGTTATGGATGGGATCTATCGCGCTTATGGAGTGCTGGTTAATGCCAGGCAGGTAAGTTTTGCTGAGACGATGGAGTTTTTATCGAAAGTGAGGTTGGGCGTATATTTTAATCTTGAACTAAATACTGAATTGGATACATTGAATGAACTCATGATTTTGACTCAACCGGCCCATGTTCAGGAGTCGGTTGGCAAAGAGCTATCGCCGTCCAGACGGGATTTCATTCGGGCGGAGATGATAAGAGAAAAATTGAAAAGCGGGAAATAATAAAGAACATCTGTGGGATAGGTGACAAAATTTAGAAATAGTTTGTTCATTGCTAAGGAATTTTTTCACGCCAAGAAACTTCGGACTCTCCAGGGCGCAAAAGTGAACTCCCCCCGATTTCATCGGGGGTCGAACAAACTTTTGCTTGGAAGAGAAAAGGTCGTCCTCGTTTTTTGGCTAAAATTCCTGAAGCCTTTCACAAACTATTTCTAAATGATAGAAAGCATAGGTGGATTCACATAAGGAGGTAAGTTAAAATGTTAAATAGGTTTACTCAGAGAGCGCAGAAAGCTATTCTTCTGGCTCAGCAGGAAGCAAAGAGACTGAACCACGATTATCTTGGCACCGAGCATATCCTTTTGGGATTGGTGGCTTTGGGAGAAGGCGTTGCTGCACAGGTGTTACAGGATTTGGGTATAGATTTGAAAAAGGTGAGAAGAGAAGTGGAAAAGATGGTCGGAACTGGTGACAATATCCTCCTTGTAGGGGAAGTGCCCTTTACTCCCAGGGCAAAAAAGGTTCTGGAATTGGCTGTCCAGGAAGCACAGGATATGGGTCACAATTATGTGGGAACAGAACATCTACTGTTAGGGCTAATCCGGGAAGAAGAAGGTGTGGCAGCTAAGGTTCTGGAGGGTCTGGGAGCAAGCTTAGAATTGGTAAGAGGGCAAATTATGAATCTCCTGGGTGAAAGTGCCACTGAAGCAGCGCCCGGTAAAGAGAAGAGAAGAACCAGAACCCCAACCCTGGACGCTTACGGACGGGACTTGACGAGGTTGGCAAGTGAAGGAAAGCTCGACCCAGTAATCGGCAGGGAGACCGAGATCCAGAGGTTAATTCAGATACTTTGCAGGCGTACCAAAAACAATCCAGTAATGATTGGCGACCCCGGCGTGGGTAAGACTGCTATCGTTGAGGGATTAGCACAGAAAATCTCTGACAAGAATGTACCGGAAATTCTATTGAATAAGAGAGTTTTGATTCTCGATTTGGCTGGAGTCGTAGCCGGCACCAAATACCGAGGTGAATTCGAGCAGAGACTGAAGCAAATTATTGATGAGATTCGCAGGTCTGAAGGCAGCGTGATTCTATTCATTGACGAACTACACACGGTGGTCGGGGCTGGGGCTGCTGAAGGGGCAATAGATGCTTCCAATATGTTGAAACCAGCGCTGTCAAGGGGGGAATTGCAATGTATTGGCGCTACTACTATGGATGAGTATCGTAAGCATATCGAGCACGATGCTGCTCTGGCAAGGCGTTTCCAACCAGTGATGATCGACCCTCCAACGGTGGAGGAGACCATTGACATTTTGAAAGGATTAAGGGATAGATACGAAGCCCACCATAGAGTTAAGATCACTGATGAAGCCCTCCATGCTGCGGCTACATTATCTCAGAGGTTCATTTCGAATCGCTTTCTGCCGGACAAGGCAATCGATTTGATCGATGAGGCTGGCTCACGAGCAAGGCTTCAGACTACCACAAAGCCTCCCGACCTAAAAGAAATCGAGAAAAAGTTAGAAACTGTAAGCAAGGAAAAGAGGGCGGCAATTGCTGCCCAAGAATTTGAAAAGGCTGCCAGGTTGCGTGATGAAGAGAAAAAGATTGAACAGGAACTGCAACAGACAAAAAAGTCTTGGGATCAGAGAAAGGATAAGGCGGAGGGGATCGTAACAGAAGAGGATATTGCTCATGTTGTTTCTGAATGGACTGGGATTCCTGTGGTTAAGTTGACTGAGAAGGAAACGGAAAAACTCCTACACATGGAAGAAGCTTTACACAAGCGAGTCATTGCTCAGGATGAGGCAATAAAAGTTATTTCTCAAGCAGTGCGTCGTTCTCGTACAGGATTGAAAGATATTGCTCGTCCCACCGGTTCCTTCGTGTTTCTCGGGCCAACCGGGGTAGGAAAGACTGAATTGGCAAGAGCTTTGGCTGAGTTTATGTTTGGTGATGAAGAATCGTTGGTGAGGTTGGATATGTCCGAATATATGGAGAAGTTCAATGTTTCCAGACTCGTCGGGGCTCCTCCAGGATATGTTGGCTATGAAGAAGGTGGCCAGCTTACCGAAGCGGTTCGCAGAAAGCCATATTCGGTAGTACTTCTGGATGAAATTGAGAAGGCTCATCCAGATGTGTTCAACATATTACTTCAAATTTTCGACTCCGGACAGCTAACTGACAGCTTGGGTCATAAAGTAGATTTCAAGAACACTATAATCATCATGACCTCGAATATTGGAGCCAGAGAAATAAGTGGAGGTAAGACCTTAGGATTTTTGAGCACTCAGGAGGTGGAACAGACTTACAAGGATATGAAGAAGAAAGTTCTGGATGAAATGAAAAAGGTTTTTCGCCCAGAATTTCTGAATCGAATAGATGAAAGCGTAGTTTTTCATCCTTTGAGTAAAGAAGATGTGAGAAATATTGTTGACCTAATGCTTCAAAAGGTAACTCAGAGACTATCTGAACAAGCGTTCACTCTTGAGGTTACTAACGGAGCTAAAAACTTTCTTGTGGAAAAGGGCTTTGACCCCCAGTTTGGTGCGCGTCCTCTCCGTAGAGCAATTCAGAAACACCTTGAAGATCCCCTGGCTCAAGAAATCTTGGCTAAGAAAGTAAAACCGGAGACAAGAATCATCGCCGATTGTGTTGAAGGCAAAATAGTATTTAAGCTTCCAGGCTCTTAATCTTTTCTGGCGTTATTGGCCCGATTGAAAATCGGGACCTACAGAATTCCAGATTTGGTCCCGTTGTAGGCACAAATTCAATTTGTGCACACTTCAGACCTCATCCCAGTTTTCCTCACATTAAAATCTTCCTTTTGAGAAGAATTTCAATCCTCCTTTTCCAGAAGCATTCCATTTTTTGCTTGCAATTTGAGGCTGAAAGGTATATAATAACTTCGACTTGGAGGTCGAGTGAAAAAGGCAATTTTGAAAAGAGTCATTATTTTTATTGGCATTCTCGTTTTAATTCCGGGATTGGTATACTTAGCCAGCACCACAAAAACTTTGTCCAGAATAATGAAGACTTATGTTGAAGTTGAGCTAAGAAAGGCTTTGGACAGAGAAGTTGCTGTTGGCAAAATTAGTACGAACATTGTTAATCGAATTACCCTACAGAATATTGCCATAGCCAGTGACAGGAAACTGTCGGAGGGGGTGGTTTTGGTCTGTGAGAAAGTCACCATTAATTACAATCCCCTTCTTATTATGCTGGCAAAACGGAATCTGGGAAAGAGCATAGTAAAGGTCGTTCTCAAATCCCCTCATCTCTTTTTGACCGATCACATGGATAAGGCGAATTTTTTCCTTCCAGCGTCCTTCCTGAAAAAGTCAATTCTTTCTTCCCTTCCCGATATTGTAATTGCGGGCGGAACGATCACAATTGAAGATTTGAAAGAAAACATTGAAAAGTTCGAAATAAGGGATGTGTCCGGTATTCTCGCTACAAGAGAAAGTAGTTATCGGTTACCTTGGCGGGAAAGGCCACGGCGTGGGGAAAAGTTATCTTCACAAATCTATTTTGATTTTTCTGGAAAAAGTAATCAAAGCCGGAATGATAAGATAAGATTGAAAGGCACATATAATAAGGAGGGAAGAGAATTAAGCCTTAACTTAAATATTTTCGGTTTAGACCTGGTAAATTATAGTAACCTATTTCTCTCCAGCCCGAATTTTAAAGTATTAACTGGAGGAGGAAGTTTTTATCTGGATCTGAAGACGACTCTCAGTGAGGAAAATTATTCCAGGATTGCTAAAATAGCAACACTCGCAGGTCAAGACCGAGAACGGCTGAAGGATTTTCTCCAAATTCTCTCCTTCTCTGGCGAATTGGCTGTTGCGCGGGTGTCCTGTCGGTGGTTATCTCATACATTGACGGACATCCGGGGGAGCATCGTTTTTGATAATTACAGAGTTGGCAGTCAAGGAATATCTCTCCGATATCAAGGGTGGGAATTGACACTCGGCGGTGGCATCGAGAGCTACCTTTCCCAGCCTGCTCTCGGGCTTACTCTTTCAGCCAATGTGGGGCTTTCTACGCTTCCAGAAATTGTTAAGATGGATGGGTTTAACAGCCTTCTTCCTTTAGAAGGCTCAATGAAACTATCAGTGGATATATCTGGAAGTTTATCCGATCCCAAATTAAAGGGCTGGTTCCTCGTCCCTGAGGCTAAAATTGCAGGTCGACCGGTTGAGGAATTTCAAGGTGAGTTCCTGTATCAAAATAGAATAGTGAGAATAATGGACCTCCAGGGCAAAATTCATACGGGAGCCCTCGTTCTTTCTGGCAGCATAGATATCGGTCAGCCTTATCTGGACCTGAATTTTGCCTTACGTAATATTGAGTTGGCAAATCTCTTTCCCCCAAATTGGGCAGATAAGGCAAAGGGCAAAGGGGCTATTTCAGGTAATATTTCCGGTAAGCCCCTCGAATTCCAGGCTAAGGGAAAAATAGACTTGAAAGAAGTAGAATTCTTAGGAGCGAGCTTAGGGTCTGTCTCGGGAATTCTAAATTATGCAAAGGGAGAACTTGAGATAGACGCCAATACCAGTGAAAATAATTATAGTTTGAATGCCACTCTTTTGTTGAGTAGAGAAGCCATAGGGATTTCTAGATTAGAAATTATGGCTTCACAGCGATTAGCAGTGAGTTTGTATGGCCAGGTAGGACTTCTTGGTGCCAGGAAATTAGAGCTAACAGTTCTGGATTCCTATGTGGAAGCAGGAAATCTGCCTTGGCCTGCCCGACGCACCGATAAACCTTCAGGCAGAGTAAATTTCCTTGGCAGAATTGGAGGAACAATTGAATCTCCCGAGGTTTCGGGAAGAGTCCAGAGTAGCAACTTGCAGATAATGAAGGAAAAGGTAGAATTTGACTCTGAAATCCATTACCGAGATAGGATTTTGAAAGTTACCTCTTTTAAACTTAATGATGACTACTCTGCGAACTTTACTATCAGACTTGATGGCAAGATACCCGTTGTAGCAGGTGCTATAAAAACCACAGATGGCGACTTGAGGTTTATCTCCGCCCTCCTTTCTGGTGAGAGGAGCAAGCCAACAGAAATAGCTGGGACTCTTCGGGCTGAAATCAATTTTTCAAACCTTTACCTGGGTGACCTTTGGTGGGAGAATGTTAAGGCTAAAGGAGGAGTTTCTATCGTCAAAACCATGGTCGGACAACTCTCTTTTGACGAATTAGCTTTCGGGTTTAACATAGCTGAGCAGGGACTGAGCGTGGATAAATTTCACTTTTCAACCGGTACGGGTGAAGTAAAAGGTTCTGCCCAAATGGGAATGAAAAAGGGTAGCCAGAATAAGATAAATATAGATACCGAATGGCGAAATTATCCATTAGATTTTTCTTCTGGGAAACGGGTTAAAGCAGATGCAGATTCAGGAGAGAAGGAAACCTCATCCCTGAGAAGACCGAGGGAAAATAGAGTTAGCGGCAACCTAAATTTTCGAGGGAAATTACTCTGGATGGAGGACTGGGAAATTGCAGGCTCCTTTTCAGGTAAAGATTTCGAATACAATGGAGAACCGTGGGGAGCAATCACTGCCAACCTGTCCTTGAGTAGAGAACTTGCCCGTTTTTCCTCTTTCCGTTGTGGGAGCGATTTGCAAGGCGACTTCAACATTGAATTAGTTAAACAAAAGACCGTGACTGGCGGTATAGAAGTCCATACCACGAAAGTTCCCAATTTTCTCCATTTGATATTTGGAACGATGGTAGAGAAAGCTTCCCTTAATTACCTTAATGGAGTAAAAGGAAACTTGCATAGTAAAATTCTTTTTAACGGCCTTTTGGGAAATCCTCAAATCAACGGTTTTATAGATATTGAACAAGGAATTTTTTTAACTACAAATTTTCTCTTCAAGTCAACATTTAATTATGATGGAAAAGAAATAAATCTAGAATCTGCAGAATTGAAATTTAGCCCAGGGGGTACAGTCATTGCCCAAGGCAAGATAGATTTCCATAAACTTGAGCCCTTGGAAATTATTGCCACAATAAACGATATCGACTTAGGTAGTGTTCGAGGTTTATTTCCTGATAGTAATTTGAGGACTTCTGGAAAGATTAATGGAAGTTTTCAGCTCCGAGGGGGTTTCGGCCGGCCCCGCTTGAAAGTAGCTTTACAGTCAAAGAGTGTTGGAGTTAATAATTTCCGGGCAGATGCCCTGGAAACAGAGTTCGGGGTTGAGAAAGTTCTTGGGAACGAAGGCGAAAAAATACAATTGGTCTTCAATTCTTTTTCAGCAAGTTTTGGAGAGAGTCTTCTCCGACTTGCTCCAGAAAGCAGAATGGCATTCTCCTGGTCTAAGAAATTAGTCGACTTCTCGGTGGTTAGCGAATTGCGTAACATAAATTTGGCAACGATGTCTATTTTTGGCGATGCTGAATTGAAGGGAATTGCCAATTTCTCAGAGGACATCCCTGTTCTCGAGGTTAGGCTTACCACGAGAGATATGTGGGTGAATCGCCATAATTTCGAAAAGGTAAATTTGAGGTTCTCTTACCAGGATAGAAAGCTATTTTTCCTGCCGGTCGGGAAAGAGACTTTTCAGCTCTTGGGAGAGATAGATTTCCCACGCCTGGATAACTTTAACATAAAATTACTCGAGTTTTACCGGGGCAAGGATAGACTGGTAACTATTGATGGAAATGTTGACCTTTCAGGGCCAATTGATGTAACAATCCAAGGAAAAAAGGGAGAGATTGCTGGCAGTATTTTAGGCGAGCTCCTTAATACAAAAGTTCCAATTAGAGGTGATAGTGGATTTGGTCTCAAAATTAGCCGGGCTTGGAGAGAAGGAGAAAAGGAAAAGAGCTACGATTCTCTATTGATGCAGGGGGAGATAAATATTATCAACGGCTCTATAGGAAATCTTCTGTTTGATGATGTCAACGCTATTTTCAGGGCAGATAGTGCTAGTATAGACCTAAAGGAACTGACGGTAAATAAGAAGGGAGAATTTAATATTAAATGCTGGGGAACTATTCCTTATCTGAAAGAAGGTAAAGATGGCAGAAAAATAGACTTATCTTTAGAAATGTTAGACAGCAGGGCGAACATATTGCGTGTTCTTACCAGGGAAATAAGCGATGCAAAAGGAGAAGTAGAAGCTTCCTTTCATATTACTGGAGAATTACAGCAGCCTCTTGTTAATGGATATTTTCGTATCGATAAGGCTACTGTATATGGCCTACAAGTATTTAAGAGGATAGATAATTTAACCTGCGATATCCTTGTCAAAGATAGCAATATAGTTATCAACAGGATTAATGGCAAGATAGAGAAGGGAGAAATGGGCTTTAGAGGAAAGGTAATTTTGGCCGGCTGGATGCCGGATAAGTTCGATGTGGTCTTTGAGAATATGGGACCCCAGGGCATTCCTCTTAAAATACCTTTTCTTAAGGTACCGCAGAGTTCATTTTTTGGCCGTCTCCTTTCCGAGGTGCCTTGTTCGCTCGAATTAAAGGGAAAGATCCATACATATGGGACTTGCCAGTCATATAATCTGGAGGGGGCAATAGAGTTGGAAAATACCCACTTTACTTATCCTCCCAGAGCCGAAGACACGAAGGATCTGAACTTGGATTTTCTGAAACCTGCGGTTTGGAATTTGGAGATTAATGCTGGCAAGAATACCTGGTATGAGAATAGGTTCGCCGAAGTCCAGCTACGAGGCCAGATGAGACTCACTGGTCCGACCAAGGATTTGACAGTCAATGGAGCTCTTACATCTATTAAGGGAGAGCTAAGTTATCTGGGAGCTACCTTCAGCGTAAAAGAAGCCACCGTGGAGTGTATAAATGATGAGCTTTTTTTGGAAACTACGGCCGAGTGCCCGGTGGAAAACGATACCATTATCTTAGTGGTAGAGAGAGGGAAATGGGGAAAGATTAAGCCGAAATTTACTTCCAGAAGTGATCCTGAAATGAGCCAGGAGGAAGCACTGAATAAGGCGACCGGTTTAGATTCCTTAAAGTTCTCTGCACAGGAAGGGGACGCTTTGTTGAGGAAGGAACTATTGAGGTTAATCGATAGTAGCTTGGCCAGCCCATTGATCAAATCAATTCTGAGATCGACTGGCTTAGTAGATGTGGTTAAGGTGGACACTGCCCTTGCTCAGAAGACAGGGGAAAAATTGAACTCTCGAGAAACCGCAGAAGGAGAGGGGAAGAGCAGCCTTTTGCAGGGTACAAAAATTACTTTGGGTAAGTATTTAAGCAGTAACCTATACCTGGGTTACAAGTTAAAATTCGAGGAAGGATTGTTAAATAGGCTCGAATTGCGACATGAAGTGGAACTGCTATATAGACTTAAAAGAGGAATCTCTTTAAGGGGCAAGCTGGGAGAAGAGGAAAGATATTTTGGAGTCGAAAGACAAATAAGGTTTTAAATATTTACATTTCGGGGAAAATTTGATAATATCAAAAAATAAACGATGGAGTCAATAATTTGAAACTGATGAGGAAAAAATCTATATTCTTACCTTTTTTCTTTATATTTCTTGTTTTAGGTTATCTCTTTTCCCACCCTATAGAGATAAAAGAGATCGAGATAACTGGAAATAGGAATGTGGAAACTAAGAAAATATTGAAAGCTCTGGGTATGAAAAAGGGTGATGAATATTCAGAAGAAGCAGCAAGTAAGGGTTTGCAAAACATATACGAACTTGGTTTCTTTGAGAATATTAGAATTGAAGTATCTGAGGTTGAGGGGGGAGTAAATGTTACCTATGTTGTGACAGAGAAACCCCTGATTAAACAAATAGAATTCAAAGGGAATAAGGAGTTTTCTAATAGCAAATTAGAAAAAGAAATAGAGTCAGAAGAGAAAAAACCTTTTGATAACAGAAAAATGCAAGAAGATGCTGAGAAGATTGCTACTCTCTATAGGGAAAAAGGTTATGCCAATGTAAGAGTTGAACCTTATACAACGGAGGATGAGAAGAGCGGAATGGTGCTGGTGACTTTCTTTATTACAGAAGGTACGCAAATCAGGATAGGGAGAGTCAATTTAATCGGGGTGGAGGCGTTCGACACAAAAAAGATACAGGGAAAAATGAAGACTAAAAGGAAGAAATTTTTTAAACAGGAAGTGCTGGACGAGGACCTGAAAATGATAGAGGCCTATTACAAAACCAGAGGGTTCCTGAAGGTACACTTCGGGACACCTATAGTCACTTACGATGAGGAGAGAACGCAGATTTTTGTCACCCTTTTTGTTTACGAAGGGCTGAAATATACGTTTGGAGATGTACGATTTCAGGGCAATTATTTATTTACTGCAGAGGAGCTGGAAAAAGAATTGGAACTGAAAAAGGGAGAGATTTTCAATCAGGCAAAGTTCGAGACGAGCCTGGCTAATATTCAGGAACGCTACGCAGAAAAAGGGTATATCCGGATGCGTTTTAACCCAGAATACCTTACCGATGATGAGAGTAATGTAGCAAACATGTTAGTCTCTATAGATGAAGACGGGGTAGTCTATATTGACCGAATCTATTTAGAAGGGAATGTTATTACTAAAGACTACGTAATCAGACGAGAATTCCTGGTAGAGGAAAGAGATCCGTTCAATGTTAAGAAGATAAGGCGGACACAGGAAAAGTTGTATAACCTGGGATTTTTCTCTGACGTTGCAATTGAGATCGGTGAAACTAACGACCCTTATAGAGCAGACCTCATATGTCAGGTAACCGAACAAAGGACAGGATTACTCAGTCTCGGGGCAGGGTACAGCTCACAAGATGGACTGGTAGGGACCTTTCAAATTACTCAGAGTAACCTTTTTGGCAGAGGGCAGCGACTGGATTTAATGCTGGAGTTCGGTAAGAAAAAGACCAATTATCAAGTCGGTTTCACCGAACCGTGGTTTTTGGGAAGGCATGTCCTTTTTGGTGTCGATGCCTATAATACAGATAGAGACAGAGACGACTATAGAGAGAGGAGAACTGGGGGAGATATCAGAATGGGTCCCCATCTAACAGATATTCTTAGTCTCTACTTCACTTACACGTATGAACGGGTAGAAGTATACGACGCCATCTCTGACTTCAAAATTTATGAAGGGAAAAAGGATAGTAGTAATTTTACCACTTATCTAGTAAGAGACAGCAGGGATAATATATTTGACGCTTCCAGAGGTTCCCGCAATTCTATCTCTCTTGAGTTCTCTGGGGGCATTCTGGGAGGGGATACCGATTTCGTTAAGACTTCTATCTCCAGCAGTTGGTATTTCCCCACATTCTGGCGCTTTGTCCTGGCAGCCCAATTGAGGTATGCGATTGTCAGCAGTTTCCCTCCCTCTACAGGAGTGCCAATTTATGAACGGTTCTATGTGGGCGGAGCCGATAGCGTGAGGGGCTATGATTACAGAGAGATTGGCCCTCCCGACGGAGGCGTGATAATGTTTGTAAGTAATATTGAATATAAGTTTCCCATAGTTATGGAGAAAGGTCACACGGTTTTACAAGGAGCACTCTTTATTGATATGGGAGGAAGCTGGAGTAAAAGAGATGTGAACTTTACCATAGGCGACAATCTTAATCAATTGAAGGTTGGGATAGGAGCGGGAATCCGGTTCAAAACCCCTATTTTCCCTGTCCGTCTTGATTGGGGATATGGATTACATAAACGAAAAGATAATTCCCAGTGGTATTTCACAATTGGCCAATCCTTCTAAGAGTCGCGCCATAAGGTGCCCGACTCAATTGGTCTATATATCTGGAGTCCTCCCGAAAGGGAGGAATAAATGTTGCTTTGGCAAGGACCCCGGCCCACAGGTTGGGTGCGCTTCCGCCGCTCTGTTCTGCTTTTTGGATGGAGTAGGGTTATAGAAAGGATGGATAGTTCATTATGAAAAGAATAGCGGGTTTCTTTTTTGTCTTTTCGCTTTTATATTTTCTTCCTTTTGCAGTTCCCGCCGTAAGGGCAGTAATGCTCTCTTCGGAAAGAATCGCTTATGTAGACATAGAGAGGGTCTTTGATGAATATAAAGGTACTAAACAAGCAAAAGAGAAGATTGAAAGAGAGATTAAGACCAGGAGGAACGAGATAGCTACCCTGGAAAAGGAGATAAGAGATCTGGAACTTACCAGCAGAGAGAAGGAAAGGGTGGAGCCAGTAGCTGTCACTGGATTGGCTGAAAAAGAGAAGATGGAAATTTCTACCGCTCCAGTTGTAACCAAAGTACTGCCTGAAGAAGAAATCAGACTTAAGAAGAAAAGACTCGATGAGTTGACAGCGACGACAGAACAGGATTTAGCCGGGCTTGAGAAAGGGATAACCCGTCAGATTTTGGGAAAGATTTACGATGTGGTTAGGGAAATCGCTCAGGCTGAAGGTTATGCTGTTGTCCTGGACAAGAAGAATATCTTGTATAGCGAAATGGATAATGACCTTACGGAAAAGGTCATAAAGAAGTTGAATTTAGGTGAGTAGAGATAGGCTCGGGGTTTGATTCGTCCGCTGAGAGTTATGCACAAATCGAATTTGTGCCTACAATAGAAGGAATTAACAACAAGATTTCCAGACACAATTTCAAATTATATGGCATTTCTAGGCACGGTTTTAACCGTGCAAAAAGGAAGGCAAAGTTTACACTCTGCCTCTTATCGTAAGGATAGGGAAAGGTTTGGAGTCCTCCCGAAAGGGAGGGATGTAATAGACCTTGCTTTCGCAAGAACTCCAAAGGAAGAATTTGTTAAATGCGAGTGGGTTAATGGGAATGACTTTAAAGGAAATTGCCGAAGCTGTTAGTGGAAAACTCTCCGGTGATGGCAATCTGGTCATTGAGGGAGTGGGTAGTCTGACGGAAGCGAAGAAGGGTGAGATTACTTTTTTGGCAAGCCCCAGATATAGGAATCAGGTATCTAAGACTAAAGCTTCAGCTATTATTATCGATGAGGAAGTCGAGCTACCAAAAATACCCTCGATACGTACAAAAAATCCCTATTTAGCTTTTTCCCGGGTAATGAATGTATTGGTTCCTCCCAAAAAACCAGCCGCCGGAATAGACAAAACCAGCATTCTTGGCAAGCGAGTAAAATTGGGTAAAGATATTGCGATTGGAGCTTACGTAGTTATTGGAAATGGCGTGGTGATTGGAGATAGGACTGTAATTTTTCCGGGGACCTACATCGGAGATAAGGTTGTGATTGGGAAGGATGGGCTAATCTATCCCAATGTTACAGTGAGGGAAGAAGTTATTATAGGCGATAACGTAATCATTCATCCGGGTGCAGTAATTGGTTCGGATGGATTTGGTTATGCGACTGAAGAGGGAAAACACCATAAAGTTCCCCAGGTGGGAACTGTTGAAATTGAAAAGGGCGTGGAAATTGGAGCAAATGTTACTATCGATCGAGCAACTTTAGGGAAAACAATCATCGGTCAGGGGACGAAAATCGATAATCTTGTCCAGATTGGGCATAATGTTAGAATAGGTAAGAACTGTCTCATAGTTTCTCAGGTGGGTATCTCCGGCAGCACTGCGATAGGTGATAACGTAATCCTGGCTGGGCAGGCAGGCCTGGTTGGCCATATTACCCTTGGCGATAATGCGATTGTTGGTGCCCAGGCAGGGGTTACCAAAAGTGTGCCAGCCAACACCACTGTTTCCGGTTATCCTGCGCGGGAGCATCGGGCAGCCCGAAAGATAAATGCCCAGTTAGTTAGATTGCCAAAATTATACGAACAGATAAAAGAGCTAAAAGAAGAAATAGAGGAATTAAAAGAAAAACTAAAGTGAATCAATCCGAGCAGAACGGTATGGAGGAAATTTATGGATTTACAAAGGACCGTAAAAAGAGAGAGTACTTATTCGGGAATAGGGTTACACACAGGGAACATAACTTCAGTGACATTCAAGCCAGCACCGCCCGATTCTGGCATAAAATTTGTAAGGTCGGATTTACCGGGTAGGCCCGAAGTTGAAGCTAACATAAAGAATGTTATCAGTGTAGCGCGAGGAACCACTCTGGGCAATGACAGTTTCCAGATTCAGACGGTAGAGCATATTATGGCTACTTTATGTGGTCTGGGTATAGATAATCTTATCGTCGAAGTGAACGCTGATGAGCCACCTGTGGCTGATGGTAGCGGGATGCCTTTTGTAGAGACTTTGGAAAATGCTGGTTTTGAGGAACAGAATGCGGAGAAAGACTACTTTGTCATAACTGAGCCTGTCAGGTTCTCCGATGAAGATGTCCATCTGGTTGTCATACCGTCGGAAGAATTTAAAGTATCTGCTACCATCGATTACAAACACCCCATTCTAAAGAGTCAGTATGGCTCGTTCACTATAACTAAGGAAATTTTCGAAAATGAGATTGCTCCGGCCAGGACATACTGTTTTGAGCATGAAATCGAGTCACTGAAGCGCCGGGGGTTAGCTCGTGGGGGAAGCTTGGACAACGCAGTAGTTATTGGGCAGAATAGTATTCATAATAAGGAGCTCAGATTTCCGGATGAATTTGTCCGACACAAGATACTCGATTTAATAGGAGACATCTACTTGATTGGAAAACCCTTAAAGGCACACATTGTTGCTATTCGCTGTGGGCATGCTGCTAATATTGCTTTGACTAGAAAGTTGGGTAAACTGTTGGATAGATCGGCTGCTCGTCGAACGACCAGGGTTTTTCAGGGAGAGGATTTTGGAGGAAAAGTTTTGGGTTTGGAAGAGATTCAGAGTATAATTCCACACCGTCCCCCTTTCTTATTTGTAGATAAGATAATCATGTCAGAAAACATGACGAAAGCGGTGGGATTCAAGAACTTAACTATTAATGAGGAATATTTCAGGGGGCACTTTCCTGACTATCCGATTCTGCCAGGCGTCCTAATTGTAGAATCGATGGCACAAACCTCCTGTGTTCTATTCCTGGCCCGTTCAGAACTCAGAAAGAAATTGCCCTATTTTATGGCGATTAAGGAGGTTAAATTTCGTAAGCCCGTTTTTCCGGGAGATCAGTTGCAGCTCGAGGTAGAAGTTACTCGTGCCAGGGTGAGAGGAGGAAAGATACAAGGTAGGGCATATGTCAGGAATGAGTTAGTGGCTGAGGCCGAATTTATGTTCTCATTGGTAGACCGTTAGACCCCGTTAGGAAAGCTCTACCTATGAACTAGGGGACGATGTCCAGAGTCGTAAAGAAAAGAAGGCGCTCATTAAACCCCGTTGCAAATTTTCTTAAAATGATAAATGGTCAAGGGGCAGTAGCTGAGATAAAAAATGGAACTAACACACTATCAACTTTGGGGGAAAAATGAACATTCACAAAACAGCTTTAGTTCATCCGGATGCAGTAATCGGAGAAGACGTGGATATCGGTCCATATGCAATTATTGGACCTAATGTAAAGATTGGCAAAGGGACTAAGATTGAAGCTCGTGTAGTAATTGAAGGAGATACTCAAATTGGCCAAAATTGTAAGATATGTACGGGAGCGATAATTGGAAATTTGCCTCAAGATTTGAAGTTTAAAGGGGAGGAAACGAGAGTCATAATTGGCGACAATAATATTATCCGCGAGTACGTAACCATTAATCGGGGAACGACTTCCACAGGAGAGACAACCATTGGAGACAACAATC
>Ga0315308_1000302_pt1 | contig 27024 bp, 22 predicted proteins | sample TDP3_MG_FD_203078 | JGI IMG/M metagenome (GOLD analysis project Ga0315308, IMG submission 203078) | Freshwater sediment microbial communities from Lake Towuti, South Sulawesi, Indonesia - TDP3 | ecosystem: Environmental > Aquatic > Freshwater > Lake > Sediment | place: Indonesia: South Sulawesi... | reverse complement strand
ACGACAAGCCAACTAGGCTTCTTGCCACTCAACGAAGACATCCCATCAATTCTTCCAAGGTTATTTCATATGGGTCTAAACCGAATGTTTCCCCGAAATATTTTGGGTACTTCTTCGCAACTTCATCAACGGTTACTTTTCTGTTTAGTATCTTGCTTAACGACGTTACTCCTTTATCCCTTATTCCACAGGGATGTATCATCGCGAAACGATTCATATCCGGATCCACGTTCAACGCAAAACCATGTGTTGTAATCCACGATCTGACCGTTATGCCTGTTGCAGCAATCTTTTCGTTACGGTACCATACGCCGACATACCCTCGCACAATGTCGGACTCTACGGCGTACTCTCGTTTGAGTAACTCTACAATCGACTTTTCAATTCCATATACATACAAGTGGACGTCCTTACCATGATTGGCGAGATTAATGATTGGATACCCAATCAACTGTCCGGGACCGTGGTAAGTAACATCTCCTCCTCTGTCAACTGTATACACCTGAATGCGCTCCCTCTCCAAAATTTCTCTTGAGGCTAGAATATTCTTGGAGTCGCCACTTCGTCCGATAGTGATAACGGGAGGATGTTCAAGGAGTAGTAATGTGTCTTCAATCCGAGTGTCTCTACGAGCTTTTGCAATATCCTCCTGCAGTTCCAACGCATCTTCGTAACTCATTCTTCCTAATTGCACAACGTTGCACCGTCTTCCAGGAAACTGCAGCATCAGTCGCACATCTCTTTTCGACTTGTGTATGTAGATAGGCTCGTTACTTACGAGAGTTGTCTTCTCAAATATAGTATCAGGAAGCATGCGAAGAATCCTAAGGTAACCGGATATAAGAATGCGTCCTTGAAATTGAATTCATCTGCCAAGTAGCCTATGATCATGGGTGATAAACTCCCACCGATGAAACCTGCTGCTGCATTTATTGTCCCGAGAACTTTGGCTCTTGTTCTAGAAGACGTATGATCTGAAACAGTTGCGAATATCACAGGGAAGAAGGCTGCTGTTGCCATCGCTTGAATCACCATGGAAGCTATCATTACGGGACCATAAGGCGCGAAGGCCACCCCGACAGTTGAGACAGCTGTAACCGCAACGACCGCGACCAGTACCTTGAATCTTCCGACTGTATCGGAGAGAAATCCTCCCATGAGTTGTCCAAATGCTCCTGAGAACCTTGTAGCGCCTACGAGAAATGCAGCAAAGACAGCATCCACCAAGAATACTTGCACCATGTAGATAGGAATCATCGAGAGTAGCCCTAAGTTGGCCGACCATATGCAACTGTTCAATAGAACTACTGTTGCGTAAAGTCTAAGAGGCCATTCTCGGGCCTCATGCATGTTCTCACCAGCAGTTGGATTTGCTTTATACTTAGGCACAACAAACAAGAATGAGATCACAGGGATGGCAGCAAGAGCGAACCACGCCTGTATGCAGCCGGTCCATCCAAATGGCAGAAGCATCATGCTAACGAAGAGTGGCCCGACGGCTTGCCCTATTGGCGCGGCTGTTTCATGAACTCCCATGATTGTCCCTCTTTTCCGCTTCTCGTATTCTTGCGAAAGAAGCGCGAGCCCCTGCGGCAGATACGTTCCGAGACCCAGACCTGCGACAAATATGACGGCTAGCATTGTTAGATAAGATTGTGAGATTGTTAAGAGTAACATGCATACGGCCGTCAAGGCGATTCCGAAGCAGATTATCCTTTTTGGACCGAATCTTGTTGAGTAGAGTCCTGACGGGTAAGCTGAGACCGCATACCCAAGGTTAAGAGCTCCGATGACATTTCCAGCTTGCCAGTTCGAAAGTAGTAGTGAAGCTTGAATTGCGGGCAGCAGTGCTGGAACCATCATGCGGTACGAGAAGTTCCAGAACCAAGCGAACCAGCATGTCGGCAATAGGGCATGTTCAGATCGAACCATGAAGATCACTGAGAGCGTAGTCCTTCAATTGCTTTCCTTTCCGCTTTGAATTGGTCATAGCTGGAATAAAGATTGTGGAAAACCGACGACCAAGCTTGTATCCTACTCTCTTCGCACTTTACGTAGCGTAATCCTTGCGGCGAGAGCCTATTGCCGCTTCGAAAATCCTCCCATGAGTCTCGGTTTGTCAAGACAAGTCGTCGACTTCTTCATATGCGTCCAAGTGATCGGGCCGACCTCAACGCTTGGTCAGATCACTAAGACAAGGATATATCACTGTTGTCTCATCTTCCTAGAGACGTTCATCAAAAGAGCATTTAAGGGAACAGGGCACGGTGGAAATAGTTCGAGGAGTTCACCTTCTTTCAAACTTCAGAGCGAATCTCTACCTACTATTAGTAGACTCTATCACGCTGATAGACACAGGATGGCCGAGAAACGCGAATCGGATTCTTTCATACCTATCTAGTCTTGGATACGAGCCTTCTGACGTATCCTATATTGTTCTGACTCACTGCCACGTGGACCATTGCGGAAGTGCCGCCGAGGTTAAGGAGAGGACGGAAGCTACAGTTGCCGCTCACGAGAATGACGTGGGCTGCATATCCGGCGTTACGCCACATCCTGCGCCGAGAGGCATATTGGGAGTAGCTTTCAGGATAGTGAAGCCGTTTCTCAGGCTTCACCCAGTCAAGGTTGATCTTCCACTTAGTGATGAAATGGAGGTTCCTGATTCTGGGGGATTAAGAGTCGTTTTCACTCCAGGGCACACCACAGGAAGTATCTGCCTCTACCATCCAAAGTTGAAGGTTCTATTTTCAGGTGACACAGTCATCTGCGAAGGGGGTAATGTCCATGAACCCGCGGAATCTAGTTCAATGAATCCGTCTGAGGTGAGGCATTCAGTCAAGAAACTGAGTGAATTGGACTTTGAGTCACTTCTCCCGGGGCATGGGGCACCCATCGTTCACGACGCTTCTTCTAAAGTCGGAGATCTTGCAGCGAGGCTGGAGAAACGAGCGTAGAGTGGACGCTAAAGACCATATTCAAAGTTTTCTTCTCAAACGTCTATATCCGAAGAATGCGATCGATGCCGCCGATGCGTCGATGCTCAAAACGACGATGGTCTGAATCAAAGAGTCATAGCATATCCTCCAGGTCGCGATTACCAGCTTCGGGCGGTCCACTATTATCTCAATCTGCGGTTCCACGCCAGTTGCGTCGCCACTCCAACTTTCGAAGGCATACTCTGCTCGAAAGATTCCTGCAGCGTTCTTCTTTAACGACTCTGGCCTTATTGCGATTCTTGCTCTCGTATTCTTATCATACCATCCAGCCCCTTCCGTTTCAGCATAGGACGACTTCACTGTTACAAGGCGTTGTCCTACATAGAAAGGGCTAAGCGTTTCATCGCCAATAATGTTAATGACTATCCGATTTGAGTCAACACCGTTTTGCCAGCTTCTGAAGACCAGCCTAGAGCCTTGATCTAGAGGAACGATTTGTTGAGCCTCGATCGTATGCATGCCAGACTCAACTTCTACCTGAACCTCTCCCTCACGATCCGTCCTGTATGTTACACCGTCGACGATTATTGAGATGTCACTATAGGCAGCTTGGATTGAGAGAATATGCATATTAGAGACAACTACTTCGAAAAGAATTGGTTTCGTTACGAAGACTTGATACTCGCTCCAACTCAACAAAAAAGCTGCAAGCGACCAATTCTTCTCGTCGGTCGGCGCATATGCCAATTGAACATGTTCCTCTACACCGTCTCCTTGAACAACTCTTTCTGACGCTGAGACTAGATTTTCGGTTTCTATATCCCAAAGAGCTGTTGCGATTCGCCTTTCTTCTCTGAAGGAGTATTTGACTGTGACTTTCATCTTCAATAATTGGCCGGGATGCGCCTTCTTCGGCGATTCGATGTAGGCTATGGAAGCTCCGTTTAGAGTGTTGGATGTATGGTCAGGGCTAGTTACTGCTTTACTGATGGCTTCTTCTTCACTCTTAAGCGAAAGAGTCTTCGATTTCTCGATGAACTTCACTGTTATGTGAAATGCTGCGGGATCATAGATCCCCGTTTGTTCACGAGCCCATACTTCATGTCCAGATTCGCTGAATAGATGCCATTCTTTATGGTAACATACGCCACCTATCCATCCGTCGTTGGGCGCATTCTCATAATATTCTCGCCCTTGAGGCCACAGATCTTCACTCCATATCCTTCCATAGATTAAGAGGATGTTAGCTTGGATCTTTCGCGCGTGAGCCGCGCTCTCATAAAGGCTGGTTCCTTTCCAATGCTTCATCGGTTGGTTTACTCTTCCGCTTATGATTATGCCTCCATTTGGCGATGTCCACGTATCCCTGTCTCGCACAGCTAGCTCATATCCTACGACTGTTCCGCCAGTAGAGTATCCCACCAAGTAGGAGTATGTGTATCCGTTCTCCCTTATCCACTCATAGGTTTCATGGAGAAACTTGCTATCGTCATAGTAGGAGAGAACGTGGACTTTCGACTTGGCCTCATAGACGTATTCAATGTCGGGACCTTTGTACAATGCGAGGACGCTGTATTGAGTTGAGAGGTCTTGAATGTAACGTATTGTGTTAAAGGATTCTAGGTAGTACGGGTTAATTGTAACATGATCCGCGAACGCTTTACCTCCACCCAGCCAGACTAGACAGGTGTCGCTTCCAGAGTTATTCCAATAGTGCCATTCTGCCTTTCCTATCGAGACGACTGTTGGCGCAGCTTCAGTCTGAAGCAATCCTTGGGAGAACGCTATCGAAAATGTGAAAAGCAGTAGTAAGAACATGGCGACGGTTCTCATTTTCGTTGCTCCTTCAGATATGCAAGCATCCAAGTGACTGCAGCTCCGACTAGGAGAAGGCTGATGATGTAAACTGAATCATACTCTATCCTCCAAATGGCTGATACCTCCTTTGGGCTATCCATGACAAGGCTTGAGGTTGGATTAGATGATGTTAAGTCGCCGCTCCACTTCTCAAACGTATACCTCACGCCTAGAATCCATGTTAGATCCCTTGAAGGAACGGATTCTGGAACAGTGAAAGTGGCTGTTGAATTGGCGTCGTACCAGCCTGCGCCATAGCATTTCTCATATGGTGATTCAACGATCAACCTATATTGCGTGCTGTATATGGCTTCTAGAACGATAGGTTTGTTGACCAGTATCTTTCTAGGGTTCAACGTAGAACCGTCGTTCCATTCGCTAAAGAGCATCCGAACGTCTTCTGTAAGTTGAAGTATTGATTGAGCTTCAATCGTATGGGGTCCCAGCTGGGCTTCTGTCCGAATAACACCTCCGGAATCGCCCGTGTATTCTCTTCCATCTATTCTGATGCGTATCCTCTCATTCGGTACCTTGACTACAAGGGCCAGTCTGTTTGTTACCTCTATCCAGAATGATTTTCTCCCGTCCAAATCGTCTAGAAGCCAGTTGTTCTTGAACCAGTAACGCGTTATTGCTTCTAAATGCCATGTCTTTTCGATTGGTGGCGCAGTCAGGTTGAACGAGTAGGTCTTCACATCGCTCCCTGTGAGATAGTACCTAATACAGTCGAGAGTGGCAATTTCTTCTGGATCTTGGATACCTAGATCAGCTATAGTCCAGTTAGGGTAAACATATTGAATAGTGACATTGACACTGAATCGCTGGTTTACCAAGACGCTTTCAGGGTATTGTACGTGAACTATCTTGGCACTAGGTATAACATTGGCATATGCCAGTTCTTGAGAAGCGCAGAAAGCTAACGGGAGAATGGAAAGAAGAAGAACCACCAGCGTCCTCATCACAGTGAGTCACCTGAGATTAATTTGATGCAAGCATGCATCCTGACGTTTATAGTTCTTACTTAGAGTTGTTCTGAAGAACAGTATTTGCGGAAAGCGCAAGTAAAAGCTGTTATGGAGTGACTCTGGCAGATCTTAATTGAGCATCCTTTGCGTCGTGTCTTACTAATACTTTGAGCGATGAGCCAATTCTATCAATAATTTGGTCCTCTGTGAGGCCAAAAACTACTTTTAACCCCTCAAGCGCCGTGCTGATCGGATGGACTGAAATTCCGTCGCTTACCAAAGTCTTCATCTCGTCAACTGCGCTAATGTAGTTTACCTCTGGCAAAATTAGGTCGGTGATCCTGATCTTCTGTGTCTTCAATATTGCGAGGACTTTTCCAGAATCTTTACCGTAACCTCCAACGCCGCCGACGGGACCTATTCCTAATTTGACGCTGACAGTTCCAGTCATAACTCTCGAGCTAGGTAATGGAATGCCCGATAACTCTGATACTAGTGCGCAGAACATCGCAAATCCAGCGCTAGGACCCGATACTCCCGATCCCGGGGCTCCCTCAAGAAGGCTTCTTATTTGAAAATGCGTGTGGTAGTTGCTGAGGTCAAGGCCGTTTCGTTTCCAAAGCCAAGCTCTAACAGCTTCGGTGGCGTTCTCAGCGCTTTGTTTCACAGATTCGTCTGGAACAGGCGTCTGTCCTACCACGGTAGATAGAGCTTGACCAGTTACTGAGACGAGTGGTTCTCCGGAGGTCAAGGGCCGAATGCTGCACTCTATTGAGAGGATTCCTCCATACCCGGTGCCAGTTGTATATAATCCGTACGACACTCCAGGTACAGTTGTCGGTAGGATCAATGACTCCTCGATCTCTCTGCGCTGTCTATCTTCCAGCGACTCGAGGTTTCCTACAGCTCTTTCGAAATGGCGTAGACGCATCCTATAGTTCATGGGTCCAACATCTTCAGAATTGATGAGAATGTCTTCGCGTTTGTATTGTTCAAGCATCTCCTCGAATCTCGCCAAGTCCTCCTTGTACTTGGCTCTGCACTGCTCGTTTCGCCCGTTCCTAATGGCTTGATTCATTTCCCAAGCAGCAGCGAGTTCCGATGCCCAGAGGCGATGAGCTTCAGTTATCGTTTCCGAAACGCCTCTTGGACTTAAGATCCTTTGCCTTCGAAACATCTTGGTCACCTCTGGAGCTGATACCTCAGAATGCAAGAATTGTTTGTATTTCGCGAGGTGGACACTAACAACTTCATTCCATTCTTCATCGTTTAAAGGAGAGTGAATGTAGTAGATGTTTGGTTCGAACCTATCTCTGGTCGCAGGATCGATCAGATGCTCCTTGTTCGAAGCGGCTATTACCACGATTCTATCCTCACGAGTTATCTCGCTCAACTCAGCTTTAACTTGGGCGAGAATTTTGTTTGTTGTTGAGTCAACTCCCCAGAATATGGCGTCAGCCTCATCTAGAAATAGTATGCAAGGGCTTTTTCTTCTCGCGAGCGCGAAGAGTTCCTTTATCCTCTTTTCAGGTTCACCCATGTAGGATGCGCCGCTCATCAATTCGCCACCGCGAACTCTGATGAAGTTTACGTCGTTTTCAGCAGCAGCTACTAAGGCCAGGGTTGTTTTTCCAGTTCCAGGTGGACCGAGAAGCAGAAAACGGCAATTTGCTTCATATCCAAGTTTCGCCATCTTCGGATTAAAGGCCAACGCTATGTGATTGAGAATCTTGTTTTTTAGATCATGTAGGCCGCCTATGTCTGCTCTGTTTTCCTTTGGTCTAATCACGTAGACTGCTTCCATGACTTCTTCAGACTTCTCTCGTTCCATGTAGAGCTTCATCTTCCTAGCCGCTATAGCAAAATCTTCCAGGTCTACATCGCATTTCGGTCGGTCTAGAAGTTGATGGATTGAAGGGAAACTCTTCTTTATAGTCTCCAGCATTGGCGCTTCTTTAGCTTTCTTCACCTCTCGGAAAACGTTCTGTATGTCGCTGGGAGTTATTGAGGTTCTTCTCTGAATGGCTACTTCTCTTTCCAATATTTGCAGGATTTCATCAGCTGATAGTTTATGCCAACGTTCCTTCCTCAACCAATCTTCTATTACGGCAAGAAGCATATTACGAGTGATTCCGGAGTCTAAATCTATTCGAGTCAGTCTTCTGCGAATATCTTCTCTGATTTTTTCGTAAGCATTTGTTGCCATTATGACTAGTGTGCGGGCTTCTCCGTTCAATATTTTATCAAGCCATCTATTCAATTCATCCTGAACTCTGTTGTCCTCTATCTCAGCTCCAGTCTCTCCACGTGTCTTTCGGCCTAAAGTTTGAAACTCGTCAAAATAGACGACTGAAGGGACTGAGCAAGCGTGTTGCAAGATGCGGCTGAGCTGTTTTACACTTTGACCATAATACTCAGAGTAAACATCCGATCCTCGTATTATAATTGGTGAGACTAGAATTCCGCTTTGATGCGCTTCAAGAAGCATCTGTCTCAAACTGACGAGAGTGATGAAGGTCTTTCCAGTTCCACTTTGACCTGTCAGGCAAACAGCTTTCGGGAAGTCATCCTTGTTAAACATTCTGAGAAACAGCGGATGACGCAATACATGGAGTCGGAAAGCATCAAGCAGTACGCTATGCTCCTTTTCTCTGCCTACGAGATTTGAAGCAGAATACTTGTCAGGCGGATACTCGCGATCCAGTCTCTTTTTGATTTTTGCAAATCGTCTATATGACATCTTTCCGCGAGACCATTTGACGTAGTTGGGATCAACCAGTCTTAGAGCAGGATAGGCGAGAAACCGAAGCCATCTTCTTTTTATCCACCAAGGAGAATCTAACCCAAAGAAGAACTGCGCGGCTCTGTCTTGCGAGGGATGCTCACTTGTGGGTGCGGTCAATACTTACTCCTCGTCGATAGGTTTCAGATCGAAGTATCTCTCAAGAATCATTCTCGCTACATAGGCTATAGCTGTCATACCGGCCATGAAGCCCAAGACGAAAAGGTCCCATAGCGAAACTAGGTTTAGAATGATCAAAAACATGTATCTTAAAAGATATACTAGAAAAACTTGCCCAACCATTAGAATCGCTGTAACAATGAAAACTGTCAGCTGAAACTTGCATAAGATGTTTGTCCACAAGTACAACTTGTTTCCGCGGTCGAAGACTGGCAAGCTTGATTCGCACTTTCTTCGATAGCTCTCGTAGCTCATCCACTCGTGGCCGACCAAGAGAAACTGGAAGCCCAGAATAACGTAAAGAATCTTGACCCACGTTGGGAATGAATTTCCAAACTCAGTCGCCCATGAGATTACCCCTCTCAATAGACTTCCCATTTCAATTCTTGTGGCGCCAACCGGAGGCTGTTTCTCTATATTCAATTGTAGTACCACTGTGAAATTTCCCTGCGAAACGAAGTAGGAAGGGTAATTCGTCACTCGTTCAGTGGCGTATTCAAAAACTTGGATGAAGATCGAGTATCCTTCGGTATGGAAGAATACGAGTTCGATGACGTATTGGTTTGGCTGGGTGCTACTGAAATCGAATATTCTTACGCCATTTTCAGTGGGACTCGTATAATTTGCCGCTGTCAGATTGCCCGATATCTTGAGGCGCTGTATCGAAGGCTTGTCAGAAGAGACTCTAAGTTTGTCGTCGACCTGAAGCGTTATCTTTGGCTCAGCGTTTATCGCGGCATTTGCAGTGTTTAACAATATCAGGCTCGTGAAGAGCATTAGGACAAGACTTACAATGACGAGCTGTGCGGGCCGCATGGTAGTCTCTAGGCCTGTTTTACCATCAATCATCGGCTCGTGGTATATTAACGTTCCTTAAAGGGAACATCAATGTCTCAAAGCCACCAACTCCAGCCTCTATCCAGTGTTACTCCTATAAAAGTTCAGTTGAGACGCGGAGACCTACTTAGCGGACGAGCCTTCATTTTTCCTTCCGATGCAGTCGGTTTTGTCTATCTTACATTGAGACCGCTACTATTGGTTGCTGTCGCTCGTTGACTATGCGTTACGGATTGCCATCAGGAAAATGAAGACTACTTTGGAAGTTTGCCGAGTATTTCAAGCTCGTCAGCGGCGTATTTCAGACCCAGTTCTTCTAGCCTGCTCCTTGTCGGTATGCCGGTGGCCTTGTCCCATCCTCTTATTTCATAGTAGTTGTCCAGCATCAGGCCTAGAGTTGTAGCGTCTAGCGCTTGTCCTCTTGTAGGTCCTGTCGTTGCTGGTTCTGCAATCCTCTCTGGTAGTCTATCGTCTTTACGTGTTATTCCTTCGCGAACGTTGAAAGCCCTGCAGAGATTGAAGATTCTTTCGCCAGTCTTCATCAGTTCGTCTGCACCAACATTCCATCCTGTAACCGCTTTGATGACTTGGATGAACTGTCGAGTCTTGTATCCTACGCCCGCAAACTTGCACATTATTAATGAATCGGACAGCGCGAAGTAGAAGTTCTCAGCTTTAATCACATAGTCTACCTTCGTTCTCTCTGTCGAGTATCGACTGATTTTCTCAGTTATACCGATTGCTGGGTCAAAGTTCTCTTCCTCGAACGACGGGTCATGTTCACTTTGGAGGTGGCATGCGCCACGGTTTGATGTTGCATATGACAGTCCAACTCCCTTCTTTCCTCGAGGTTCATGCATCGGAATCTCCAATCCTTTGACATGCACAGCATACTTCTCTGAGCCTTGCCCAAACTTCTCAGCCATCCGTCTCGTACCTAGCGCAAGGGTTGCGCCGAACCCACGCTTATACGCGATATCTTCCACAAGCTTGACCATTGCGTCCGCATTTCCCCAAGTCAAGTCGATGCCGCCAGTATCTTTCGTCGTTATTATTCCTCGTTCAAAGCACTCCATAGCGAAGCCGATCGATACGCCTGCTGAAATCGTGTCTACGCCATACATGTTGCAAAGCATATTCGCTTTAGCTATAGCCTTAAGATCCTTTACGCAGCAGGTTGATCCGAAGGAGCCGACGGTTTCGTACTCCGGTCCCCCATATTCAGGCACAACGGGTGCGTAGGGGCCGTCCTTCACTGCGACTTTACGCATGCATCCTATTGGGCATCCGGGGCAGGTTTGTCTACCGACTAGAATCGTCTTGGTCATAGTTTCGCCAGTTATGTCTTCAGCGTATTCGAACGTGCCTTCCCTAAAGTTCTTTGTAGGCAGAAGCCCCTCTTCATTTAGTGATTCGAGTCCGCCATCGGTTCCGTCCTTGCCCAGGTCTTTTATCCAGTCGCTCCTTCCACGCGTCCTCCAATTCTTCACGTAGGTCTGTATCAGTTTTCTTAGTCTCTCGACGTTTGCAACTTGGAGTTTCCCTGTTCCTCGAACTGCTACCGCTTTCAATTTCTTCGATCCCATAACTGCGCCCAAGCCGCATCTTCCGGCAGCTCTATGTCTTTCGCTTATTACCGATGCGTAGTTCACTAGGTTCTCACCTGCTATGCCTATTGATGCGACGACGGCTTTCGGTTCGCCTATCTCTGCTTTGATCTTGTCTTCTGTCTGCCCTGTGGGCTTTCCCCAGAGTTCCGAAGCGTCATTTATTGTTACTTGTGAGTCTTTCATCGAGGCATATACAGGTGTTGGAGATGCGCTTTCGATGACGATCGCTACGTAGCCAGAATTCCTTAACTCAATTCCGAGGCTTCCAGCTGCGTGAGCTTCTCCCCATATGCCGGTTTGTGGGGATTTTGCGAAGACTCCGTAGCGGGAAGTGCCGGGTGCCATAGAGCCTTCTAGAACGCCGACTGCGAAGACCAATTTGTTCTCTGGGCCCAAGGGGTCTATTCCCGGTTTCAGTTCTTTGAAGAGGATTTTTGCTGCCAATCCTCTTCCGCCAATGTATTTTCTAAGATCTTCCTCTGGGACCGTTTCTTCATGAGTAGTCTTATTTGACAGGTTTATCCGGAGGATCTTGCTCAGCATCTTATCCAAAGATATCACGACGGGGCACACTAAGACTAGGTACTAAGAAAAGCTTTTCCAAATGTACGCTTGCTACCGCCAGGCATTCTTTAAATAGTCGATAACTTCTGAATCGTCTAGATCATACCATTTCAAGTATGCGTCTGCCACTGCGAAGAGGAAGCCGCTTCTAATGTTAAGGCATATGATTTCATCGGCGTAAGGTGAAATCTTCTCCAGTGCGCCAAGATGAGCTGTAGGCACTGCAACTACTATTCTTCTAGGTTGGTGTCTTCTAGCGGAGAGAATAGCAGCCGTCATCGTGTAACCTGAGGCTAAACCGTCGTCAACAATTATGGCAATCTTAATTTTCAAGTCTGGAAAGGGTCTGTCTCCACGAAATTTTCGCACTCTCTCCTTGATCTCTCGCATTCTTTCAGATGCATACATGTCGATCTCTTCCTTCGTTAAGCCCAGTTCTTGTACCACCGGCTCGTTGAGGACGATGGTTCCATCCGTTGTTAAGGCGCCGAAACCTGCTTCTGGGTTACACGGTATCGGTAGTTTTCTGACAACAATGAGATCCAACGGCAGCTGAAGGTTGAGAGCTATCCTGTATCCGACTGGAACGCCTCCGGCTGGTATGGCAAGAACAATTGCTTCTTCTCCTTTGTATTTCCAAAGTTTCTCTGCTAAGAGTTCCCCAGCGTGAATTCTGTCTTTGAAGACGTATCTTCTGGATCTGAATCTCTCATCATCTATCACTCTTGCGAAGGAGAAGTGTTCAGTCATAGTGCTTTCAACCTACACTTGTTACGCTACAGCCACTTCTCGATCGTCTCTACGCCTTGACTCAGCTTCCTTAGATCAGAGACTTTTAGGCCCACAAGTCTGATCTTTCTCGGATCGTTCTCAAACTCTTTTAGGAGGATCTTTGCTGTTGCTGCTATCGCTTCTTTGTCATTTGTATGGCTTGGAAGGCTTCTGCTTCTGGTGAAGGTCTCAAAGTCTTCAAATCTGATCTTCAGTGTCACCGTCCTATACTGATATTGCATCTCAGCTAGTTGTCTGTAGAGGCTCTCAGCCTGCGACGTTAGAGTCTCGAGGATTTGATTTCGGTCATCTGTGTCCTCTTCAAAAGTATGTTCTAGGCTGAAGGATTTCGGTTCCCCAGCTTCTTGAACTTCACTCTCGTCTATCCCATTTGCGACTTCCCACAAGTAGATGCCGAATTTTCCAAACATTTGAGCTAAGTCTTCTTTGGGATAGCGTGCGACTTGCCCAATTGTTTCTAGTCCGAAACGCTTGAGTATGCTGTAGGTTTTCTTTCCAACTCCGATAATCTTGGTAACTGGGAGGGGATCTAGAAACTCTCGCACTCGGTTGGGTTCAACCATTGTAAGTCCATCTGGCTTATTGAAGTCTGAGGCGATCTTCGCGACTGATTTGTTTGGCGCCATACCGATAGAGCATGTGAGCCCCTCCTGAATATAGATGGCGTCCTTTACTTTGAGAGCAAGGTTTTTCGCGTCGCCATATCCTTTCACCTTCTCAGTGACATCCATGAAGGCTTCATCTATTCCGACTCGTTCAACCTTGTCAGCGTACAGTTTTAGAATCTTTTCGATCTTGTCAGAGATCTTCTCGTACAGCGGCATGTTTACTGGTAGGAAGACTCCATTCGGACATAGCCTGTACGCGCTTGATATCGGGATTCCGGATCTTACGCCATATCTTCTCGCTTCATATGAACAGGTTGAGACAACTCCTCTTCCAGTTCCCACCTTCGGATCGGCGCCTACGATGATCGGCTTTCCTTTTAGACTTGGATTCTGCTGTACTTCAACAGAGGCGTAGAAAGAGTCCATATCTATGTGAAAGATTATTCTAGGCCTTGTTGCCAACCCATATTCCCGAAACTAATCTAGTTGAAGATAAGCGCGCAAGATAAAGATTGGGAAGTTGAATGTTGTAAATCCTGAATCTGTCTCTAAGTTCTCTCTGTTGAGGATGGTGCCTTTTCAGCAGAATAGAGATGGTTAAATCTTCTATATCGCTGTTAGACTCTCCACAGTCCTGGCGTCAAGTTTTCTGACAAGTTCAACTGTGAGACTTATTGCATTTAGGCAGTCTTCCAAGCTGAATAGTCCCACATGTGAGTGGATGTGTCTGGTTGGAACTCCAATTACAATTGAGGGGCATCCGACTTTGTGTATGTGAATTCTTCCGGCGTCGGTTCCTCCTCTAGCTGAAAATGAGAGTTGATAAGGGATCTTTTCTTCTTCAGCCGTTCTAATTGCCAGGTCTTTCAAGGTTTGGTTTGGGATCATGGAGGCGTCGTAAGTCAATATTGACGGACCTTTTCCCATCCTCGCAGGTGCTTCACGACTCTTTATTTCCGGAACATCGCCGGCGATATCGACTTCAAGGACGACTGCGACATCGGGGTCTACAACATGCGAGACAGTGGTCGCGCCTCTGAGGCCCACCTCCTCTTGGACCGTGGCCGCACCATATATCGTGTTGGGGTGGTCTATCCCGCGCTCCTTCAGTTCACGTATCACTTGGGTCGCAATGAACGCGCCGACTCTATCGTCGAATGCTTTTCCTAAAGCAACCTTTTCCTCTCTAACGGTTGTGAAAGGGGACCATGGGACTACTGGGTCGCCGATTCTAACGCCCATCTTCTCTGCTTCTTCCCGTGATGTCGCTCCAACATCGATGAACATTTTGTCTCGCTTCACCACTTTCTCCAGTTCTTCAGGCGGGAGAAGGTGCGGGGGCTTCGCCGCGATCACTCCAGGCAGATCTCCTTTCGCCGTTCTAACGAGAACCCGTTGTGACAGGAGGACTTGATCGAACCAGCCGCCTAGCGTATCGAAGGTTAGGAATCCTGTTTCCTTGTCTATTCCCGAGATGACGAAGCCAACTTCATCTATGTGTCCAGCTAGAAGTACGTGCGGTCTTTGGGCTGTCCCTTTCTTCTTGAATATTATCGAGCCCAATTTGTCTCTGAGAATCTGGTCAGCGTACGGTTCAACATATCTCTCTATAACGCGGGCAGGTTCTCTCTCGAAGCCAGCTGGGCCGAATGATTCGGTCAGCTCTTTCAAGAAGTTTAGTGCCTTTCTATCCATCTCGAAACCTCTCTTAGGGATACTTTCTTCAAGGCTATAAATTGTTAGAGTTAAAGATGTTTTTGCTGAAGCGATAACTTGTAGAAGATTCGTTTCAATTCAGAACTCGATTAACTTGAAGTCCGTCCTTACTTAGATCTACCTTCTTCCCGCCATCGCACCGGAGTCATGTTTCCTCTTAACTTCTCGTTCAATTTGACGAGTGCTTCTTCTATTTCATTAGCGCATTTCTCGTATTGTTCGATCGGTTGACCGACAGGATCTTCCACATCTGGGTTGTCGTCGTTTCCAACATACTCTTTCAAAGTAAATGTCTTCACTGCAGCGTCGGGAAGTATATTGATTATAGCTTTCTTGTTGCGCCTATCCATCGCTAGGACTAGGTCTGCCCAATCTATCAATTCGGGCGTTGCTTGTTTTGCTCGGAAGCCCCTCAAATCTATCCCTCTTCTATGCATAACCTCAATCGTCTTTCTTGAGGCAGGTGCACCATCGTATGTGCCTGTACTTGCTGATGTGATAGCTATATCTTTGGCTTTTGGGTTCTGGCTTCTCGCTAGGATTTGCCTGAACAAATGTTCAGCCATGGGGCTTCTGCATTGGTTTCCTAAGCAGACGAAGAGGATCTTCTTAACGGGTTGATCCAACAGCTACGGCTCCTCTGGTGGCTGACTGAGAACGCTCAATCGACTTAGCTATATCTTTTATTCAATTAGCTCGAAGTAGACGCGTCTATTATTCTTACCTTTGTTTTCAGCTTTCACAAATTTGATCTGCCCAACTTCTCTCAAGTTCTTCACATGTGTTCCGCCGTCAGCCTGCTGGTCTACACCTTCAATCTCAACAATTCTAAGGACCGGGATATCAGGAGGCGCTGATTCAGCCAGCTTCACCATACCAGGTATTTTCAATGCTTCTTCTCTAGGGAGGTTGTAGCATTTAACCGGAATGTCCTGCATCAAGACTTTATTCGTCATCGCAATGTACTTTTGGAATGCATCTCTGTCAAAGTTCTCTAGGTTGAAGTCGAATCTAGTTCTGTCCGTTGCCAGCTCATTTCCTGTAATAAGCGCGCCTGTCTCTCGGCATAGGACGGCAGCAAGTATGTGTGCTGCTGTGTGGCTGCGCATGAGTTTGTAGCGCCTGTCCCAATCTAGGACGCAATGGACCTTATCTCCTTCTTTGAGTCCAGGCTTGTCGACTTCATGGGAGATTTGGCCTCCGAACTTTCCAACGTAAACGACATTGAATTCATCTAGCCCTCGGATGATCTTACCTGTATCCCATGGTTGTCCTCCACCTTTGGGATAGAAGATTGTTTGGTCAAGCACCACATACTTGTCTTCTTTGACTGATGTGGCCGTGGCATCGCATTCTTTGAGGTAGCTATCTTCAAGATACAGAGCTTTCGCCATCTTTTCACCGACTGATTTCAAGCTTGATTAAGAGTATAGTATTATTCTTTTCTCTTCTCAGCTAGTAATGGGCAAGGCTTATTGGATGCGTTCCTCCGTTCATCTCGTGGCGGATGTACTTGGGCAAGTGCAAAGTCTGCGGCGGCTCAGGGGGTTCAATTACGGTTGGGCTTGGTGTATGTCTACGTTGTATTCGTGAACGCTCTGAAGATGCGTTGCATGTTACTGAGACAGCTCACATTAGGGCTAGGGAGGCATATGGGCTGCCAGGCTTCCCGCCAAAATCAGAAGGAGGCGTTCCATGCGGAGTCTGCTGGAACGACTGTAGAATTGGACTTGGCGAGGTTGGGTTTTGCGGGCTGGTCTCAAATGTTGAAGGTAGACTTGTGAGGCACGGTGGCACAGCTTCGAACGGCATTCTCGAATGGTATTATGACCCGTTGCCCACCAATTGTGTTGCGTGGTGGTTCTGTCCAGGATGCACAGGAGCCGGCTACCCAAAGTATTCCTGGAGTAATTCTCGACCTGAATACGGGCACTCAAATCTTGCGGTATTCTATGGGGCATGCAGTTATGACTGTCTCTTCTGCCAGAACTACCATTTTCGCCTCTTGTCGGCGAAGAAGGAGCCCACAGTCTCGGCTGAAAGCCTTGCTTCAAGAGCTTCTGGGAACGTATCATGTATCTGCTATTTCGGCGGGGACCCGTCTCCTCAGATGCCGCATGCTATTCGAACAAGCGAGCTCGCTATTGAGAAGGCCAAAGAGGAGGAACGGATTATGCGGATCTGTTGGGAGACGAATGGTTATATGAAACCGCAGTTTCTTGAGCGCGCGGTTGAGCTTTCACTTGAGAGTGGCGGGAATATCAAATTCGATTTGAAATGTTGGGATGAGAACCTGGCGAAAGCGATGTGCGGCGTTTCGAATAAGCCTTCGCTGGAGAATTTCAAGACTATCGGCGACAGGTTCTACAAGAGAAGATCTGAGCTTCCTGTTTTGACTGCGAGTACTCTGCTTGTGCCGGGTTACGTAGATGTTGACGAGGTTAGACGCCTTTCCTCATTTATCGGGAGCATAGACGTTTCGATACCGTACACTTTGCTCGCTTTTGCGCCGAACTATGAGATGTACGATCTTCTGACTACGAGTCGGAAGCATGCCTACGAATGCCTTGAAGCTGCGAGGGGGGAGGGCTTGCAGAACGTTCGGCTAGGTAATCTTCAACTTCTCTCTTGAGCGGTTCAGTATGGCAACTGTTTCTTCAGGTAGCCTGCGTATTCTTTGAATTTCTCATATGTGAATTCAACGTGAACAAGATGGTCAGCTCCGGGGATGTATCCGCTCAGTTCTTTCAGTACCGGAACTTTGGAGTCGATCTCTCTCCGCATCGCCTCTCCTCCTTTGGCCAATTCTCTCTTATCGAGATTTCCTGCTAGGAAGAGTTTATTTCCGTACTTCTTCTTCACAGCTATAGCGTCCATTCCTGAGTTGACTTCGAGAGGCCATGTCCCCGTTATTCCAGCTTCAATCACTAGGTCTAACACTGGGTTGATGTTTCCGTCGCTGTCCATCATTATTCTGTCTATATTATTCTTCTTTAGAAAGCCTGTGACTCTCTTATAGTGCGGTAGCAAGAATTCTCTGTAGAGTTTGGGTGAGATACATGGCCCATGCTTATCCGCCATGTCTTCCCACCAGAAGACCATATCTATTCGATCTTTCAGCGTCTCAACAGCGTTTCTAATAGTTTCTATGATGAAGTACTCCCAGTGTTCAGCCATCTCAAGTATAAGTTCAGGGTCCTTGTAGAACATTACATTGAATTTGGGGATGCCCATTATCTCAGCGCCGAAGCCGTAGAAGCCGTTGAATTTGAGTACAGTGTTTCCGGCTTGATAGTTCTCGAAGACCTCTATGTAGGCGTCACTATCCCAATCCTTCGGATATCTTCTAGTGTCTTCAGGGTTCAACCTTTCCTCATATGCTTTCCAGCTTTCACGATCTTTGACTGGAAACTCTATGAACATGGGCATGTTGTACCATTTGTATTCTGCTTTCTTGAATCGTCTTGCTGTGGCCCCGGTTTCTGTTATGACGTCCTCGTAGCCGTTCGTTTCTCCTAATATTCTCTGTTTGAATCTCGGTATGGGTCCCACATCCAAAGGCACGTAGCATCCGGAGATATTCTGGCATCCGAAGTATGAGTGAGCATTGAACCCCATAACTGTCGGCCAGTTCAGTAGAAGTACACCATCGCGAGATGACATCACCCACTCGATCACTGTTACCTCATCGGCCGGAAAGCCCTGCTTCAACCATTTTACTAAGGTCTCATCGTAGAAATTTTCGAACCATGGCAACACATCCGGCTTCTTGAAGTTTATTACAGCCTTAATCCTTTCTCTGGGCGTCATAATCTCTCAACAATCTGCCAGATATCTCGATTCCAACATAGTTAAAATGTTTAGTCTCTCAACGAGAGATATGAGTGAGGAGACGTATCGCTATCATCTCCTCTATCAAATCAATCTCTTGAAATGGTGCTCAACTGTAGGTGTTTGTCTTGGAGCAAGTCTACTGGAATATCTTTAGCACCTATGTAGGAATATGTCATAGTTCTCATTTGGCCAGAAAGTCTTATTTTCAGATCACTGTCAACTAATTACTCTGTAAGTTCACAATGCAGATCGTTCAAGAAGAATTCAGAAACATAAAAGGAAAATCGGGATGAATGTTAGGAATGAAAGGATGGCAGCCTCAGCAGTCGAGATGGATTCCGCAGCTTCCAGCTGGAATTGTGCGTGAGGTTCAACAGAAGAAGATAGGTGTTGACCCGCCACTTAAAGCGCACCCAGAATTTAAAGTCAAGGTGTGGGATGATGCGCACCAGTTCTATTCAGCCTTCGCTAGGGATATGACAAAGCGGGTTCTGGCCGCTTTCTTCGAAAAACGTGAGGTCTGGATGATTGCGCCCACTGGGCCTGTCCCCCAATGGACGATTTTCGCCAAAAACCTAAACGAGTATGGTCGACTTCTCGAAGATTTTGATCTGGGCCATGTGCATATAGTGATGATGGACGACTACGCTGATCCGCAAGGGCGGACGCCTTCGATCGATGTGTTGGGGAGTTTTCAAAATACAATTCGCGTCAACTTTTGGGACCAGATCGATAAGAAGATTCGAATGCCTTGGGACCAGATTCTCTTCCCTACTGGTGAACTTGTGGAGGAGATTCCTCGGAAGATAATCGGTGGTGGAGGGGTCGTCGATGTCGTGTACGGCGGCATAGGTTGGGGTCTTCACTTCGCATTCGTCGACCGTGAAGCCTTCACCTCAGAACGATGGGCTAACCGTGACCTTACGAGATGGAAGAAGCTTAGAGTCTTGAAGGCAATCGAGCTTGATGCATCAACCATCTACCAGAATGCACTTCACACTTGGGGGAGCAACCAATGGGCTGTTCCAAGCCATGCGAATACAGTTGGACCAGCTTTGATCCTAGGCGATGAAGAGATCGAGGTGAAATACAGATCATTCTGGTGTGACGGCCTCTGCGCTGGACCTGAGATGACATGGCAACAGATGGCTGTTCACGTTGCATTGTACGCCAATCCTAATCCCGAATTGCCAGCAACATTCCTCAAGACTCTGCCTGGTGAGGTTAACATCATGACACCCCTAGATCAGCCAATAAGCGTTGTACCGCGGTAGGCCACTGTCTAGCTAATGGAACTGAAGAATGGTTGTAGGCGATCGAAATAAGGTAAACGACCAGAAGGGTCTTTCCTTTTTTTCGGCATGAATGCGTACTCGTTTGCGCAATGACCTCAGTAGTTTTCTAATTCATCCAATCCAGCTTCAAAAGATATAAATAGCGATAGGCAAGAAGACACTTCTGAAAAATATGGTGATACATTTTGAGTGAAGAAGCGAAAGTTTCGAGGCGCGGCTATGTAAAGTACGTCGGCGGTATCGTCGTAGTTGCGGTTGTTGCTGCTGCTGGCTACGGTATATATCAAGCTACTCTTCCTCCTCCAACAACGCCAACGCCTACTCCCACTCCAACACCGACGCCTACACCTACACCAACACCCACCCCTACCCCTGGTAAGGTCATAGAGCTACGCTACTGGCACCATGAGGCGCCCACGCATAGAGTTGCGGCGCAACAGAAGGTTCTAGATCTGTTCCATAAGGAAAATCCAAACATCAAGATAACCCAAGAGGTTGTCCTATGGGGTGACGCTTGGCCAAAGACTTTAGCTGCCATAAAAGCAGGGAACCCACCGGACTTTCAATTCTCAATTCCAGATTTGACTATCACTGCCTACCAAGCTGGAGGAATAGTTCCTGTGGACGATGTGGCCAAAGAGATAGACAGTCAATACAAGATTATTCCTTCTTCGATAGCACCAGAATTTTGGGAAGGCCACTACTGGGGGACTCCATGGTGCGCGATGACTTGGGTACTACTATATAGACCAAGTCGCCTGAAGAAGTACGTCGGAACGACTGAGCCTCCAAAGACATGGGACGAGATGAAAGACTACGCAAAGAAATTGACCAAGGATGGCTTCTACGGGATGGGTCTTGGAGGAGCTAAAAATCTCTGGACTCAGGAGTGCGCTTACAACTTTATGACGCAGGTGGGCGCGATGCCTTTCGACAAGGATGGGGAGCTGATATTCAACAGTCCTCAGACTATAAAGGCAATGAAATTCTACAAAGATCTTTGGAAATTCACTCCGCCAGGGGCTTTGGAATGGAGCTGGGGTGAGATAGAGATGGGACTTGTGGACCTCATTTCTATGGCACCGTACTTCCCGACGATGCAGAAGCGCTTCTATGAGAACCCCGACCCCGAGATCAAAAAGGACATAGCGGCGGCTGTTCAGCCCTATCCCAAGGAAGACCCGGACGGCATGCCCGGGAACATTATCTATCCAAATGATGTACATGTTTACAAGCAAACGGCTGAGGATCCAGAGCGTTTCGAGGCGGTAAAGAAATTCATGGCATTTGTCAACAGGCCAGATGTGGCCGCAATAATGACTTGTGGGCAAGAGCCAGGCGGATTCTATCCAGCTACCGAAGCCGGAGTCGCTCCAGACGCTCCAATGTGGGAAGATCCAGTAATATCTTTCTATCCAGAATTCAACAAAGTAGCTGTAGAAACCGTAAGAACCGGTAAGCTCTATTCATTCGAGTTTGGGAAATGCGTCAACCTAGCCATCGGTGACATATCAGGAGCGTTGGTCTTCGCTGACGTAGTTCAGAAGATAGTGTCTGGCGCCATGTCTGTTGAGGATGCTGTCGCTTGGGGACACAAAGAAATGGAAAAATACCTTTGAGGACGAAACCCCACAATCTTCCTTCTTTTTTTTGAAATAGCGTGAATCAGGGAAAATTGTCGCTATGAAAATAAAAAGTAAGAGCTTGCCTTATCTTCTTCTTCTGCCCACGCTTATATGGGTCTTCTCGTTAATTGTGTATCCGTTTCTTTCAGCAGCTCATCTGTCTTTCTATTCCTCAAAGTACGGAGTGACCTTGGGAGAATTCGTCGGCCTCAAGAACTTCTATAAGCTTCTCTTTGAGGATGATATGTTCTGGATTGCTTTTAAGAACTCAATGGTTTGGACGGTCGGTAATCTGGTCATCCAGACTGTGTTTGGTTTGGGAGGGGCTCTTCTTCTAAACGAGAAATTCAGAGCTAGAAACGCATCTAGAACTTTAGTAATAATACCTTGGGTCATACCTACAGTTGTGATTTCTCTGATATGGAGATGGATGCTAGAACCATCCATGGGGATAGTAAATGCTATTCTCTCGTGGACTGGGATCATGAGCCCCGATGAACCCTTCCTGTATCTAGGATCGCTATCATATGCTATGCTCGTTATGATAATCATCAACTCTTGGAGGTTCACTCCATTTGCAATAGTACTGATTCTGGCAGCACTGCAGACAATTCCCCTTGAACTTTACGAGTCTAGCGACATAGACGGTGCTTCTGGATTTCAGAAATTTCGTAACATTACCTTTCCGCTTATATCCCCTATCCTAGGATTCGTTGGTTTATTCGCTTTCGTATGGACATTCAATTTGTTTGATCTCATTTGGTTGACGACTCACGGAGGACCTGCCAACGCTACCGAGACTCTGCCTCTTTTGATTTATAGAAGGGGATTTGCAGAGTTCAGGACAAGTGAAGCAGCGGCCATCTCGGTTATAATGTTTCTATTTCTGGCAGTCTTTAGCATAGTATACTTCAAGCGCATAGTGAGGAGGGCAGAGTGAAATGAAAGTTCAACTGAAAAACATAATCGTGTATATTCTCGTGATAGTCCTGCTTACCGTGATTCTTTTTCCATTCTACTGGATGTTCACCTCATCTCTGAAGCCGATTGAGGAGATCCTGACTAGAAATCCGACGCTTGTGCCAATCCATCCTACCCTTAGTAATTACATGGATTTGATTAATCCTGCTGCGCTGTACGGAGGCTGGGAGAGGGGTGGAAGGTTTTTCCTGATTTTCATTCAAAACAGCTTGATTGTGGCAGGAGGCTCAACGGTCATATCAGTCTTCCTTTCTGTCCTAGGAGGATATAGTTTGGCTAGATTTCGATATAGAGGGAGAGAACTGATAGCGGGTTCCATGCTATTTGTCTATATGTTTCCAGGCGTTCTGTTGCTAGTTCCCATGTATGAACTCATGTCCAAGGCTCACTTACTTGATACTCATTTGAGCTTGATAATGGTCTATGTAACTTTTTCAGCGCCATTCTCTGTGTGGTTGTTAAGATCATTCCTTGAGACTATACCGGTTGAAATAGAGGAGGCTGCGATGGTTGATGGAACATCGCGTTTGGGAGCCTTTTTCCGGGTAATTCTGCCGCTTGCCGGCCCTGGGATCGTTACGGTGGCAACTTTTTCGTTCATTACGGCTTGGGGCGAATACATGTTTTCAGCCATTTTGATGTTTAAGGACACGATGAAAACTGTACCTACAGGACTCGCAATGTATATGGGATATCAATATATTGAGTGGGGGATGCTACTAACGGGTTCGGTTATCGCTGTCATTCCGGTGTTGTTGCTGTTTCTGCCCTTAGCCAATCTTTTCCTTAAGGGACTGACGGCAGGAGCTGTAAAGGGATAATCTTCCTACCGAGGGGGGAGCGAAGGGAGATTCCAACAATTCACTATGAGAACCGTATTGAGTGCGACGAGAAACTTACCGAGAATATGAAGGTAGAACCAGATATCTCTGAACAATATTCTTTTTGTTTTTTAGGATCGAGATAAAACGGATACTTGGGGATTTGGAATGAAAAAGATTACGATTTTGGCAGTGGGTGCACATCCAGATGACATAGAACTGCTATGTGCAGGGACTCTGGCTAAATGCGCAGATAGGGGAGACAAAGTGGCTATGGCCTATGTTACAAACGGCAACATGGGACACTATAGAATTCCACCTCCCGAGCTTGCGAGGATTAGAGAAAAGGAAGCTAGAGAAGCCGCGGCTGTGATAGGTGCTGAGGTGATATGGGTAGGCTTGCCAGATGAAGTCGTTTTCGATGACCAAGAAACAAGACTCAAAATCGTTGACGCAATAAGGGCTTCTAAGCCAGACTTGATAGTAACACACTATCCATACGACTATCATCCAGACCATCGGATGACCAGCAAACTGGTTTTCGATGCAAGCTTCGTATGCACGATTCCTCACATAAAAACAAAACATTCCTTTCATGAACGGGTCGTGCCGATCGCGTATATGGACACGTTGGCTGGTTTGGGCTTTCTACCAGACACTTACGTAGATATCACGGATACATTTGAAAAGAAGAAGGAAATGCTTTCAAAGCACGCAAGTCAGATAACTTGGCTTAAGGAACATGATAAAATCGACCTAATCGAGTTCATGAAAACAGTTGCCGCTTTTCGAGGACTGCAATGTAACGCTAGATATGCTGAAGGATTCAGAATGTTAGAAACTTGGCCCAGAATGCTTTCCAAGAGATTACTACCTTAGATTTCATTGCAGTTATTCGCGTGACGACTCGGAAAGGCATATATAGCATCTTGTCAGCAGCAATAAGAATCGGTGAGAAAAGATGAAAGTTTCTGCGGAAGGTCAAAAGTTCCTTCAGATATCCAGAGACCTTTTAGATAGGCTCGAAAGAGAGCAAGCGCGGAATATAGACAAGGCCGCCGAGTTGATCGCGAACGCCATTGCTCAAGATAGGTTGATACACCTTCTCGGGGCAGGTGGTCACACATGGATGCCTGTTATGGAATTCTTCTATAGAGCTGGCGGTTTGGCATGCGTTAACCCTCTGTTCGACCTAGGAATAACTGTGTATAACAAGGCTTGGCACGGGATGCTGCTCGAAAGGCTCCCGGGATATGGTAAGAGCATAATCGATTACTACAGCCACTTCTTCAAATCTGGAGATGTAATAGTCATAACAGCCAATATACCATTCATGATGGTAACTGTAGAAGCCGCCTTAGAATGCAAGAAGAGAGGTTTGAAGGTTATAAGTATCGGCTCGAGAGACTGGCAGGAAAAGGCCCCAAAGGATTTGCCGCCTAGGCACCCGAGCGGACGAAGTTTGGTTGAAATCGCCGACGTATTCATAGATGACTACAATCCATACGGAGACGCTACTATAAAGATCGAGGGTTGCGCGCAACCAGTAGGTTCTACGTCTAATATCGCAGACTGCTACATAATACAACGCCTAGTCATGGAAGTGGTTAAGAAACTGATCGCTAAAGGTGTGGAACCACCCATATACAGGAGCGGGAATATACCGGGTGGAGACGAGTTCAACAAGAAACTTCTAGGGAAATACATTCCAAGGGTGAAATGGCTCTAAAGAATTCATCATTAAACTCCTTTTTTTGAAAAACGTTTTGACATCATCTTTATCTATACAAAGCCTGCCTAGTTCTGGTCAAAATGCATTACTCTAGGCGGTTCCACAATTGTTAAACCAACACGTAGATGGAGCCGCGTCCCGCTCTGATTGAGCGAGGCTATATCGTGTCCTTAGGCTCGTCTCTTCTTCAGGTAATATGCGGCTCCTATAATGGCTACTATTAAGACCGCTACGATGATGGCGATCACATAGGAGGAAATCGGCTGTTCAGCTGCTGGCGGCGGAGTAGGAGTAGGTGTTGGCGTCGGTGTAGGAGTAGGTGTAGGCGTGGGTGTTGGAGTAGGGGTCGGGGTGATCTTAGCAACGTTAAGATAAGACTTAAATTCGATAGACCCTCCGGGAGAAAGCGTCATGTTCTTGCTACTGAACTCGACGTAAGCCACCGCCTTCGTGAATTTCATTGCATCGTAATATGGTCCCCACGATTGTATCTTGATGGATTTGAGAAGCTCCTTCGGTTCCCAAGTCTTGATAAATTCATCTCCAGTGTCAATGTTCTTTATGCGCATTGAAGCCTCTGAGGGATCGTATGCGTAGAATGAGCCTTCTGCCTTCCAGTTTTTATATTGTCTCCATGGCTGAGGCCACGGCACTTCGCTGTTCGCTGTTCCCATCCAGCCTTCAGCACTTGTGCCTATCGTAATCTTCTCGGTTGGAACTTCGAAGTATGTGTTATCTCTTACCGTAACGACAGTTCGATCTCTTATTTGCAAGGTCATCTCTGCGGGATTTTGATTCACCATCTTAAAATACATCTCTACAAGAGGGCTTTCCTTCTTCACTGTGACTTGCTGTTCCACTTTCACCTTAGTCTCTATGTCAGTTGCGGACATGGTGACTTGCACCATGTCTGTACTGTTCACTGGGATCTGGTAACTTGCGAGCAGAGGTGTGTTATCACGCCAGTTCCACGGAAATAGTAGGTAATGCCCTCCAAACTCTGCAAAGTAGGGTCCTCGTCCAATCGGGTCTTCTGTTGGTATCGGGTTTGCATTAAAGTAAAGTTCATCGTTTCCAGTAGTCTTAAAGAGATATTTCCAGATTGATATGCCCCTATTCGGTAGTAGGTGCAGTTCAACATAGTCGTTCTCCACTATGAGTATGTCTGGGTAAGAGACCAACCCTTCCATTTCAGAGGGGGGAAAGACATAAGTGTCCCGCACGATGCGTATGGAGCAACCTTTTGGCTCCGCGGTTATCGGAGAAACTGAACTTGCTGTTAGGATGATGATCATGAGAACCGTAGCTAGACAAAAAACTTTTGACAACTTGCTCAACTCTCTATTCTGTTCTTCGAAGGCGGCTAATATCTCTTTCGAACGTTTATGTGAAATCAGAGAAATATCAAAGGGAGTCTCCAACTAGTTTCGGTACTCAGGACGATCGCCATCCGCGTGAGATAGTAGTTCTACTATGCTGTTTAGTGAACTAGAGGTCGCTGAGTTTATCGATCTCCTCAACGGCTTTCTTGTAGGGCTCGTATGCCAATCTTGGTCTCGGGTCGAAGTTGAGGTAAAGCTCTAAGTAGCGTCCCTTAACTTTCCTCTCCTCTCTCTCCCTTATCAGTCCTCTTATGATTTCCTGTTGGGATTTGAATTCCATAACAGAGGCTTGTATCTTCCTCTCAACCTCTTCGTCAGCAACAATGGCTACGTTACTCCTCAAGTTTGCAGGCCTGTTCTTGACCAAAGAATCCTCGGGGGAGAAGTCACCCCAAATGCTGTATTTGAGGTACGTCTTTATTCGGAACGGTTCACCTATATCTACGAGAATAGGATCACCAACTTGGGGGCCGTCGTACGCGCCTATACAGGAAGCGGCTTCGT
>Ga0315308_1000301_pt1 | contig 27152 bp, 20 predicted proteins | sample TDP3_MG_FD_203078 | JGI IMG/M metagenome (GOLD analysis project Ga0315308, IMG submission 203078) | Freshwater sediment microbial communities from Lake Towuti, South Sulawesi, Indonesia - TDP3 | ecosystem: Environmental > Aquatic > Freshwater > Lake > Sediment | place: Indonesia: South Sulawesi... | reverse complement strand
CGCTGGAGGACTTTTTCGCCCAGTCGTCGGGCCAGGCCGATTTGTCTATCACCAGCGCTGCCGAGTCTAGCACCGGCTTCCGCCAGCGGTTGCTGCGCCAGGTGCAGGGGTTCCCCGGTGTGGAGACAATTGTGGCCAACACCTGGGATCAGTCGCTGCTGCTAGGGCGCGATGGCAGTGTTAGCTTGCAGGTGATGGGCATTGACCCCGAGACCGACCGGCAGGTGCGCAGCTACGAGGTGGAACAGGGCCGCTTCCTGTTGGCCGAGGACCGGCGCTACGCAGTGATGCTGGTCTCGCTCCTGGCCGAGAAATACGGAGTCAAGGTGGGCGACGAGGTAGAGTTGGTGGTGGGCGAGGGCAGCGAGTTGTTTCAGGTGGTGGGCCTGTTGAAAGACAAAGGGGCTGGCCGCCTGAACCTGGGGCGGGTGGCTTTTATGCCTCTGGATGTGGCCCAGCAGGTGTTCGACCGGGGGAGCAAGGTTGATCAGATAGACCTGGTAGCCCAGCCCGCTGTAGCTGACGACAAAGTTGCCTTGAAACAACTGAAGGAAGGTTTGCAGGCCGAGCTGGGTGCGGGCTACGTGGTGGATTACCCGGCGGCCATCGGCCAGTCCATCGCCGATGCATTGAGCGGCTTCAACGCCGCCATGAGCATGTTCAGTGTCATTGCCCTGCTGGTGGGAGCTATGCTCATCTACAACACCTTTGCCATGACGGTGGTGGAACGGACGCGAGAGATCGGCATGTTGCGCGCCCTGGGCACCAGCAAGGGACAGTTGCTTCGCCTGGTGCTGAGCGAAGCGTTGTTCCTGGGACTGGGAGGCATAGCCTTGGGCCTGGTCGGGGGGCCAGCCCTGGCTTTTGTTCTTTTGAGAATGATGTCCCGGATGATGGGCAACCTCCCCCTGGAAAGCTTTGCGATACCGCCTGCGGGGGCAGTGCAGGGCCTCGTTGTGGGTCTGGTGGTGACCCTCGTCGCCGCCCTGCTGCCCGCCTGGCGGGGCAGCCGCATCTCACCCATCGAGGCCCTGCTAGAGGCCCGCACCCAGAAAGAGGGTTTCCTGCTGCGCCGGGGCTGGATCATTGGCCTGGGGTTGCTGGCAGTGGTGGTGATGGATCAATTCGTGTCCTTTCTGAGCGGCGAACTGTTCTTTATCACCCTCTTCCTGGGAGTTACCCTGCTGGTGCCGCAGACCATCATGCTGTTGGAGCGAGCCATCCGCCTGGGGGTGACGGCCGTCTACGGCCAGCCGGGGCGGTTGGGCAGCATGAATCTGCAGCGCTCCAAGGGCCGGGTCAGCCTGACGGTGGGGGTGCTGATGGTGGGAGTGACGATGCTCATCGCTGTCGGCAGCATGAACATCAGCTTCAACGCCGAGGTGCGCGAGTGGACGGAAGCGGCTCTGGCTGGCGACCTGTATATCAGCTCCTTCCGGCCCCTGCGCCTGCAACTGGTGCGCGATCTCCGGGAGGTGGAGGGCATAGGACCGATGACCCCTATACGCTACATGTACGTCAGGACGGTGGGCGGTATCAGTACTGAAGGCTTCCACGAGAAGCGGGAGATTATACTGGTCAAGTTCATTGACCCCAAGACCTATGGCGATGTGGCCTCATTGCGCTTTGCCGAGGACGAGGGAGATGCCCAGGCCATGCTGGAGCGCTTCGCCCAGGGTGACGCCGTGCTGATCAGTGGGATGGTGGGTGGCCTGTTCAAGGTGGGCCGAGGTGATACTATTCGCTTACGCACCAACCGCGGCGAGCGAGATTTTGAGGTGGCCGGGGTGGTTCAGGACTTTTTCCAGGGAGGACGGGTCATGTACGGCTCGTGGGGTGATATGGAGCGGTACTTTAGCGAGGACAAGGCTACTTTATTCATGGCCAGGGTCGAGCCCGGCGCGGAAGTGAGCCAGGTGAAGCAACAGTTGGAGGAAGGGGTGGCCAAGAGCCGGCACCTGGAAGTAGAGTCCGGTGAAGAGGCGAGGGCTGAGATGGAACGCGCCACCAGCCAGGTCTTTGCCATGTTTGGGGCTGTGGTCTGGATCGCGGTCCTCGTGGCCGGGCTGGGGGTGACCAACACCGTGACCATGAGTGTGCTGGAGCGGATGCGAGAGATTGGGATGCTGCGTTCGCTGGGCATGTTTGTGGGGCAGGTGAGCCGCATGGTGCTGGCCGAATCGCTGGCTATGGGCGTCATCGGCGGCATCTTCGGCCTGCTGGTGGGTTTGCCTCTCTCATGGATGATGGTGGTCGGGATGAGTCAGGGCTCGGGCTGGAAAATGGATTATATCTTTCCCGGTGGGTCGTTCCTGAGCGGAGCCGTCATCGCCCTGGTGGTCTCCCAGGTGGCGGCCCTCTACCCTGTCTGGCGGGCAGCCCGGATGGGGGTGGTGGAGACGATAAGGAGTAAAGAGTGAGGAAATTACGCTAGGAGGTAGCGAACATGGCCATTCTGGAAGCTAATGGTGTCAGCAAGCAATACCAGATGGGCGAGGTGACAGTGGATGCCCTGGATGGGGTGGATTTTGTCGTTGAGAAAGGAGAGTTCGTGGCGGTGATGGGGCCGTCGGGCTCGGGCAAATCCACCCTGCTGCATCTGCTGGGTGGGTTAGATAAATCCACCGAGGGCGAGGTCACTTTGGGCGGGCGCAAGCTGTCGGTCATGTCTGACAAAGAGGTCACTCTGGCCCGCCGCCGCAATGTGGGCTTTGTCTTCCAATTCTACAACCTGCTGCCCACCCTGACGGCCGAGGAGAACATCGCCTTGCCGCTGCTGATTGACGGTAAAAAGCTCAAGGACTACCAGAGCAAAATTGATGAACTGCTGGAGTTGGTGGGCCTGACCGACCGCCGCAAGCACAAGCCCGATCAACTGTCGGGAGGTGAGCAGCAGCGGGTGGCCATCGCCCGGGCCTTTGTCAACGACCCGGACATCGTCCTGGCCGACGAGCCCACGGGCAACCTGGATTCCAGGGCTGGCGAAGAGATCATGAAGCTCCTGCGCCGCTCCTGCGACGAACTGGGTCAGACCATCGTCGTCGTTACTCACGACCCCAAGGCGGCCAGCTTTGCCGATCGCATCGTTTTCCTCAAGGATGGCCAGATTGCCAGCGAGATCAAACTGGAGAAAGGCGGCGACACCGCCCCCATCCTGGAACGGCTGGGGGAGTTAGATATGTGAACAAGGGTTCTGCGCCATACCTTCCATCTGTCGCTGCTTGACGAAAACACGAAAGTGCGTTAGAATATACCTGTCCGCAGAGTTATGCGTGTTCAACTGGAGGGATTGCGGGCGACCATCTTCATTGGTCGCCCCTGCTTTTGCCGAAATAGTTGGATGACTGGAACAATGGGGGAGGAGAAATGGAACAATTTGAGTTGAAAGCAGAGAAAAGAACCATCATCGGGAAGAGGGTCAAGGGCCTGCGTAGGGAAGGACTTATCCCCGCTGTCCTCTATGGCCCCAAGACAGTGCCGCTCCCCATCCAATGCGATCAGCGGGAACTGCAGCGCATTTTGGCCAGAGCTGGAGGCACCAACCTGATTTCTCTGAAGATAGATGATGCTGGTAAGCCAAAGATGGCTTTGGCCCGCGAGGTGCAGCGCGACTCGATCACCAACGAGCTCTATCACGTTGACTTTTACCAGGTGGTGATGACGGAAAAAGTCAAGGCGGAAGTCAACATCATTTTTGCCGGCCAACCACTCGCAGTGCAGCAGAACGTGGCCATGTTACTTCAGGGCACAGATTCGGTGGAGATCGAATGTTTGCCCGGCGACCTGATTCACTCTATCGAAGTGGACCTCTCCACATTGGTAGAGATTGATGATGCTGTCTACGTGAAGGACCTGCAGGTGCCTGAAAACATCGCTATCCTGACCGATGGCGATGAACTGGTGGCCAAGGTCCAGCGTCTTCGCGTTGCTGAGGTGGAGGAAGTAGAGGTAGAAATGGCTCCGGAGGAGGTAGAGGTTATCGCCAAGGAGGCGAAGGGAGCGGAGGAAGAGGCAGAGCCAGCAGGAGAGACCGAATAGGCAGGGAAGATACGAAAGGAGAATGGAGGTTGGGAGAACCACCAGAGGTGGTCTTCCAGCCTCTTTTTGTTGCCCTGGCAGCCTGGTTCTGCCGTGTTAGCTAACTCACACCTGTCAGACTTTGGCTGTTTCATAGCTCTTGTCCCGTGGCTGGATCGAGCCTGAGGGTGCCGAAGCGGATGCTGCTGACCCCTTCCATGCTGGTGAGAGGCGTGTGGACAGCCAGGGTCTGTGAGTTCCTCTCATACTCCTGAGCAACGCCAAGAGCCAAAGCGAATCCTCCCTCATCCTGAAAGGCCAGGACCCGCCCTCGGCTCATTTCCTCGATGCCGAATACTACGGTGCTAATGATAGGAACCTTCAGGGTCCCAGCTTTCCCGAAGTAGTTGCGGAATCGCTCCTCTCGATAGCGTATCCGAGTTTCTCGGTCCCTCTCTCGTACGTGTTTGGAGACGCGCAGTTCGTGTACTCGTACCCTCCGGTCGCGCCGCCATGGCCAGAGGATGTGTTCCAGTTCGGGACCTCTGGCCAGGCTCACCAAAGCCGAAGGCTGCAAGAGCTCTATCTTCCAGTGTTTGAGAGCCCCTCCTCCAACGGCGCGATCCACCAGCCCTGTCGTGTCCACTACGATGACCTCTGCCCCCATCTCTTGAGCCTTCACCTGAAGTTTATGGGCTCCGACCACGGTGGGTAGCATGTGCCCGCGGGGTGAGGTGGAACCGATGAAATAGGAAAATGCTTCACCTCGGGGTGGGAAGTTGGATTCCTCAGCGGTGGCTGAAAGCGCCAGGGTCATGGTTGTGGGCAGGCCAAGGGTGCTTTGCCCCACGTCGCAGTCCAGGAAGCCGACTTTGCCGTAATGGCGACAGAGTTGATGAAAAAGATAGCGGGCCAAAGTCGTCTTTCCGGTGTCAGACCTCCCTATGACCATGACCGTACCCTTCAGCGAGGCCGGGTCAATTCTCTGCCATTCCTGAGGAATGTGGATGCTGGTGTGGTTGTCGAGGACGGGACAATGCAGGTTGAGCATCGTACGTTCGGTGTTAGTGATAGCGATATAGATGAGCCTTCAGGACAGCTTACTGCTTGGTGGTTTCGGCGATCGGGCCAGGCGTGAGGGATAGGTGAGTCGGGAGCGGTGGAGATAGGGTGGCTCACCCTGCACGGTGGAATCTGGGCCAGGGTTACCCGGACTCGGCCCAGCGTTCCATTAGAGTCAGGATGACAAAGAGGAGCCCGATGATACCCGCTCCCAAAAGCAGACAACTGATCCCCATGAGGGCTGCGCCAGGGCCGTAGATTAGGCCGATCAACCCTCCGCCGACCAGTACCAGAAACACCACCACGGCTATGGTCAGCCGTCGTTCGCTTTGACGGCGATACTTTCGCAAATCGGTGGGCTCGTTGGAGTCAGAAGACACGGCAGCCTCGTCGTAACTGATTTATTCTGTCGTCGGATTGTTTTTGGGCAACGTAAAGTGGAAGTGGAACAGTGAGGTCTATGAACTATTTTATCCCATTTCTATAGGTGTTGTCAATAGGGTTTATGCCCTATATTCCTGTAGTGATTCATTTGTAAGCACTGAGTCGTAAAGATTTTTTATAATGTGTAGAAGTATGGTTACAGAGATTTCTTCCACCCGGCCTGTGTCAATAGCGTTTCGATCTCCTCGACAACAAGGTCACGGTTGACTACTTGCTGCAAGTTCCCCAGGCTGTCTCTATTAGAAGTATCAACGGAGAAGAAATAGTGGTCTCCTGGAAACAGCATTATCTGTTTGGGGTCAAAGCCCAGATCGAACAAGAGGGTCACCGTCGGTATCACTCCGACCAGTCGGTCTTCAATACCCAGCAAGGCTTTCGTATTGGTATATTTGATCTTGACCTCTTGCTCCTTCCAGGGCCTATCTTGTTTGCTCAGAGAGGCTATGGTGGAGCCGATAGTTCGCTTCGAGGTGTTCTCAAACACCCGGCGGTGTTTTTCCTTGACTGCTTCACTGGCCCCACTGACAAGGCGTTCAACTATCTGGCGAGCCAGAACGTTGTCCTCAAACTTTCTCACAAGGTCAGACATCTCGCCCAGGGAGGCCAGCCCCAAAAACCGATACAAACGAGAACGAACCAAATCTTCAGAAACCAAAGCGGGGGCGAGCAGCAGAAAGCCCCTGTCTCTGCGGGTCAAGCTCTCTGCTTTCTTGCCGAGTTGGGCTGCTGCTCTCATAGAGTGCGCTACTGTGACTTGGGGTTTTTCTCCGAGCCCCTCTTCTAAGCCCAACCAAACCTTTAGCACCTCCTCTAACGTCCAATTCATTCCTTCGCTGGTATAGAATCTACCCGCTATCTCCCGGTCGCCTACAAAAGGGGACCTGAAAAAGCCAGGGACGTCAATGGCCATCGCTACTACCCCTGGGTTTTGCTGGCAAATCAAATTGCACAGGTCTTCCCATATATCAGCACATCCGCACCAGCCGTGTTCGAATAGAACAAGCGCTTCAGCTTTGGTCAATGCTTGCTGTTTACTCCTCCCCGCGCTTTTGAGAAGACGCTGATTGAAGAACATCCGCCAGAAAAAATCTGCCAGCATGGTCTCCTCTCCGATTTGGTCCAGAGTTTCATCAGATAGTAGCCCTCTTCGGTGAAGAAACTGCAAGGAGTAATCCCAGCTTCTCACCCCTGATACCATGCGTTTCTTTTCGATCCCTGTTGGTTCTCCGGCATCCGCCCAGGCAAACGAGGGGCTCGAGGGGTGCCATTTCACCTTGCTGAGCTTCGAAGAAAAGCTTGATGTTCCTGTCTCCATCACTAACTCCTCTTCTGTCTATGGATTTGGCAATGTCCTTGGCAGAATTAACCTGATCTGGGGTAGAAATCAACGAATGCACAAACACCTCGGTGAAATGGTAGCCGAGGTGCTCGCTGTTTGAGTTGAGGCTGCCCTGTTCATTCGCTGCGGGAGCCCTCTGATGACGCATTCACCTGCTCAAATTTAACATAATCCACCGCTGCGGCCAGGGTGCGCTGATCTGAACTTCCGGGCAGCACACCCTGAGGCGAGGCCAGGTAGGAGAAATGCAAGGTCAATTCGTTGAGGCCATAGCGAATAACTGTGGAGGGTATGTCCACTTCATAAGGAGCCCAGTTCGCTGTCAGGGATAGCTCAGAGACGGGATAGCCGTTCATCATGATGTTGACTCTTTGAGGAGGTGTCCCCTGATAGCTGAAGGGCAAGGTGGCGATGGTCAGCTTGTAATCTCCCATCTGGCGCAAGGGGATGAAGACTCGCGCCCTTTGGGCGGTGGCCCAATTGGCGCTCACACTGCCAATCTCTTCGTTCCACGACCAGCCCTCGCCACGATACATCTCCGTCTCCTCCAGGCCAAAGTCAATGGTAAAGTTGGCTCGTGGGGGCGGCTGGGTCACCCGATAGGCCAGTACACCCTCTCTGTCGTAAACGGGTTCCGGTTCCAGGGGAAGGACCTCCAGGGCGTAATCCACCGTCCTGGTCATGGTGTCGGCGTAAGGCAGGCGGCCAGGGATAGGAGGGAGGATGAGCAGATAGCGCACGTCGTAGAGGTACATCAACTCGGGGGCCAGCACTTTGTCTCGTTCCCTGGTAGCTGTGTCAACCTCCTTGTAGAGTTCTAAAGCGGTGATGGACTTGAGGGGCGAGATCCGCCTGAAGTACTCGAACTTGAAGGGTGGATTGCGGGAGATGTTGCCGCTGATGATGGGCTTGCGGTGAGCCGCCTGGTAGTACTGAGCCTGGGTGCGTTCAGAGCCCAAGGTGCCAAAGCTGTTGCGCCAACCCATCGGCAACTGTAAGATGGCAAATTGCCCAGGCTCTGCTCCAATCTGGTAGCAGACCTCCGGGATGCGGGCGTCGGTCAAAGGGAGGGGAATGGAGAGGTGTTCGAAGGAGAGGGCGGCGAGAAGCACCACGCAACATGCAGAGAGTGACTTTGAGGGCATTCTGTTAAGGATCCAGAACGCTGCGTAGCCAACCATGACCGCCAGGGAGAGGGTCATGATCACACTGAAGCGATTGGGGGCGCGGTTGGCGTTGGTGATGGGCAGATAGTGCAACAGGGCGAAGGGCATGGGGAAAGTGACCTTGGCCTCGGCCAACAGGCCATCCAGGTCGAAAAGATATTGCCCGTTGATCTGGAGGAGAGGGCCCATGCTCAGGATGGCTGAGGTCAGAGCGGCCACTGCCCAGGCTTTGAGGGTCCGTCTGTACTTGAAGAGGGCGAAGATGGCCAACAAGAGGGTCACGTAGCCGACGAAGACGGTGTTCACGTCGGAGAACCGGGCTGTCCCTTCCACCACGGCTCTCAATTCTCTAATCCAGTCGCCGCCCCATAAAGGATGGAGCTTGGTGGGCGTGAAGAAGCCCAGGAGGTCGGTAGACAGCTTGAGGGCGTCACCCCACCCCTCCAGGGTGTAGCCGCCGTAGAGCAACTCCCTGAAGACGAAGTAAAGCATAGGCGAGTAGGTCAGCAGGAAGGTGATGGCCAGCAGGCCCAGGCGCTTCGCAAACTGAATGTTGAGGATTTTCTTCCTGTTGGTGAACAGCAAATACACGACGGTGAAAATGGCCAGGAAAATGCCATAGGTCATCTCGCAGGACAGTGTCAGCGTCAGGAAGATGCCGGCCCAAAGAGCGTTTTTGGCCCTTGGTTCGCGGATGGTCTTGATCATATAGAGGGTGTAGAAGGGTATCCAATGGTTGCTGGCGAAGTTGTAGTGTCCCAGGGCCAGGTAGACGAAGCGGCTGGCGGTGAAGGCGTAGACTATTCCTCCCAGGAAGGCGCCCATCCCTTCGACAAGCTCAGGACGCTGCCCTTCGACAAGCTCAGGACGCTGCCCTTCGACAGGCTCAGGACGCTGCCCTTGGACAGGCTCAGGACGCCGCTTACGGGGTAGGGGGTGGGGGATGGGGGATGTATCCTTTCCGGTGATGAGAAGGTACTTGAGCAGCAGAAAGGTCCCGTAGCCACTCAGGGTGAGGGAGCCTATCAGGAGGGTGTTGTTGATGGTAGCCAGGGAGAGAAAAGGTTGCAAAGGCAAGGACAGCAGGGCGTTGTGCAGATGGTAAGTGTAGAGGACCAGACTGATGCCCAAAGGATAGAATATGAAGGAGGAGTAGAGAGGATTGGTTTGGAGGTCAAAGATGGAATATTTGAACCACCACATATTCCATAGGAAAGTGTACTCGTCAAAGGCCCAGGTGGCGCTGCCCGGCACGTGGGTGGTGAAGTGGAGGAGCAGCGGATAAGTGAGAGCCAGACTCAGAGCAAGGTAGAGACCTATGATCAGCAGGTGGATTTTGGCAGCAGTTTTTGTCATCTTGAGCTCGAGTGATTGCGGCGGGAGAGATGGGCCCCCCCAACCCCCCGCCCTTACGGGACTATACCACCCAGAAGTGGGAGAAGAAATAGATCGAGATGACGCCTAACAAAATGGCAAAAGTCGCCCTCAGGGCCTGATCAAGGTATCGGTTCTTCCCGATTTTTCCCAATACCATGAAGCAAGGAAAGAGGGCCATGAGGAACCTGGGTATGGAGCCCGTGGGCGGAGCTTTTGTCGGATCAATGGTCGTAGACAGGGAAAGGAGCAGTGTAGGGACACAGTATAGCCAGTGGGCGGCTGACAGGTATTTGAACACCAGCAAGGTCAGCCCCAGGAACAGAACGATGCTGGCAAAATCAACGATGGCAATGGCGGTGACGTACTGGCCTATGGGCCAGCGCGCCCGTTCAAAGCCCATGCTCAGAATCTGCCAGGGAAAGGCGAAGCTGCGAAACCATGCTTTCTGAGTCGAGGCAAAGGCGAGAGGGCTGCCGGTCAATATCCACATATAGAGAGCAAAACCGGCTGTGCCGCCAGGGATCAGGGCCAGGAGCAGCGCCTGGGGCCGGAACCCTCTCTGTCGAAAGTACTCGTAAGCCAGAGGGAGGAAGATGGCCAGCCCCGCCAGTCTGGTCAGGGTGGTCAGGATAGCCAGGGGGATGGCCAGATGCCATTTGCTTACACGAGCGTAGTAGAAGGCTGCAATAGCAAAAGCGAAGGATGTTGACTCGCTGTACAGACAAGAGAAAATGAAGGATAGGGGGAAGGTGGCTGCGTAGAGGACGGTTCGCGAGGCCGAAAGCTGATCCAAATCGTGGCAGGTTAGCCTGTACAGAAAGTAAAGGTAGAAGGCAAAAGAGACATTGGAGACAATGAACAGACCCCACCGGGCATCGGCAACCAGCCAACCTACCATGCGGCCTAGCAAGGGGTAAAGGGGAAAGAAGACCACGTTGGACTGCATATCAGGGCTGCCGGGCCACTGGTATCCGTCGGTGGCGATGCTGAGGTACCAGGCCCCGTCCCACTGTGAAAAGGCCTCGATAAAGTTCGGCTTCTCATCGGGCTCACCAGGAAAGAACCCTACGAAGAAGAGCACCAGGACATAGAGAGCGATCCGCGAACCGAAGAAGACGGAGAGGGGTGTGGCCAGAGAGTCTGTCGTCACTGTATTCCACGCCTGTTTCAGGCCCCAGATTAGCTTTGTCAGGGGGGCGCTCCTGGATGGTGTGCTCATCTCCACCTCGCAAAGTTTAGTAAAGTCATTTTATCATAACTGACCCTTTCTGACAATCTTGTCCCAGGCCGGGGGTGTAGGGGGCTTCGTCGTGAGCGCTCAGCCGAACGGTGTTCCCCTCTCCTCCAAACCAACCCAGGCAAACCACGCCGCGAGTGGCCGGTTCTACTCGTCAGAGGTCACGGAGAAGGGGCCCAGGTCAAGACCATCGGCCCCCTCGGCGGTGAGCAGGCGGCTTCCATCGCTGAGACGGTACAGCCCCACCCTCAGGTGATAGGAACCAGTGGGCATGTCCGATGGCAGGAGCAGGCCACGCCGGTCTGTCAATTGTTCCCCTGGTTGCCAACTGGAGGTGGGGCGAGCACCCAGCAGCGGCGGCCCGTCCTTCTGAGCCCATCGCTGGCCGTCCTCACCCAGAAGGTGGACAAAGACCTGGTAGTCCTCGGCTGCTGGAGTGGAGGCTTGCCAATACAGGTCCAGGTGGAGGACATCGCCAGACCGGGCGCTTTCATTCAGGGCGTAGCTCTCCAGGACAATAATCTCACCGAAGACGGCTCCAATCGTGTGGCGGGTCAGGGGTTTTCTAGGGAAAGCGTAGAGGACTAGGCGCAGCTTGTCGAAGCTCCTATCGTCGGCCTGGTAGCCTCGCTCCCTCAGATGTTGATCCAGGCCGTTCTCAGAGAGTTGGGGGCTGGGGATGAGCCAGAGGCCGGGATGTTGCACTGCCAACTCGTCCAGCAGGCCCGCTGTGGCTGGCGTGACGGGGGCGCTAGTCTCCATCAGGCCGTAGACGGGCAGATGGCCTTTATAATGGTTCTGCAAGACGGGCGTGTCTTCTGGGATGTTGAAGATGATGGCGTCCCCCGGTTGGGAGTGAGCCTCAAGATAGCTCAGCAAGTCCTGGTAGTCCCTGTGCTGGTCGTCCTTGTAACGACTCAGGGAGAAAGCCGTCACGCCAAAGAACAATAGACTCATCAGGACAAGAGCTCCCCACTTTCTGCGGTTGTTTTCTTCCCTCTTTCGGAGAAAAACCCAATGGAGGCCCAGGGCGGTTGCTATCACCAGTGCCACGTTAGAGGAAAGGACGGGCCAATCTACTTGCAGGCGAGGGGGGCTGCCCATCATCCGCACCCAGGCAAAGTCCAGGTTCTCCAGGCGCAGCAGGGCCCACTGGCCCAGCAGGGGCGAAAACCGGAAGTCGAAATAGGTCCTGGGGTCGAACATGCGCAACTCCCTGAAACGGAACAAAAGTCCTTCCTGAAAAAGTGTGAAATCCACACTCAGCCCAAGGATTTGGATGGCAACACTGACCAGACAGAGGGAGGCGAAGGCCAGCCACCCCTTGCCAGATAGTTTCTCCACCAGGGGGGCCATGAGGATGACAACAAAGGGCACAATGGGCACCAGGAAGCGCGGTCCCCAGGCGTAGCCAGCGTGCCAAAAAAACCACCGGCCGTAGAGGAGGACGCAGGAAGCGCTGACCAGTAGGGCCAGGGCTGCCTCCAGGTGGTGGCGCTTGACGAAGGCCGGTGTGGCCAGGAGGCTGACCAGCAGGACAGGGGCGTACAGGAAGAGACCCCGTCCGGGGCTGATCAGCAGCCCGCTGATGCCCTCCAGCCAGGGGGTTGAGAATTTTTCTTGAGGAAGATAGCCTGTCTGGAGGACGTCGCCGTAGCGGGCATAGTTGTAGCCGCCCAGGAGGAGGGCGGTGAGGGCCAGCGGGAGGGCGAAGGCGAGGATGGGGGGTAGGGGTTTGTCCCTTATCTCTTGTCCCTTATCCCTTGTCGCTATGTATGCCAGCAGAAGGAGGCCGAACAGAGGGAGAGTGATGATGTTGGCGAACCGGGTGGCCACGGCCACACCCAGGCTGGTCCCGGCCCAGAGGGTGTCGCTGGCTTTCCCATTGTCCCGGTAGCGCTGCAGGAAGTAAGCAGCGGCGAAAAGGCTCAGGCCGGCTAGGGGATCGCTGAAGCAGTATTTGGCATAGGGCCAGGCCAGGGTTGCTAGGCCGAAGACGAGGGAAAGGACCAGAGACGTGCTTGCAGAATACCCAAGGCGGTTGACATAAAGGTAAACGAGGGTACCAGTGAGAGCGGTGACCACGGCGTTGAAGAGCAGGGTGGTTTGTACCATGCCCCAAAAGGGGACCACCAGGCCCAGCCAGGCCAGAGGGAGACTCAGGAGCGAGGTGCCTATGCCTTTGCGACAGTAGAGCTCACCGTCCAGGCCGTAGGTGCCCTGCTGTTGGCCCATCCACAGGAGCTGGTTGATGTCGTCGTCGCCGCGCCGGACGATGCTCTCCGTCACGGCAAACATAGCCTGGCCATCGCTGGAGTGGAACTGGCCGCTGTAGGTCAGCAGGTAGACGGACAGCAGGAAGAGGCCGACAGCTAGAGCTTGCACTAAGTTCTCCCTTCTTTCCATTCAACGTCTCCCCACGTCAACTGTGTAGCGAAGAAGCCGACCTTGGTCGAAATCGTGATCCCTCACGAGACGAGCGCGCTCTTCCAGCCAGTCCTTGACAGCGGAGGGGACCTTGCCCCTTTGAAATAGCCACAACTCGTTGCATACAGTCGCGACCTCTGTGATCTCCTTCTCGTCCTCAACCAGATACAGGTCCATGTATTTCCTCAGCCAAGGGTAGAAGCGAGGATAGAGGGACTGATCAGTCAGGACAAGGCATTTTGCTCCTTTCTCAGCTTCGCCCTGCAGGAGTTCAATCACCGGCCGATATTCTTCCTGGGCATAGCGATTTTCGACATAGGCTTTGTTTAACGGGTAGATGGCAGCACACCCGGCCAGGAGCAGGATGATGACCAAAACCCAGAAAGCCCGATCTCTTATCCGCTCTAGTCGCGGTGAGCTGAGTGAGAAGAAGATCACTCCATACTCAAAAGTCAGAGCCAAAATGAGAACCGAACGTGATAGGACTGTGCCCGCTAACAGCCAGCTTTCCTCGGGAAAGATGATGAAATAGGCTGTACCCTCCAAAAAGTTAATGGCGGTCAGGAGAATAGCATAGAGCACACCGCGCAGATTGGGCAGCAACAATGCGCTCCAGGGCAATAGGGCGATGATGTACTGAGGGCTGTAACCTTTGGAATAGAGGAGAAAGAGATTCACGCTGAGAGCGGCAAAGGCCACCGATTTGACTTTGTCTCGCCAATCCACCGCTCGCGTATAGAGCCAAAGGTAGATCAAAGCGAAGAAAAGGGTGATCCATAGCCAGGGTAGCTTTGAGTGATACGTGCTGAATTTGACAGCGGTCAGGAAGCGATTGCCCCCGACGACACCGTAGGAGTAGTAGCCATCTATTAGAGCCCAGATGGTCTCCCACGAGGAACGTGCCACCATGCTCCGGAAACCGGCCAGGAATAAGTCTGGCTTAGTCAGCAGGAAGGGGAGGGCGATGAGCCCTGCTGTGAGCCCTGTGGTGAGTAGATAGCCAGCTCTTTCTTTCATGCTTTGCAGCGACCGCAGGCCGATGGGCAGGATGAGCAGGGGGATGATCTTTATCATGAAACCAAGCCCAAGAGCCAAGCCGGCCAAGAGTCCACGTCGCTTGAGGAGGAAGTACAAAGCGAGCAACAGAAAGAAAAGGGGCATGCCGTCGAACCAGCCCAGCCAGGTGTAGAGGGGAGCGAAAAGGCCGGCGTAGATCCAGGCGCAGCGCAGAGCTCCTGTCCAATCATACAATTCTAGAGCGATGAGGTAGATCATTACAAAGCTGCCGACCTCGAAGGGTAGGAGGGAGAGCCCCAGGAGGGTGTTGAACCACAGGCGTGGCTCCGTCCAGAGGGGGATGAGTATGCTCAGGCGGTAAACGAGCACCGCTAGCCAGGGAAAGAGAGGGGGGTACTCCAGCCAGTAATCAACGAAGGGGTAAAGCCCCCGATTGGACCACTGAGCGAAGGGGAGATAGGAGGTGTTATAGTCTGAGTAATCGGCGATGAAGCCGCCAGGGCGGAGGAGGAGCAGGGCCATCAGGCGGAAAGAGGTGTATAGGAGCAAAAGCAAAATAAAGTCTTGGTGAATGCCGTATCTCGCTTTGAGCTTGTGCATAACAGATCCTCAAATCACTGCGCGGATCACCCGCGCCAGGGTTGGCAAGTGGAGAAGCATGTTGGTATAGCTGGCGTTGGCCATGGGGCAATAACATTGGCCAGCAGCGATGCTCCGCCGCAGCCGCTCGGCCCCTTCACCGAACCAGATTCGCCTCAAATCGTAGTCGGTCTGGCGGAGGTTGCCGATGGGCTCGGCTCGCGTGCAGCAAGTCCAGACATCGCCGTCGGGGGCGATGTGACCTGAGGCCCAGCCGGCGTAGCAAGGGATGACCTGGCGTCGTTCACGTAAGATCCGCTTAACCAAGTCATAATAGTGTATCCGAAAAGCCTGGGTAAAGTGGGTCAACCCCCTGAAGCGCTGGCCCCGCAGGTGCTCGATGAGAAAATCGGCTGCACTGGCGTATTCCTCTGGGGTGGGGGTGATCGTATCCCCCATTCCCGTGGTATCCAGTTCGACCCGTTCCTCGGCAATCTCGGTGATGTAAGAGTCGGGCTCGAGGGCCTGCAAGCCCTGGTAGATGGTCGGGATGTCGGCCACGTTGAAGCGGGAGATGACGGTGTGGATGCTCAAGGTCAGGTTGGGATAATCAAGGGCCCTCAAGGCGCGGTAGGTCCTCATGGCCCGCTCCCAGGTGCCGGGGACGTTGCGTATCTCGTCGTGTTGGGAACCCAGGCCGTCCAGGGAAAGGTTGATGCCCACCTGGGCTCCCGGTGCGGCTTTCAAGATGGCCTCCACTTGCTCAGGGATGGCATTGTAAAGTAAGCCGTTGGTAGGGATGGTGATGATCCTGGGGTGGCAGTGCTGGTAGGCGAGGCCGATCAATTCCACGATGTCCCGGCGCAGAAAAGGCTCGCCGCCGCTGAAAGTCAGATAATAGGGCGTCCTTCCAATTTTGGCAAAGACTTTCTCCCACTCCTCCAATGAAAGCTCGTCGGCTTCCTTCTTCCAGACGTTGCAGGTGAGGCAACGGGAGTTGCAACGGTAGCAGACACTGATGACCAAGCTGAAGGGTAACTGCCTGGGCCAGCCGAAACGACGGAAAGCGATTTGCTTTGGGACCTTGGGGACGATTTCAAACATGGGCTAGAGTCCCCACATGTACTGGTATGGGGGAGATGGCATAGTGGCCCACGCTTTTTTCATTGTGGTCTTCTCACTCCACTGTAACATTACCCATCTCTACATAATTGTTCGCTGGTATGTTGCCCTCCATGACCGGCAATCGCTCCAGCGTCTGCCAGTAATAGACACCGACTTGGAGGCGGTATGTCCCTGGTGCCAGGCCAGGCGGCAATCTGAGCACATGCTGATCCCGCAGTTCTTCTCCCGGCTGCCAGGTGCTGGTCGGCAGAGGAACCTTCCACCATGGCTGGCCATCGTGCTGGGTCACACGCTCGCCATCCGGGCCGATCAGATGCACGAAGACAGTGTAGTCCCAGTCCATGGGCGCCAAGGCTCGCCAGTAGAGGGTCACTACCAGGTCTCGCCCTGCTCGCCCAAGGCGGGGTGACACGTCATAGCCGCGTAGTTCCATCTTCCCATCCAGGTTGGCTTGCACCGGGTTGGAGGGCTGCAGGCCTGGCTCAAGGGGCGTGATCTCAACGAGCCGCCGCCCTTGTCGTTCGAAGTTTGCCAGACGCACCCAGGTATCGGCCTCAAAGAGGCGTAGCGGCCTGGGCGACTCAACCACGCGTATCTTCAGTCGTTGGCCCCAATCTGACCAGTCAGGGCCAGCCAATACTCCCACAGCTAAGCTCCATTGGTCGCCCAATTGCCACGGTAACGTCTCGGTGACGACAATCTCGCCCGGTCGCCACTGCCGGGGGGGATACCAGAGCTGGGTGATCAAAGGACGTTGCTGTGTGTCTTCGATCACCTCTCCTTTGGCATTTAAAAAGAAGGGGTAGGGGCGGAGATCTCGGTCGAGCGGGCGAAGCGCCTGCCAGTAGAGGCGTACCGCCATTTGATCACGACGAACATCCTCCACCTGATCACGGCGAGAGACGTCCAACGGGTCAAAACCTGATAACCGTAGCTCATCACCGAACTCGACATCCAGCGGATACTGCGGGTCGGCTATGTCCAGGCGAGCGAAATCGTAGAAGGCGTCGGGCAATGTACGGCTGGCAAAGCCACGGCGCAGCAGGATATAGCCGTCGGCCGCGTCCAGCACACCGAACTGGCCAGAATCGAGCAACTCTTGCACCTTCGCCTTGAGGTCGTTGGGATGGATCGGCCAGGTACTGGTCGTCACATCAAGGAAGACATACTCCGCATCGTTGACATCCGGGAACTGGTAAGCGATCATTCGGTTGCTCAGATGGGGGTACAGCTTCGCCTGGGCGGAGATGGGCGCGTCGGGAGGGATCTGGGCGATGAAACGCTGCGCCAGCCGGTCGTGGTCGGTGATCTTCCAATGTTGCGCATCCAGCGCCAGCGGTGACAAGCCATGGAACAGATGCCACGCCCCGGACGCAACCAGCAGGGACAGGCTGATACAGTGGGTCAGCCAGGGCCGGGCACCCGGCCACAGCCGGCCAAGTCCCTGGCGCAGATAGAAAGCGCCATACACTGCACCCCACGCCAACCACGGCGCGACGTCGGCCCCATACTGGCCTCCGGTCGCGTCGTACATAGCGGGGTTGGCGCTGAGCAAGTTGATGGCAAACGACGGCAGCCCGATCAGAAGCACGGGCAAGCCCAGCAGCGGCAGGTAGGCGAAGGGGATCAGCACGTCGCGAAGATAGCGAAGCTTGGAAGGCTGCCAAAGATTCTTCAGCACCAGATCGGGACGCATGATCGTGGTACCGACAATCTCCAGCGGGGAGTCGCCCAGTTGGGAATAGTATCCAAGGAATAGATGGTTCCCGGTCGCACTGTGGGCCGGGATGACCCAGTACATGACAGCAATGAATAAGGCCAGCGCAAGGACAACTGTGAGCCCTCCAAGCACCCAGTCACGGTAGCGGATGATGGCGTACAATCCCATAAGGATGACCACAAGGGAAATATGCTCCTTACATGCCATTGCTAACACGGCGAAGAGCAGAAACCACCACGACCTGCGCTTGACCAGGAAGTAGAAAGCGTACATCAAGAAGCCGGCCGCCAACACCGGAGGATGGAAGTCCCATAGGGTAACGACCTCCAGGGTGGGGAAGAGCAGGTAGGCCAGCAACAGGCTGATCCCGGCGAAGTCACTCACTAGCTTTTCTCTCGCTAACCAGAAGACCGGCAGACCGCCCAGTCCGATCGCAGCAGCCTGAAGGAACAAGAGCATTTCGGGGCCGCTGTAGATGAGATAGAAAGGGGCTACCAGGAGCAGGATGGGGTCGAAATGGTTGGACAGATGCAGCAACGGTTGGCCTGTCGTGGTGTAGAAGAATATCCGTCCATGAAGCGTGTTCCAAACCACCTGATCGTAGATACCCAGGTCGAAGCCGCTCGAGTTGAAGCTGGCGTGACGCAGGATGGCCAGCCAGGTGAAGGTGACGATGTAAAGCAGAACCAGCCCCCACGCCATGACTTGAGGCCAAGTGTCTCGATATTTGCGTAGGCTATGGCGGTCTAAGGGAAAAGACAGACCGCGTGTTTTAGTGCTACTGGGACCCATTTTCTTCAGCCTTCTCCATAGCAGCGACCGTCATTTTGGCTTCCTTCACTTTGACTCAGCCTGCTGGCCCAGGATCTCCTGACGGTACCAGGCCACGAAGTGTTTCATGCCCTCTTCAACCGGGGTCCGGGGATCGTAGCCCAGCAGGTGGCGGGCCTTGGAGATGTCGGCGCAGGTGCGCGGCACGTCACCCGGTTGCATGGGCAGTTGCACGATGTGCGCTTTCTTGCCTACCAACTTCTCCACCAGGGCGATAAAATCGCGCAGGACCACCGTCTGGGAGTTGCCCAGGTTGATGATCTCGTAACCAAAGTCGGCGTCCAGGGCCGCCACGACACCGGAGACAATGTCGTCTATGTAGGTGTAGTCGCGGGAGGTGGTGCCATTGCCGAACATCTTCAATTCTGTCCCTTCAAAGACCCACCGGGTGAACAGGTAGGGGGCCATGTCGGGCCGGCCTTTGGGGCCGTAGACGGTGAAGAAGCGCAGGCAGGTGACGTTGAGGCCGTACAGATGGTGATAGGTATGGCACAGCAGTTCCCCGGCCGCTTTGGTGGCGGCGTAGGGGGAGATGGGGCGGGCAATGGGGTCGTCCTCGCTAAAGGGCACCTTCTCTTGTCCGCCATAGACTGACGAAGACGAGGCGAACAGGAAATGGGTCACCTGGTGGCGGCGGGCGGCCTCCAGCATGTTGAGGGTGCCCTTGACATTGACCTCCTCGTACAGCAAGGGGCGTTCGATGGAAGGCCGCACCCCGGCCATGGCTGCGATGTGGATGACTTTGTCCGGTTTCTCCTTGGCAAAGGCCTCTTCCAACCGCTCCCTGTCGCGGATGTCGCCTTCGTATAGTCGGTAACCTGGATCGTCCAGGAACTCGGACACGTTTTTACGCTTGCGCCGGGGGCTGTAGTAGTCGTTAAAGTTGTCGAGGCAGACTACCTGGTCGCCCCGAGTCAGCAGGGCCGCTGTGGTGTGGCTACCGATAAAGCCTGCTCCGCCAGTAATGAAGACTTTCATGGGAATGTGACGCTCCTTTGGGTTGCTTTAGGATGTTGAAAGGGTTAAAGGGGGCTGATGGGTTCACCTCAGACCCTTCAGGCCCATCAGATCCCTTTCGTTCCTAGAACGTACCGATGATGCGCCCATACCGCCTTGATCCACCAGGGTAGTGGCGCACGGTCGAGGAAGGCATAGCGCATCACCTTGGCGTGCAGCTCTGGCCTCCTGCTCAGGTAGTAATCCATCGTGCTCCATTGCCAACTGTCGCCACTGAACTGCCCCTCCAACTTCTTTGACTTGATGCCCAGGCGCTTGAGTACCTCGGCCGCAGGCATGACTGTATCCGGCCAGGGGGGCACGTCCAGCACGCCCTCCTCGATGATTCTCACACCTTCTTCTCGCAGGACATTCTTGATCAGTCCCATGTCCACCCAGCGTTCGTCAACGGTTTTGAAGAAATCCCGGTCAATGAGGACCTTGCGCACCAGGTAGCCCACCTGCAGGCGGTTGGGCATGGCCACGAAGACCAGTTTCCTGGAGGTACGCACCAGTTCTCGCAGCAGGGCCTCGGCGTCAGGGAGATACCACAGCCCGGCCCATTCCCAGGCCAGGTCGAAAGACCCGTTGGGAAAGGGCAGGCGGCCCATGTCCTCGTGGTGGACAAAGGTCGCTGAGAGGCCCAGTTCTTCCCAGATGCGCGTCACACCCTCCAGCCGCTCGGCGTTGCTATCCACCAGGGTCACCGCGCAACCTTGCTGGGCCAACCGGACGCTGTTGATGCCCGAGACCCCGGCCATGCCATAGAGGGGCGCTTCCAGGACGGTTTTCACTTCATGCCGGGCCAGGAGTTTATCCAGGTACTCGTTGAGCACAAACCGTTCATAGAGTACTCCCAGGCCCTCGTTGTAGTCGGTGAGGCATTTTTTCCAGGTGGGTTCGTTCAAGGCTTTCTCCATTTGCCAAACGTATACGTTCAGGTGGGGAAACCCTTGCGAAGGTTTGACAGCAGATTTCAGGCCAAAGGCGTCTTAGTCCGCTGGGAACCGCCTCACTGCCAAGGCTATTCGCAACCTTCGCAAGGGTGGTCGAACGCTTACCTCAAAACAATGCCCCCTTCCCTCATTTGTCCAATCTGTTTCTCTCTCTTCATTTTCCTTCGAACTCAGGTTGGCGCTTTTCCAGAAAGGCACTGGTGCCTTCAACGCGGTCTTTGGTGGCGTAGACCAGGCCAAAGAGGGCCACCTCGTGGGCGCAGCCGTCCTCCAGCCCCGTCTCCATCCCCATGGCGATGGCTTGCTTGGCCAGGGCTACGGCGATGGGGGGCTTGGCGGCCAGCCTGGTGGCCAGGGCCCTGGCCTCGTCCATCAACTTTTCCGGGGGCACCACCTTCTCCACTAGGCCAATGCGCAGGGCCTCTTGAGCGCTGATGTGATCGCCGGTCAGGATGAGGTACTTGGCCATGCCGGGGCCCACCAGCCGGAGCAGGCGTTGGGTGCCGCCGGTGCCGGGGATCATGCCTACGTTGATTTCCGGCTGGCCCAGGCGAGCCGTCTCGGCGGCGATGCGGATGTCACAGGCCATGGCCAGCTCGCAGCCGCCGCCTAGGGCGTAGCCGTTGAGGGCGGCGATGACCGGCTTGGGCAGCTTGGCCAGCTTGAAGAGGAAACGATGGCGTCGGCCGATGAACTCAGCGGCCTCGGTGGCCGATTGCAGGGCATGCAGTTCCTTGATGTCGGCTCCGGCGGCGAAGGCTTTCTCCCCCGCCCCGGTGATGATGATGGCCCTCACACCTTCGTCGGCCCCTAGCTCGTCCATGGCCGCGTCTAACTCGTCTACCGTGGCCTGGCTCAGGGCGTTGAGGACCTGCGGGCGGTTCAGGGTGATGATGGCGATGCGATCTTCTCTTTCAACGAGGATGTTTTGGTAGGTCATGGTACTCTCCTTTCTCCTCTGGGTTTGACCGGTGGCGCAGGACGTATTATAATTAGGCTGGCAATGGGTCGGGAATACAGAGACGTAGCCCAGGCACGTTCTACCCCTATACCACAGAAAGGGATGGGTGACGAAAATGAGTGTCAAAGAGTTCGCCAATGGTGCGGTGCTGGCTGTTTACCATCACGGTGCGCTGCACCTGTCAGAACCGGTGGACTGGCTGGATGAAGGCCAGACCGTGGAGATTTACATCGCTCCGGTCATACCTCGCGGCGACCCCGAGTGGCAGCCACCGGAGTGGTGGGACGAGTGGCTGGCCGAACTGGCGGCCATGACTCCCTGGGAGCGGGCCGGCCGCTGGCCCGACGAATTGACCCCGGAGCAGATCCAGAGCCGATTGGAGGCGGTGCAACGCAATTACGGCCTGGTCGAACTGGATAATCCAGAACTGGCGTTAGAAGTAGCCACCAGTGACGAACTCCTGGAATGGAACCTTGACTTATGAACCTGGCTAAGCTTCCTCGCGGCAACGAGGTGTTCATTGATGCCTCTATCCTCAGCCTGTACTTCACCAAACAAAAGCCCTTGGGTGCTATCTGCCGGGCATTTTTAGACCGCTGTGCCAGCCGGGAATTGAGGGCTTACACTTCGGTAATCGCCGCCGCTGAAACCATCCATAGAGTCATTATCGCTGAAGCCATACGCCGCTACGAGTTGCCTTCGCGCAAGGCTGTCACCTACCTGAAGCAGCATCCCGATAAGGTGAAAGAACTCGGTGAGCATCTAAAGGTCGCCAGCGAAATCTACCGTCTCGGTGTAGACATCCTGCCTGTGACCCACATCCACTTGCATCAGAGCAAGCATTTCCGCACCGACTATGGGCTGATGACCAACGATTCGCTGACAGTGGCGGTGATGCAAGACCACAAGTTCGTCCACCTGGCCACCAACGACCGCGATTTCAAACGGGTGCGGGGCATCAAGGTCTGGCTGCCGGCTGGCTAGGGGCAAGGTATCATTGCTTAACTTTGAGGAGCGCGCCGAAGGCGAGGGGCAGGTCATCCCCATCGTGGGCCATTTCACTTTACCTGTGGAGTCCCCCGCCTGAGGGCAAGGTGTTGCCTGGAAGCAATCTGCCCACTCCGTCCGTTCAAATCCCCCTGTCCGTTGTACTTCCCTCTACCCCGGTACAACGGATTTTCCGAATTTAACAGACACCTGCCCAACCATCCGTTCAATTCCGCCTGTCCGCTGTCAATCCGTTGCCACCCCCCTCAGACGCACCATGCCCTCATGCGAGTCCGAGGCCAGATTCGCCCCGTCGGACGAGAAGGCCACGTTCTACACTGAGTCTGTGTGCCCTTCTTTTATCTGGGGCCGAGGCGGGTGACCAACTTTCACCATTGCTGGGAGTGTAGGTAACCCGTACTATCTCCCCCGCTCCGGCAAGGCGATATACCTCTGTCTCAAGGATTTGGCTCAGCGTCCGCCCCTCCAGAAACTGCATGGCGATGAAATAGATCCCCTCGATCTGGTTCACCTCGTGGATGGTGACGATGTTGGGGTGGTCCAAATTGGCCGCTATCTTGGCCTCGCGCTGGAAGCGCTGGACGAAGGTGGGATCCCACAGCAGGTGGGGGGCCAGGATTTTGAAGGCCACGGTGCGGTCCAGGGTGGTGTCCACAGCCTTGTAGACGGCGGCGAAGCCGCCCCGCCCCACCTCCTCGATGATCTTGTACTTGCCCAGTTTCTCAGGAACCGAATCTGTCATCTCATGACTCCCTCCCCAGAAACTCTGGCCTTTTGGTGCTGTGGTGGTTGCTTTAGTGATACAGTCGTTCAAGCTGTTCTACAAATCCGTTGACAGCTCCCTACACACTCAGGTCAGGCCCAAGACACCACTCCGTTGTTGCCATCCACCGTGATGCACTGTCCGTTGTGCAACTGGCGCGTGGCGTGGCGCACGCCGGTCACGGCGGGGATGCCATACTCCCGCGAGACGATGGCCCCGTGGGAGAGCATCCCGCCGGTCTCCAGCACCACCGCATTGCTTGCGGCGGATTACAAATCCGGCGGGAGCGAGTCGGTCTCTCCAAACCTCACTACCAACGTATCCTCTTCATGCCTGGCCCCCAGCACATCCAGGAGGACTAAAGCGCGGGGCAGGATGATATTGCGTTTCTTGTTGCCGATGTGGACGATGAGTTCTTCAGCGGAGCGGGTCAATTGGATGTCCTCTTTCTCCACAAAGGGCAGGGGGATGCTGAGGAGGTAGAGGCCGTCTTTCTTCTCTACGGTGTGGGTTTGGCCCACGAAAAAAACTTTGGCCGGGTCTCGCTCCCCGTAGGTGCTCTCGGCCATGCGCCTGAGCATGTCCAGACCTACCACCTCCTGGTCGAAAAGGGGCACCTTGAGGATGGGCAGCGGTGAGAAAGCCTCTTCGATCACCTGGCTGTACTTCTCGTGGATCTCTTTCCAGGAAGCGAAGTAGCTGTCCTGCACCTGGCTGGGCATCAGACGGTTGGAGATGACGGCGTCGGTGACGTAGCCGTAGAGGTTGAGGTAGGTGAAGGCCCGCTGTGCTTCCTTGATGACCATTTTCTCCGGGTTGAGCACCAGCCGCACCGATGATTTCTGGGGATCGGTCAGCAGGGTTTTCATGCGGTCCAGTTCCAGGATCAGTTCCTCCATAGCGTCGAAAAGCTCATCGTCGGGCATGGGAAGGTCAAGCACGGCACGCAGAACGGGCCGGGTCAGTTGTATCGTCTTTTTCTCAATAGGAAAGATTTTCTCCATGTACCAACGGGCCGCCTCGGGCATGGCCAGCAGTTGCAGGGTCGCCCCTGTGGGCGCGCAATCCACGATGATGACCTCGTAATCGCAGTCGTCGTGCAGATGCACAATTTGCAAGAGGCTGGCGATCTCTTCCATGCCGGGGAAGACGGTCATCTCTTCAGCGATGATGTCGTTCAGCCCTCGCCACTCCAACACCGTAGCCATGTAACGTTGCACGTTGCCCCAGTACTTCTCCATCTGGTACAACACGTCAATTTCCTGGCCCCATAGGTTGTCGCCAATTTGGGTCGGCTCTGGACCCAGGGGCAGGTCAAAAGAATCGGCCAGACTGTGGGCGGCGTCGGTGCTGACCACGATCGTTTTGTAGCCCAAATCGGCACAGCGGGTGGCCGTGGCCGCGGCCACGCTGGTCTTGCCTACGCCGCCTTTGCCGGTGTAAAGGATGATCCTCACCGTTTCTCTCGTTCCTTGAAAACGCGGTAATCAATCTCTGGGAAAGGGTTGTCTAGATCAGCGATGGTGGACAGGAAGCGTCTGTCTTCCTCGCTCACCACACCCGCATCGGCCATGGCGGCCAGGTGGTTGAACCGGGCCAGGTGTTGCTGGAAGCGGCCGCTGGCGTACTCATGGGCCTGGCCAGTGCTGACCAGGAAGGGCCAATCGCTGGCTTCCAGGAGCAAAAGCTCCCGGGCGGCCTGGTTGAGAACCCCCAGCATCTCGCCCTCGGCTCTGGGATACTGTTCCACCAACTGCTCCATCCGCCGCTCGGCGTGATGGATGAGGGGCCACATCCATTCCGTCTGGGAGTTGAGCCAGGTCCAATGGCCGCCGCCCTCTCCCCAGGAACTCTCTGGCAGGGAGATGACCTCTTGCGGGGGATCGGTTTCCAGGTAGTCACCGGCAGTGGTCAGTTCCACGTCTGGATTGACGCTCAACTGGCGTAGCACCTCCTTCAGCCAGGCCACACCCTCGAACCACCAGTGGCCGAAAAGTTCGGTGTCGTAGGCCGAGAGGATGATGCCCGTCTGTCCGCTCTCGGCGTGATAACCCAGCAAACGCTCCACCACCAGGTGCACAAAATGGTCGGCGTGCTCTTGCACTTTGTTGAAGGCATGGTAAGGGTCGTACAATTCTTTGCTGCCCAGGTCCACGTCGGCCCCGGTGATACGCCAGTATTGCAGGCCCGAGTGGTCGTCCTTGCGGTGGAACTCCCGATAGAGGAAATCGCCGGGGTAGCCGTGGGCCGCCGACCACACCTGGAGGCCAGTGGCCTCGTCGCGGCCGTAGACGGCCACCTCGGCAGCGTGCACGTAGTAGGGACGAAAGGTCGTCCCTTTCTCTACCTCTGGTCGCTCGTCGGTTTTCACCACCAGTTTGCGTTTGGGCTGGCCCCCGTAGGGGCCGATCACGTCGCCGGCTACTTTGCCTACCATGCGCCCTCCTTCGATGACGTGGGTGTCAGTGAAAAAGTAATTCAACTCCCACTGGGCCAGGAACTCCTCAAGGCCCGGCTTGTAACGCCCGTCATCGTGCCGGTAAGGGGGGCGGTAGCCACATTCGGGCAGCCAGATGCCGCGGGGCACACGCCCGAAGTGACGGCGATAGGTTCCCACGCCGACCGCCAGTTGGCCGTGGATGGTGGAATCCCGCTCCATGAGAGGCAGGTAGCCATGCGTGGCCGCGCTGGTGAGGATGTCCAGGTTCCCCTCATCTTGCAGATGGCCGAAGGCGCCCACCACGTTTCTATTGAAGCGTTCCTGAAAAGCTTGCAGAATCCCTTGATACCAATCGTGGTAGAACCGGGCCAGGTAGAGGAGATGGCCATGGTCAGCTTCCTCATGGCATTCGATGTCGGCTTCGATCAAGGTCAGTTTTTCCTGGAGATAGAGCTCGAAATGGGCCAGCACGTCGCTGTCGGCCAGTTGCTCCAGCAGGATGGGTGTCAGGCCGATGGTCAACCTGGGTTCGTATCCGTCGTCCTTCAGGTCGTAGAGGGCACTGAGTAAAGGGATGTAGGTTTCAGCCACAGCTTCGTGGACCATTTCCTCTCCGTGGGGCCAGCGACCCGCTTTGCGCACGTAGGGTAGATGGCTGTGCAGGACAAAAGTGAAGGCGCCTTTTTTCATGATAGCCTCCTCAGCTATTGAATCACTGCTGGGGCTCATTATACCACGTATTAGTGGTCACAATAGACAAGCCCCATTTCTATCTCACGGCTCGTATTGTACTCGATAAAACGTAATCATGCAAGAGAGAGGTATCATAACATGGCGGACTTGCCAAATTCCTGCCCTTGCACATGGCACAGAAACATCGAGGGGTGGACTAGAGGTCAAACTATTGACAAATGACCGAAACTGTGATATACTAGTTATGTCTTATATCACAAGACATTGTCTCACTCTATGAGACAGTACTTGGTCCATGATGGAAAACCCCAACAAGGAGGATAAGAGATGGCAGAAACCTACAACTTGGTTGACGCAACCATGAAGGTTATTCAGGACCGTCGCAGCATTCGGGAATATACTGCCGAACCCGTATCGGACCAGGATCTCGATATAATCTTAGAGGCAGCACGGCAGGCGCCTTCGGGCGAGAATGCGCAACCGTGGCGTTTCATCATTGTGAAAGACACAGAGACTCGCAAGAGACTGGGGGCGCTGGCGGGTGGGGGAAGCGGCCGCCGTTTCACCGCCGAGTTTGTCACCAAGAAAATGCAAGAACGCTTCTCGAGTCTGGAAGACGAGGCAAAGAAACGGGCAGCGTTTGAGAAGCTGACCTCAGGCCAAGTCTCTGCTTTTCTGGCAGATGCCCCTGTCAATATCGTCGTGTGTGGCAAAAAGGACGTCTGGGACATGCCCTATGATACAGCCGCTGCCATTGAGAATATGCTATTGGTGGTAACGGCGTTGGGACTAGGTGCTTGTTGGGTCATCGCGCCTTGCATGGATATTCGCGACGAAGAACGCGTCAAAGCGCTGCTAGGAATGCCGGAAGGATTCAAAGCGGTCAGCATTGTCTCAGTCGGTCATCCTATGCGGCCACATCGGCCTCGTCCCCGTATCCCCATCAAAGATCTCGTCTTCGTGGAGAAATGGGGAGAATCTTACTATAAGGAGT
>Ga0315308_1000300_pt1 | contig 27177 bp, 30 predicted proteins | sample TDP3_MG_FD_203078 | JGI IMG/M metagenome (GOLD analysis project Ga0315308, IMG submission 203078) | Freshwater sediment microbial communities from Lake Towuti, South Sulawesi, Indonesia - TDP3 | ecosystem: Environmental > Aquatic > Freshwater > Lake > Sediment | place: Indonesia: South Sulawesi... | reverse complement strand
ATTGGCCAAAAATAATCCTAATGCAGATATTACATTTATAGACTGGGTTGGAGTGCTTGAGGTCGCTAAGAGACTTGCAGACGAATGGGGCATTCTCAATCAAGTCAGCTTCCGACCCGGAGACATAGCGACGATGGATTACGGCGACTGTGAGTTTGACATCGTGCTTCTCGGTCAGATCACATACCATTTGAATATAGTTCAAAACAAATCCATTCTGAGAAGAGTCTACCGTTCTCTAAAGCCGGGTGGGCTGGTAGTGATCAATGCTCCCATCGCTGACGAGAAGCGATGTAAATCTGGTGCTCTAATGCTTGCCGTCGTGCTTTTCGCCCTTTTCGGCGAGAAAGGAGACCTTTACACATTCTCAGAGTATAAGGGCATGCTTGAAGACGTGGGCTTCTCAGAAGTAACTAAACACAGTGAGTCCCTTATTAGCGCTAGAAAATGATGTGCTCTAAGCTGAATATGGGGGTATTGAATTGCGTAAGCTACTTGAGTTAGATTCTTGCTCTTGGTTGCCGCGCGTGCAAGGCTAGGGAGTATATGAGAGAGAGAACCTTTGGATTTGGGATTAAATTTGAGTCCAAAATGTCTCCGAAAAGATTTGCGAAGGAAATTGTTAAATAGGTTAAAGTTTCGGTTATCCATGAAGCGACCTGATGTGTGAATAAGATTGAATGGTTTTGCTTACTCGCTCTTGGCGGTCATCGGAGTCAGCCTTCTCTCACTCATCGGGATCTTCGCCATATCTCTCGACGAAAAGAGGTTGGACAGCATCCTTTTCGTCCTTATTAGCTTCGCTGCTGGTTCCATACTGGGAGCAGCTTACTTCGATCTGCTCCCAGAAGCCATGGAGCTCACAGAGGACTCCTTGGCCTTTGTTTACACCGCCGTGGGGTTTATCGGTTTCTTCTTTCTAGAGCGTTTCATTTACTGGTACCATGGTCATGCCCATGAATCGGAGATCGGAAAAAAGACTGTCGTTAAGAGCCTTGTTTACTTGAACCTTCTCGGAGACGGAATCCACAACTTCATCGACGGCATGATCATCGCGGCCAGCTTCTTCCTAGGTGTATCACTGGGAGTCGTCTCCACCATCTCGGTGATATTTCACGAATCTTCCCAGGAGATTGGTGATTTCGGCGTGTTAGTCTTTGGGGGCATCACAAAGATGAGGGCGCTTCTGTTCAACTTCCTGTCTGCACTGACCGCCATAGCGGGGGTGTTCTTCTCTTTCGTGTCAATCTCATACGCGGAGGGCTCTGTTGGGCTGCTCATCGCCTTTGCCGCAGGGGGTTTCATCTACCTCGCTGCCTGTGAGCTCATCCCAGAGATTCAGCAGGAGAAGGATTTCAAAAGATCCTTAACCCAATTTGTACTGTTCATCTTCGGTTTGGTGCTCGCCTGGTCTTTGGGGGCCATCTTTCCGGGATAGCTCCGCGTCGTCCAGGGTGATAGCTGTAATTCGGATAGTGTAGTCGGCAGAAGTGGGATTACTTTGATCGACGCGGAAAAATGCAATGGATGTGACAGGTGCATTGAGGTCTGCGACTATGGCGCCATCGCATTACACCACGAGAAGAAAGTGATGTTGACCTTTCGAGATACTTTTAGGGCATCCTGTCTAGTTCAGCTTCGACCTTCCACCTTCTGTTATCCCGAAGGATAAGAATCTCGACCTTATCCCCGACCTTTCTATCTTGAATCGCCTTATGCAAATCTTCCGTGCTGTTTACCGCTGAATCACCTAAACCGAGGATCACATCTCCAGCGATAATCCTGGCTCTTTCAGCTGGACTGTCAGGCATCACTCTCACCACAAGGGCGCCCTTGTTCACTGGAAGGTCGTAATAGGCAGCTACCTCTCTCGTCACAGTGACCCCGCTTACACCTAACCAAGATCTCATCGTGGCGCCGTGGACTATGATCTCCTCAGCGCACATCTTAGCGGAGTTTATGGGTATGGCGAAGCCTATGCCTTGAGCGAACGGTATGATAGCCGTGTTGATGGCAACAGCCTTCCCATGGGCGTCAACTAAGGGTCCTCCACTGTTCCCTGGATTGATGGCGGCGTCAGTTTGAACCAAATTTTCAAAGGTGCCTCTTTCCGAATGAATAGACCTTTTCAAGGCACTTATCACTCCGGCTGTGACAGTTGGGCCTCCGGTTAATCCGAATGGATTGCCTATTGCGAAGACCCTCTGCCCTACTCTGAGCATATCGGAGTCTCCTAGTTCCGCCACCGTGAGGTCTTTTGTGTTCACTTTGACGACGGCCGCATCGGTGCTCTGGCAGACTCCTACAAGACGCCCTTCCAACATGCGCCCATCCACAAGGGTCACACCGATTCTTTCTGCTCCTTGGATGACATGGTTATTCGTCAAGATGTAACCTTCCTTGTCAAAGATGAAGCCTGATCCCATCCCTTGAACTGGAACCACTCTATAGTAGACGTCGTGAAAGACTCGAACTGTGTTTATGTTGACCACGCTACGGGTTACTCTCTCGATTACCTCGAGAATTTCCTCCTCGTCATGTGCCAACCTCGTCCATCTCCACAAGATCCAATACTGACTTTGCACGGTACGCTTAAATCCTTTTTTCTTCTGGAACACGGTTTCTCACGCGTCTGCATGGTTTTCCTCTTCAGCTAGGATCTTCTCAATCATCAACCTACTCGTAGTGTCACCAATCTCAGCACAGAGCCTAACTATGTCCTTATACAACTCAGCAACTTCGTACTCAATATCTAGGTCATCCTGAATCATTTTCTCTGAATCTGAACAAGAAGTTGTTGCCTTGTTCCTCGTCTGGAATCTGTAACTTCAGTGTGAGCCTGTAAATGGCACTGTGGAAAAGATAAGAATAAATCGTGAATAAAACATCAGATATATGGGGGATACGTTTGTCTGAGAAATTAGGTCCGAAGGATGAGCTTAAGCCAAAGGGCTTGAAGGGCATATCCGATCAACAGCTCGAGTATCATTTTGAGACTCACTATAAGGGATACGTAACCAAAATCAACGAAGTCTGGGAAAGGCTTCAAACAGTGGATCGGAGCAAGGCAAACCAAAACTTCAGCGAGTACAGGGCACTGAAGGTAGAGGAGAGCTTCAACCTCATGGGCGTCGTACTCCACGAGCTATACTTCGAGAACATCAAGGACGGGAAGGACAGCAAACCGAGTGCGAAACTGATGAAACACCTAGAGAAGAATTTCGGCTCCTTCGAAAAGTGGAAGGACGACTTTAGAGCTTGCGGCATCGCTCTGAGAGGATGGGCTGTCCTAATCTACGATCTAAGCACCGGAAAGCTCATCAACAATGGGCTAGACGCCCACAACGTGTATGGCTTTTTGAATGCCATACCCTTGCTAGTGCTCGATGTGTACGAGCATGCCTACTACGCGGATCAGGGTCCGAAGAGGCTACCGTACATAGAAGCCTTCTTCGAAAACGTAAACTGGAACGTTGTAAGCAAAAGGCTTGAAAGAGCGTTAAAAGTTCACAAAGCCATCTGAAATGACAATGAGCAAAAGATGGAATAGTCCAAAACCCTTTTTTCTTTTTTCACCTTTCTCTAAGACCAGATATACCTCACAACATAGTTTATGTTTCTCTCTTCTAGGTAATGGCTTAAGGTTTCAAGATTTTCCAGAGGGAGCATCAAGACGCCTCTCCCAACCTTGAAACCACTCAACTTCTGTACAAGTCCGTCATACCTGTACTTGCCTCTGCCCCTGCCTTCAAGTTTCTGGGCGAAGACAACTCTCTCTTTGGGACTTAGGTTGGCTGTACTGTACGTTATGAGGGCGTATGGCTTGTGGATCGGAGTTAGCACTCTTTTGACTTCCTCATCTGCAAAGTATATTCTGCCCTCTCTCAACACGGTTTGTAACAATGGCGAATGTACTAGTTCTTCTAGAGTTAAGCATATGGCTTGGATGAATAAGCTGCTTTCAGAAGTTATTCTATGGATGTCTCTTAGTTGGTTTTCTAATCTCGTGTTATTCTTAAAGATGTCAAGTAAGTCTATGTCGCTTCCTTCTTCGAAGTCGCCTCTGGAATAGCTGCCAAAAAGAATCACACCTATGATTCCCTCTACTCTTTTCATTTTGTCTGTGACGCGCTCTATTTCTTCATAAACCTTTGACTGCAACTTTCTCTCTCCCGCTCAGTTCTGTCAAAGCCTTTTCGAGAACTGTTATGGCCTCTTTAGCTCTCTCGCCGTCTAATCCTCCGTAACCTAATGCCCCATAGATATCCCAGAGTTCATCCCACACTCCTAATAGGTTGGGGTGATGCATTTCTAACCAGTTCCTTCGGCTAATATGAGCAGTTCTCGGGCGTTCGTGAAAATGTAAGCCCTCTTTTGCGCCGCATGCTTCTATCATTTGTTCTAATGCTCTCAAGGATAAAAGACCCACGTTAGCAAACCTTTTGTTCTTCAACTCTTCTTTGGCTCCTTGCACATTTTCTTCAGCAATTTTTGCGTGATGTTTGGTTTCGCCCATGGCCTGTTAATTATTAACAAAGCCTATAAACCTTCCTCTTCCTGGACGCTGCAAAGATTGTGGCTAAGAAAAGGCACATTCCTCTTTCGCGATTGGTGGAGAACCAAATCAGACATAACAAAAATTCAAGATATTCTGAACGAATTTTATGTTTTGTATGAGTGGGCTTCTCTACGGATGGAAAAGGCTATAGCTCAAGTTTTAGACTGGCGTATGTCAATTCAAACATTGCGGTGCAATGCATTAATCGAATGTTTTATATATTATTAACAATTCTATTACTTGATAGGAGATGTGAACAATAATGTCTGTCAATGTGACATCTGATTACGTCAGTCTTTTGAATCAAGCCGTTTCGCGAGAACTTCAGGTTTCGGTTCAATATATGCTACAACACACGAAGATGGAAAAGTTGATACGTAAGGTCATTCCAGAGAACATTCTCTTGGATAAAACTACGTACGAAGCAATGGGAAAAATTCTGAGGGAATTTGCCATTCAAGAAATGAAACATGCCGGCGCCATCATGGAGCGGATTTACTATTTAGGCGGAGAGGCGACGACTAAGACGGGTAAGCCGATTATTGGTGATGCTCTAAGCGAATTTGCGAAGAACGGCGTGAAGGCGGAAGAAGAGGCACTTGTATTGTATCGTAAAATTATCGAGGCTGCTGGGAAAATTGGGGATTGGGAAACTCGCGAATTGTTTGAGAAAATCTATGCAGAGGAAGAGACGCACTTATTTAAGTTCCAAGAATATGTGAACTTTAAAGATGAGCCTGAAGGACCTGAATCACCTATATCGGAATGGCGCAAAATCTTTACTGACGACTATTTTGCGATGCTCAATAAGGCTGCTGCAAGTGAAATCTCAGCCATAATTCAATACACTAATCAACATGAGAAAGCCAGTTTGCTGGTCTTGCGTAAAAAGAATACGGCACTAGAGGTCATCACTGAAGCCAATAAAACCAAGGTCGTAAGCGAGCTGCTTAAAGGGATTTTCATGCAAGAAATGGAGCACCTCGAAAAGATCTCCGAGCGCATTTATTTGCTTGAAGGTGAAACCACATCTATCCCAGATCCGCTTCCACAGGTTGGCGAGACCGCCGATGAATTTCTGAAGCTTGGTCATAAAGCGGAAAACGACGCCATACTGCTATATCGAAAAATCATCGAAGAAGCATTCAAAGGCGGAGACACGATGACTCGACACATGTTTGAAGAAATAGTCCGGCAAGAAGAAGAACACTATTGGAAATTCGATGATTTCCTAAGATAGACTCCCTTATATATCTTTGAAGCACTCTTTTCTATCTTTTCCAGCAATCAGTTCCGTAATAGCGTCTCCAAAGTTGTCACAGATGGCTAGCTTTGTCTGCGCCCTAGACAACATCAAAATCATCAGGAAACGCAGCTGAAATCCCAACCCAAGGAAGTGGGGTTTACGCCCTAAGGTTTCAATAGGGTTTTAGCAGAACTGAAAGAAGCCGTAGACTTCAATCCCCAGAAGTTTATTTTCCTATTCTCATTCTCTCTTTCTTACTCATATCGTAGTACATCATATAATATCACACAACGGACCGACGTACAAAGCGCGTTCTTTTATGGTTGGTCTCTTCTTTTTCTTGGGTCTCAAAATTCGATTCCATGCTACATTTGAATCACTCTTTTCTCTTGGCAACAGTTGTCATTTCTATTCACATTATGTGCAGATTTCAATTCTATCAATCGCTGGTGAGAGATTGACTTCTAGATGCCTACTAGCATGAATATGAGACTTGCAGCGAATATGTTTTTGACCGAATATTGAGAACAAACGAGCAATTGTTAGTCATTGCAATATCATTTATATTAGGGGTGCTTCTTTACATACTTGCTGTGCTTTCAGCTTTTGGGGCCAAGCGGGTTTCCTTTGTGATTGTTACCCTAGCCTTCATTGGAGGTTTACGGACTCTGGTTCTAGGTTACGGATCCGTCATAATCCGTCCGCTACGCGTGGTAATAGCGTTATATCGGAATTGCAGTCGCAAGAAAATCTTTGGGAAGCTCATGACAGATTTAGATGACGGCCTCAAGAAGGACAGCCACTATGCCGCTGAGAAATACGCCGTCGAAGGTGCCTGCTCCGCCTATGCTTGCAACAGGTGCCCCAATCTTGGGGATAGCAGGAAGGTTAAGCAGGTCCGCTCCCAGCAGGGTGCCAAGGACACCTGCTACGTAGGCTATTATCTGTGGTGTTTTGAAGGGTAGGAAATAGGCAGTTAGACCTGCAACCAATGGAGGAAGGAAAGCTGGAGTGACGATACCGACTCCCTTTACAGGTCTCGCCGCAACATGAGTTACTAGGGAAACAATGGCTACACCTATTAAGGCGTACATGATGGCTGAAGGCATCTTCCATAGCAGATAGAACGACACAGCAGTCGGTATTAACGCGCCTCCTAAGTTAATGGCTAGTAAAGTTTGGGTTTCGCCATATTTTACTCGTGGAATCCGGTAAACAATCCCGAAGAAACTTACAAACTCCTCTCTCACGATAGGTATCGTCGCTTTAAGTCTCAGAAGAGGAATATTAATGAAGCTTCCCGTAAAGCTAGACAACAGAATCAAAGCAATCATAGTTGGGGGAAAACCGATTTCTTTGAAAGCTGTTCCTACTATCTCTACGAAAAGAAAAACCAACGCCAGAACCAATATCAGAACCAAGATTGCGAAAAATGAGAGATTATGATGAAAGTATAGAGTTTTTTCCCTCATTTTTCCGGCATCACTCCAATTTGGTACCTATGCCTACTAGCAAACGATCTTTGTAATTCCTTTAAGGACCATCTAGGTCTTGGCACTAAACAAGTTTCTGAAATGTAACCTTTCATATATATATCATAATAATACCTATCTCTTATTTTCTGCTCTATACTCAAGACGTGCAACTTTTGCACAAGAGGATTTATTTAACAGGGAGACCATAGTGGTGCTCGATAGTGTGATGGTACTGTTGTGGTGGTACAAGGGAATGAAACGCTCCTTCCACTACCTCGCTTAAGGCGGGATGGATATGCATTCGATAAATCATTGGAGCAGCACTTTGCCCTGGGGTGTACATTAGGTTTATTATCTCTTGTATAAGAACTGAGGCGTAAGGACCAATGATGTGTGCCCCTAAAATCTTCATGGTTTCTCTTTCAACGATAACCTTGACGAAATAGTTTTTTACGTCCATTGCTTTACCCTTTGCGGTATCTTGATATCTTCGAATCCCTATTAGCACTTCTTCTTCGCCGTATTTCTCTAGTGCGTCTTTCTCCTTAAGCCCAACGCTTGCAATCTCAGGATAGGTAAAAACGGCATGTGGCACAGCGTGATAATCGATTTTTGCCTTCATCTTCCGTATAGCATTATAGTATACGACTGAAGATTCATAGTTTGCCACATGTTTAAATTGGTATTTGCCATCCGCATCACCTAGGGCCCAGACATTTAGGCTAAGGGCGCTGTGTCAGAAGCTAGCTGGGTCCATGGTCTAACTCCGAAGAGCACAGCGTTTGTTACAAGATAGAAGACGGTTACAATTGAGATTCCAATCACTATTGCCTTTAGAATTGTGCTGCTCGGATCTTTTGTTTCATGTGCAGGTATGGTTGAGATCTCGAAACCTGCGTAAGCCCAGAAAATCAGCACTAGGGCTTTCCCAAAATTCGACCAACCAAAAGGAGAGAACGGCGTAAAGTTCGAGATAGCTATTGTGGGGTTCAGGAAAATATAGATCGCTCCTACTGCCGAGAAAAGGAGTAACGACGAGAGTTTTACCAATGTAAGAAAATCATTTCTTCTTCCCGCAGCTTTTACTCCGACAATGTTCGTTACGATGAGAAAGGCTACGAACAATCCTTTAACTATGCTTTGACAAATCCATCCGAGATTTGGCAGAAAGAACATCAAGTAACGTGGAATGCCACAGGAAGGACTGCTAACGCTATCCACTCAGCTAGCCAGAGTGACCAACCAACAATAAATCATGCAAAGGGTCCCCCGGCCTCTTTAGCGTAAGCATAAGGCCCTCCCACCTTCGGAAGTAAAGCGGCGCATTGCGCGAAGTATAACGCAATAACAACGGCTACAACACCTGCCACAACCCACATTAGGAGCGAGAAAGGGCCGAGGTATCCAGCTTCAAAAGAAGATGCCACATATATATCTGCGCCTACTATTGCTCCGACTACAAGATTTGTCACGTCGAAAAGGGTCAGTTCCGATTGAAGTTCAGGCCTAGACATCACCATCACCAAGGCGAGCTATTTGGGCTGTGAATGGAACATGTAATGTTGATGTTCTAATATTGTGATGTAGCTGAGTAAAGATGTTATTCATACCAAGGATGAGGAAAATAACGCTAGAGAAGAATCTCTAATGCTGACGCGAATAAAGCTCCTAGCATAACTGACATGATTACTTTTATGTTGAATCCTCTTCCTAGTCCTTTCCCAGGAAAATGGCAAATCGAGTTAGGCTTTGTTTTTTTCCTCCACTACAGCCCCTTTCACTTCGGCTTTGAACTCCTTCTCTTCCATGAAAAATGTGTAGATGGGCTTTGCATTGACTATCAGCCACCAGTTCTTCCTTTTGATAGATTCCTCCGGTTTCTTCCATGAATCAAACATCTTGACCTGGAGTTCCGGTGCAACCTCCGTGATTATCCGAGAGGCTGTTACAGCGAACGGATATGAGAACTGGCATATTGGACTGTAAAAGACTATGGCTTTACCCTCGTCTTCCGGTAAGGGCTCATATCTCTCAACGGGTTCCGCGGGTATATAGGGCTTAGTTACGTCCAAATGTAAGGTATCTGGCTCTGTTGGAGATGGCTTGAACCCATTTCTTTTATAAAATTCGGGTAATGAGAGAAACTTACCTATGTTGAATGGTTTGGTTACGATGAAAGTGCAAGGTTTACCACCTAAACATTCTAAGCCATGCCTACAATCTTGGATGAGGCTCTGGAGGAGCGTAGTCCCGATACCTAACCGCTGAGCTTCACTGAAGGGATTAAAAACGCAAACTAGGAAGATGGCTTTCTCCCTCTTCACGCTCAGGGTTGGATCTGCTTCTTCAGGGTAGAACAGAATCTGGGCAACGGGCTTCTCTCTGTAATACGCGATTTTTGCGCAGGAGCCATATTCACTGAGCATCCTTCGGAGCCAGTTCCTCTTTAGGAGAGTACCCTTTGCATGTACAGGATCCTCAAGGAAGGCTGAAGAACAGACGTATATGAGGTCATCAATGCTAGATTCCTCAACTTCTTCAACGCGGACCTCATTTTTCAAGACGAACCCACCATTTAACAAGGTGTTTCATCATCTTAAAAATCGTTTTGAAAATCACCATACCTAGTAACAGTTTTAAGCGTTATATAATTCAGTGGGGATTGTGGAGATGGCTGGAACTATGAGGGAGAGCGATAGTTGATGGTGAGATTTGGCGTTATGGCCAAGTTAGCTCCGTATCGTGAGATGGCGAAATCTGCAATGTTGGCGGAGGGTTCAGGGTTCGATTCGATATGGGTTCCGGATCATCTCGTTCTAGAGGACTACAAGAGGCTTTGCCCCGATGCTTGGTGCGTCCTCTCGGCCCTTGCCACATGCACCAGGAGAGTCACCTTGGGAACATCCGTTACTGACCCGTACAGGCGGCATCCGGCTGTTTTAGCACAGACAGTGGCGACCCTAGATCTGGTCTCCGGCGGCAGGGCGGTTCTAGGCTTGGGTGCAGGTGAGGCTATGAACACTGATCCTTATGGCATACCGAGGGATCGACGTATCGCTCGGATGAGGGAAACCATCGAGATTCTAAGGAAATTGTGGACATGCGAGATCGTCGATTACGAGGGCGAAATCTTCAAGCTTTCCGGAGCCTTCGTACAGGTGCCGACGGTTCAGAAGCCCCATCCTCCTATCTATGTAGCTGCGAACTCGCCCAAGACTAGGCAGCTCGTCGGAATGTATGGAGATGGATGGTTGGCTGAGATGATGAGTCCGAAAAGATATAAGGTTGACACTCAAGAGGTGGCGGATGCGGCTCGAAAAGCAGGCAGAAGTATAAATGACGTCGATGTGACCTGTGTCGTCACAACAGCTGTGTCCGAAGACTACGAGAAAGCAAGGAAAGCCGCCTTGCTTGTTGCCAAGAGAAGGTTCCTATGGTGGCCCAAGCAACTTCAGCTTTACGGTTACCGGGTCACGGAGGAGTTCGACTGGAACCAACTAACCGTGGAGAAAGACACGACGAAGACGATTGGAGAGCACATCCCTGAGGTCCCTAATAAGCCCTGCGAAGAGGTTACTATATTTGGAACGCCTGAAGACTGTATTAACAAGATTGAGAGATACCTGGAAAGCGGAGTAAGCCACTTTGAATTTGAGATAGCCAGCCCATACGAAGAAACCTGCCGGTTATTGGGAAAGCAGATCATTCCTCACTTTAGAGAGAAGGTTTAGATTGCTTTCGGCCTTCTATCTAATGCTCACAAGTCTAGAAGTTGACTCTTTTACCTTTCAGATCATAAGTATAGGCAATATTTCGATTAGGCCTGTCCTGTCAGAATCGGACCTTATTTTTCTTGGAAGTTTTCTTTCTTGCTTTCCCGCTCCAAACGAATCCACATACCTTACATTTCTTGGGAACTGAGTAATAGTCTATCTTCTTAGAACCACATTTAGGACATCTCTCCTTTCTTCCCGTCTTGTACCCTCTCCTTATCTCTTAACACTCAACTCACGATTGCTAATTGAAGCCCCCGATCGTCATTTCTCTCTCTTCTGGGGTCATGAATGAGAAACACATTAAGTATCAAAACGTTTTCATGAATGAAACTGAACTCCTCTTTAAGTTTAGAAAACACATAGAAATCCTCCCTGGGACGATTCGAAGCAGACCTAAGGCAACGCGCTACCTTAGTCTAGGCAAGGATTGTCATTGCTCAGTCCGCCGATTCTTAGCTCTGTTTTTTAACTACTCTGAACCACCAGATAAAATTATCGCCTCACTCATTGATGAACACTCATATAAATGCTACAGCAACATTGGTCGTCTTATAACGATAGAAGTCTTCTCGTTTGCACCGTGCTCTTGTTACCCGTGGAGTTCGCACAACTGTCTTAACTCCGTCGTATCAATAGTGCACTTCTGACCCCACCATATACAGCTCCTAGGTAGTACACAAAGGACCAGATTGTGCTGTAGAAACCGTCTTTAAGCATTTGAGGTATGGAGACGTTGCGAGTTGCGCCGTTTAGCACACTGATAAAGACCATTGATGAGAGAGTAAAGATCGGGAACCTGTAAAGCAGATCAGCAAACAATCCAACACTCAGGAGCAGACCCGTTCCCATACAGTAAACCTCAGGCTTTTTACCTATAGTTTCTCGCGGATACCTCTTAAGTAACGGAAAGAAGCAAGTTCCGTACAAGAAGGCTCTCTCTATGCTGAACAGCTTCTCTGCATGTACAACCCTAATGTCACGCGAGTGCACAATTTTCCATCCAGACCTAAGGATCTTGAAGGTTAAGGCTGCGTCCCCCACCCACTCTATGGAGGGGTCAAATCCTCGCACTTGTTCAAAGACTGTTTTCCTGAAGGCTCCATTCCCAGACTTGAACAACCTTGGTTCAGCTGTGGCTCTAAATCTTAGAGACACTCCGCCGGGACTCCTACCGAAGTAGCCGGACACCGCTCCCACCTCTGGGTCATCGAAATGCCGCAGAAATCTTTGAATCCATTCGGGATCATCAACGATGCAATGAGCATCTATGGAGACGATTATCTCGCCCCTAGCTTCTCTTACAGCAATGTTGCGCGCTGAGCTCGGTCCAGCGGTTTTCTCATTTCTGATAACTCTGACCGGGAAACGTTTGAGGATCTCACTGGTCTTGTCAGTAGAAGCATCGTCTACTACGATGACTTCTTTGCGGGGATAATTATCTCTCAGAACAGATTCCAGACACGTTGCTATCCATCTTTCTTCATTGTGCGCAGGTATGACGACTGAAACAACCAGTTGTTCCTGGGTTCTTCCTCCAGTCTCTATATCCTGTCTCCCCCTCGGCTTAACTCAAACTTTTATCGGCATGTTCTTTCCAGCTGACTCGTAAGCTGCAAAGGCTATCCTAAGTGTCTTAAGGTACTCTCTTCCAGAGACTGGGTGCTCTCCACCCCTCTCGATGCATTCAATGAACCTCTTCATGCTCTCTCCTGTACCGTAGGCCTCCAACTGATCTCTTCTCAGCTTGGGTGTAACGTCTGGCGTGAACCAGCCCCCAAGATCCGCTGAGTAGGCTGTTAAGGGCGTACTCTCATCCTTATTCAGGAATAGTGTGCCTCTGTCACATTCCAAGTGCATTCTCCCTTCGGGGCTTTCTTCGTCAACGTTGTAGCCCCAGCAGTCCCAAGAATTGAAGAGTTGAATCACACAGTCACTTTCAAAGGTTATAGTGATTGTGTCCCAGAACTCCCGAGTCTCGCCGCGGCGGACCTTGGAAGGAGACCGGCCCATCTTGGCGTAGACATCAACTGCCTCCTCACCTAGAATGCATCTTAGTGCGTCGATGTTGTGGGTTATCTGTTCAATGACGAAACCCCTCTTCTGCCCAGGATAAGCAGGGTAATCGAAGAAGATCATGCTCTCCAAGAGCCCAGCGAAAGGGGTGCCCAGCAGACCATTCTCAATTATCTTAGCGGCTGCCTGTATATGCGGGAAGAACCTATACTGGTCTGCCACAGCGAGCTTTACCCGATACTTTTCACAAGCCTCCACCGACCGCTGAGCCTCCTCAATCTCCCAAGCCAAAGGTTTCTCGGTGAAGATGTGCTTGCCAAGCTTTGCAGCGGGTTCAATTATCTCAAGGCGTGTGGAAGCAGGCGTACATATAGTCACGACATCCACATCTGGGCTTTCTAAGAGATCTATGTAGCCTGTGTAAGCCCTTTCAAATCCAAATTCATCCTTGAATTTCTCTGCATGGTCCTCGGTTCTGCAGCAGATCGCCTTCAGTTCGAAAAGGTCTCTGTAACTTGCCATATGGAGGTTTCGAGCCGCCCACCCGCAACCAATCAGACCGAGACCCAGTTTGCTCAAGTCAATGCCTCCCAAAGATCGTATATACTGATTCCTATTAAAATTCACAAGCCTATTGTCTGGTCGGTCACGGAGAAAGTGCGCCTACAAAAAGCGGGCTACTTGTTTTCAGATGATTAGAATTGGCATCTGCCTCCCGATTTGCACAATCTTAAAGCTGATCCAACGCCATGCTAGATACTGTCACGTCAATTTTTCCAAGAGCGATTTCACCTTAAGCTTGCGTTTGTTCCTCACTTCTGCCACCTTTCTGAACGCCAACGGAATCGTGGCAAGCAACGATCTTGACCGTTCGGCGACATCCATGTAGAATCTGCTCCCTTTTTCTTCAAACTCTAGAGCCCTTTTCAGGGCATCTTTGCAGTTGGTCTCTTCTGCCAGGGTGGTTTCGACTAGGTAATCTCTTAAGTCCAAGAACTTAAAAGAGAAGCAGGCTTCGATGGCGTCGGTTATTGTCTCTTGATAAGTTCTGGTCAACAGAACCTTGTTCTTCTCGCTCTCTTTGACGAAAGATAGAAAGGTTTCTCGTTCTTCTGTGTACTTCTCAGCCAGCTCTCCATAGAATCTAAAAGAGTCCTCTTCGAGCTTCTCGGCGAAGCTTATTATGGCGGAAGCCGTTGTCATTGTCTCGTTCGGCTCCGCCACGTTAGAACCACCTCTGAATAACAACTTTGCTTTCGGTGAAGAAGCGAACTGCCTCTTGACCTTGCCCGTGTAGAACTCCGAAGAACGAGTCCTTCATCCCGCTGAACGGGAAGAACGCCATTGGGGCGACTATCCCTATATTGATGCCGATGTTGCCGCACTGAACCCTATACTGGAATTCTCGAGCCCACTTTCCGCTCGAAGTGAATATGGACGCTGCGTTGCCGAAAGGATTCCTGTGGATCACTTCAACAGCCTCGTCTAGGCTTCTAGCCCTCATGATGCTTGCCACAGGCCCAAAGATCTCTTCTCTGCCAATCGTCATGTCTGGTGTGACATCCTCGAAAACCGTTGGATTAAGGAAACATGTGTGAGGCCAGCCGCCAAGAAGTTTTGCCATTCTTCCATCAAGCCTTATTTTCGCTCCTTCTTCTATGCCCTTTTGAATGAACCCCAAGATTCTTTCTTTTCTATGTTTATTTTGCACAGGCCCCATTTGAACCGATTCGTCGAGTCCATAGCCGACCCTTATCTTCGATGCTGCGTCAACAAATGCATTAACAACCTTCTCATAAAATGAGTCATATTCGTGTTCGTTAAGGCCTTCGCCGACAACAACCAGGTTAGCTCCAGATAAGCACCGTTGCCCGGTGTTCCCGTAAAAAGATGTCATGCACGCCGCTATGGTTCTCTCTAGGTCGGCATCTGGCATAACCAACAAAAAGTTCTTTGCGCCACACTGTGCTATAACTCGTTTACCGGTTTCGCCGCATCTCCTGTAAATGTCCCTACCTACAGCGGTAGAGCCGACAAAACAGATTCCTTTGATGTCACGATGATCTAGCATGTGGGATGCGATGGTTTGTGCGCCGTTAACTACGTTCCATATGCCTGAAGGGAAACCAGCCTCATCCACAAGCTCAGCAATTTTCACCTGACTTATGGGGACGTGAGGTGAAGGCTTTATGATAACACAGTTACCTGTAGCTACAGCATATGGGGCAAACCAAAGAGGCACCATGAAGGGAAAGTTGAAGGGGGGTATAATCCCAAAAACCCCTAGTGGTTGCCTAATAACGTATTCGTCGATGCCTGACGCAACGTCCTCAAGGTTGTATCCCATCATCAACGACGGGATTCCGGTGGCTACCTCAACGTTCTCAATGCCACGCCTTGTTTCACCTCTCGACTCGTCAATTGTCTTGCCGTGCTCCATCGTCTGAATCCTACTCAGCTCCTCGAAACGTTTCTCCATAAGCTCCTTCAACCTGAAGAGGCATCTTGCCCGTGCCAGAGGAGGGGTTCTTCTCCAATCTGGGAAGGCTTCTTTAGCAGCCTCCACAGCCGCGTCAATTTCATCGCTTGACGAAATGGGAACCTTCGCTATGACCTTACAAGTAGCTGGATTAACAACATCGATCAGTTCCCCTTGCGAATCAACCCAATCTCCACCAACGTAGTTTCTTAGAGTTAGAACTTCCTTTATCGGCTCTTCTAATACTGTCATATGCTATTTCCTCTTTTAGTCCTAATTCGCATTTTTTCGGTATAAGATTTTCAGATATTCCGAGTTCAACATCGTAAAAAGAAACAACCAATGAGGTGTTTGCCAGGCCTCTAGACCTAAGGCGCGAACCTATTTTCTGCTTTTCACAACACATCGAATTGCCTTGATAATGTCCTCCACTCCCATTCCGTAATAATCCAATAGTTCCTCGTAGTTTAAAGACGTCTCGGTGAAAGTATCCGATATGCCTACGCGTTCAATCGGTACTGGAAACCTTTCGCCCAATGCCTCCGCCACTGCACTTCCTAGTCCACCAATGATGGAATGCTCCTCGGCTGTAACGATGGCGCCCGTTTCGGCAGCAGCCTTTTCCACTGTGGAAAAATCTAGAGGTTTGATTGTATACATATTCACCACACGGACATCTATTCCTTGGTTAGCTAAGATTCTTGCTGCTTCAAGGCAACGAGATACCATCACGCCTGAGCAGACAAGGGTTACGTCACTGCCATCGCGGACGATCGAGGCTTTTCCAATTTTCACTTTATGCGCTTCATCGAATAAGACTGGGAGTTCTGCTCGGTTGATCCGAAGATAGATAGGTCCATCGAACTCAGCCGCGGCGGGCACCATCTTTTTAGTTTCAACAGCGTCTGCCGGCTCCAGTACGGTCATGTTAGGTAAAGACCGCATTATCGCGACATCTGCCTCGGCGTGATGCGTTGGGCCATCCTTGAAATCTGACAGCCCTGAATAGCTCCCAACTATTTTCACGTTAGTCTTGGCGTACGCTACGCACGTTCGTATCTGTTCCACCGTCCGCAAGAAAAGAGTAGCAAACGTGTTTGCAAATGGGATCATCCCCGCCAGAGCGAAACCTACTGCAACATCGATCAAAGACTGCTCCGTTATACCGACATTAAAGAATCTTTGCGGAAATCGCTCAGCAAAAAACGAGGTGTATACGGATGATGAAACGTCAGCTGCTAAGGCCACCACGTTGGGGTTTACAGTGCCATAATCGGCAAGGGCTTCTCCATACGCCTTCCGAATTGAAATTTTCTCCGTCATTTGAGGCCCTCCCTCAACTCAGATACGGCTCGAGCGTATTCTTCGTCGTTCGGCGCACGACCATGCCACTCAAACTTGTTCTCCATGAAAGAGACGCCTTTCCCTTTCGTCGTGTGAGCTATGATCACCGTCGGTCTGTCATGAATCTCCTTTGCCGCATCCAACGCTTCCAATACTTGCCGCATGTTATGACCATCGATCTCTATTGTAGCAAAGTTGAACGCTTTCCACTTATCTGCTAATGGATCTAACGGTAGAATCTCATGCACGGGACCGTCCAGCTGGACACCATTATAATCCACAATCACGGTTAAGTCTGAAAGGTTAAACTTACTTGCTATCATTGCACCTTCCCAAAGGACGCCGCACTGGCACTCTCCGTCACCTACAAGGACATAAACATGATAGTCAAGGTCCTTAAGGCGTGCAGCTAAGCACAATCCAACCCCGACAGGAATACCGTGTCCCTCTAAACCCGTGGTCATGTCCACGCCTGGCGTCTTCAATCTGTCAGGATGCCCTTGGAGGCGACCGCCAAGACGTCCCCAAGTGTGAAGTTCTTCTCTGGGAAAGTATCCTCGCCGCGCCAGAGCAGGGTAAAGGAGTGCGCAGGCATGCCCTTTGCTTAGGATGAAACGATCGCGCTCCGGCCAGTCGGGGCGATTTGGGTCAATCTTAAGGTGATGAAAATAGAGAGCAGTGATGATCTCGGTTGCTGACAGAGATCCTCCGGGATGCCCCTGTCCCCTTTCATGGATTATCTCTAGAACATCCAGTCGGAGGTCTCGCGCTCTCTGATCCAGCTCCTTAATCAAACGTTCTGTATGATACACAAACTTGTCCTCCATGCAAAGTTGAGCCAAGTAAAGATAAACCTTTGTAGCCATATCCGCGTATCATATCTCGATTACACATTGGAAACGAATCTACCTCAAAAACTGTTTCTAGGTCAAACCTAAATCATGACCATTGTTGTTTTCTGTGGTCCCCTAAGTGCTGTCACAAATCCTATAAGGTGGCATCTCAATCTTGAAGGAATATCGCCAAGAATGAATCTGGGTTGAAGACAGATCATGGAGAAGGATAAGCGCGCACTCACCTCTTTGCGTTTTCTTTTCGCCGCCACCTTCTTAGGTCAGATGATTGTTGGGGCTGTGGGGATCACCGTTCCAATATACGCTGTTCTCTTGGGTGCTTCACCGCTCGTTGTAGGTATCGTGGGCGCTGCTGGGGGCTTGATCTACTCATTCATGCCTCTTGCATTTGGAATACTCTCTGATAGGTTGAGGAGAAAAGCCTTCATATCCATGTCAATGGTCTCTTACGGATTTTCCTGCATCTTCTACAATCTTGCTGAAGATCCCTTTATGCTCGCTTTCATTAAGGTCTTAGAATGGATCTCCATCGCAGCCTTCTGGCCAGCTATAGAAGCCTTGCTAGCTGATGCGAGTGAAGGGAGACTTGAGGAAGCGCTCGGGAAATTCAATGTTTCTTGGGGCTTAGCCATGGTTATCGGTCCCATGGTCGGCGGATTACTGATCAGCGGGTACAACATCAAGGCCCCATTTCTTCTCTCCCTAGCAATTTCATTCTCGCTTGGAATAACAAGTCTCATATTTGTACGAGAGCCGTTTGGAGAGCGAGAGACGGGCACAAAAGAAAACCTTAAGGAAGAAGGGAGCCTCAACAGCCAATACTCGCTATTCACATCCTTGTCATCGATTCTCCTGTTTTCTTCAATAGGTGGAGTGATACAAAGCCTTTTCCCCGCCCACGCAACAGACTTGAATATTCCCGCCTACGAAATAGGCTTAATAATGTTCATCTTCGGAGCGTCCAGAACAGTTACGTTTCGCCAAGCCTACAAGATTGAAGCCAAACTTGGAAAGACTGGCATGTTCTTAGTCGGATCATTAACCCTTGCGATTGCTTCAGCTCTAACGGCCAATAGCTATGCAGCTGTTACATTCATGATCTATTTTCTAATCTTCGGTTTCGGAACAGGCATCTCCTACGCTGCTTCGATCTCCTTCGTCCTAAGAAGATGGGGGTCTTCGAGAGGTTATGCAGCCGGGCTATTTGAGAGCCTCATCGGTCTAGGATACTTCCTAGGGCCGCTGATCGGAGGAATAGTCTCGGAATACGCTCCCAACATCCCTTACATATTCTGCTGCGTCCTGAGCTTAGCGGTGTTCTTCGCTCAGTTAACTCTGAATAGAAGGCTCAAGCCTTCCTCTTTGTCATGAACCAGAACTGAAAAGAATTCGATCGTTTCACCGGGCGCATCATCGTTTAGGTAAGGTTATATCTCAAGACGTATTAATCAGCATTGCCCTTAGAATTACAGGCATCAGCTGAGGAGGTTTAAAGTTGCTAGTTGAAGTGCGTTGGCACGGCAGGGGTGGACAAGGCATTGTAACCGTAAGCAGACTACTTGCCCATGCAGCTTTGCTCGACGGAAGGTATGTCCAAGCCTTTCCAGAATTTGGTCCTGAGAGGAGAGGCGCCCCCGTAACGGGTTACACAAGAATCTCGGATGAGCCAATAGTCATCCACAGTCACATATACAACCCCAACTTCGTCGTCATCGTGGACCCCACACTTCTCGGAAAGATAGATGTAACCAATGGACTCGTTGAGGGCGGAACTGTTGTGGCTCACACGGAGAGAAAGCCTGAAGAGCTGAAGGAAGAGCTAAAAGTCGAGAAGGCACGCATCTACACGGTCAACGCTATGAGAATAGCCTTGGACATCCTTGGAAGACCCATCTATAACACAGCCATGCTCGGTGCGTTAGTCAAAGCGGCACCCCTTGCCTCACTGGATTCATTAGCAAAGGTGATCAAAGAAAGATTTCCAGGAGCAGTCGGCGAGAAGAATGTGGCAGTCACAAAAAGAGCATATGAAGAGGTGTGCGGGATTGAGTGATATACGTAAACCAGGTTGGAGATCGATACCTATTGGCGGCATGCTCCTCGAGCCGGGTTCAGCGTTAAAATACAAGACTGGAGACTGGAGAGCCTTCAGGCCCATCGTGGACGAGACAAAATGCGTGAATTGTCTATTATGTTGGATCTACTGTCCGGACAGTTCGATTGTGAGAAAGGAGAAGTTCGTAGCCATCAACTATGACTATTGCAAGGGCTGCGGGATATGCGCAGCTGAGTGTCCGACAAAAGCGATCAGAATGGAGGAAGAGAAGAGATGACCAGAACAATGGGCTTGACAGGAGATGAAGCGATCGCCTACGCAGCCAAACAATCAAATGTCGATGTTGTGGCAGCGTACCCGATCACGCCTCAGACGATCATAGTGGAAGCGTTCAGCGAATACGTTTTTGACGGCGAGGTACACTCCGAATTCGTGTGCGTGGAGTCGGAGCATTCCGCCACGTCGGCTTGTATAGGCGCAAGCCTAACAGGCGCCAGAGTTTTCACAGCCACCTCAAGTCAAGGATTGGCCCTGATGCATGAGATGCTTTACATCGCTTCGGGCTTGAGGTGCCCAATCGTGATGGGCGTCGCGAACAGAGCTCTATCCGCCCCAATAAATATCCACGGCGACCATTCGGACATGATGGGTTCAAGAGACTGCGGCTGGTTACAAATCTATGCTGAGAATGCTCAGGAAGCATACGACTGGACTATACAAGCGTTCAAGATAGCAGAAGACGATAACGTTCTCCTTCCGGTGTCCGTTAACATAGATGGCTTCATCATTTCCCACTCCATGGAAGGCATCCAGGTACAAGAGGATAAAGAGACACTGGAATTCCTCTCCACCAGAAAGCCAGCCCTCACGATCGATCCGGATAAACCTGTAACGGTCGGAGCCCTATGCTTCACAGACTACTACTTCGAGGTGAAACGGCAACAGGTTGAAGCCCTGGATAACTCTTTCAAAGTCATAAGGAAGGTTAATCAAGAATACAAAGCCTTGACGAACAGAAGCTATGACACCTTAGAGACATATGGGGTGGAAGACGCTGAAGCCGCCATCATATGCCTCGGAAGCACAGCTGGGACGGCCAAAGCCGTCGCCAAGAAGTTGCGAGATGATGGAAAAAAGGTTGGAGTCATCAAGCTTTGGGTCTATCGGCCATTCCCAACCAAAGAGATTCTGGAGACTGTTAAGAACTTGAAGGCATTAGCGGTGCTTGATAGGGCTTGCAGCTTCGGTGCTCCTTACGGTGCCTTGTGCAGTGATGTCTTGTCGGTTCTGCATGGAGCAGGGAAAGAATTGAAAGTTTTCAACGGAGTTTTTGGTCTAGGAGGCAGGGATATAACGCCTACAGACATTGAATCCGTTTTTAACGAGGCTCTGGAAACGGCAAAGACGGGGGTTGTTAAGGAGCCGGTCAAATTTATAGGGGTGAGGGAATAGAAATGGTCACATTAAAGGAGCTCACAACAGAGGAATTCTTCACATCTGGGCATAGGCTATGCGCAGGATGCGGAGAAGGCACAAACGTGAGGATGGTCCTCAAAGCGTTAAGAGGCCCGACGATCATCGTGAACGCTACGGGATGTCTCGAAGTTGCATCAACAATCTACCCGTACACGTCTTGGCGTACATCATGGGTCCATGTGGCCTTCGAGAACGCGGCTGCGGTTGCTTCCGGTATAGAAGCCGCCTACAAGGCCTTGGCCAGAAGGAACGCTTGGGACAAACATGTGGACATAATCGCCTTTGCAGGGGATGGTGGAACATTCGATATAGGAATCCAAGCGTTATCCGGAGCGCTTGAGAGAGGCCACGACTTCCTCTACGTATGCATCGACAATGAAGCGTACATGAACACTGGGATCCAGAGGTCTGGGGCCACGCCTCACGGGGCAGCCACGACAACAAGCCCAGCGGGGAAGAAGATCCCTGGGAAACCCGAGTTCAAGAAGGATCTAATCGGCATCTGCGCCGCACATGGCATTGAGTACGCTGCGACGGCTTCACCAGCCTACTGGAACGATTACATAACGAAGTTGCGGAAGGGCTTGGAGGTTGAGGGCCCGGCGGTGATCCACACGTTCTCGCCTTGCCCACTAGGGATGAGGCACGACTCGGATAAGAGCATAGAGGTTGCGAGGCTTGCCGTTCAGACGCGTTACTGGCCGGTCTACGAGGTGGAGAAGGGCAAGTACAAACTGAACATCAAGGTCACGAAGCCGAGGCCAGTGATAGACTTCTTGAAGATGCAGGGCAGGTTTGGGCATCTTTTCCAGCCTCAATTCCAACATGAGATCGACATCATCCAGCAATGGGTCGACGAGAACTGGAAGAGGATCACAGAACTCTGCGGTGAATCTCAGGTGGTGAAAAGGTAGAAATTCAACGGGAGATGATCTCCAGAGCCGTTCGCCTTCCTCTTTCTATAACCTCTCCCTCATCAAGAGTCTTAACCTCTCTATTCTCCATCAATATTCTGCCGTCCACCATTGTTGTATCCACATCGCTTCCACGGGCAGAGTAGACTAGGCTAGCGTAGGGGTTATGCATAGGGGTTAGGTGAGGCTTATTAACATCTAACAAGATCAGATCGGCTCTCTTCCCAACCTCCAAGGAGCCTACAGAATTACCAATCCCGAGAGCTCTAGCCCCGTCTGTCGTCGCCATCTCCAGAACCTTCAAAGAAGGCAAAACCCTAGGATCCACATAGAACATCTTCTGCGAGAGAGCAGCAAACTTAATAGTCTCAAACATGTCGAGGCTGTTATTGCTGGCTGGGCCGTCCGTGCCCAAGCCTACGGTCATCCCGGCATCAAAGAACTCCTTAACTCTAGCTATGCCCAAGGCGAGCTTCATGTTGGCAACTGGGTTATACGCAACTTTCACGTGGTGTTCTGCTAATAACTCTATGTCTCTCTCGGATAGATGTGTGCAGTGAGCCGCAAGAACATCCGGACCCAGAAATCCTGCACTGCCTAGGAGTTCAACCTCTCCAGTGCCGTAACGCTCTTTTATGAGTCTAGAGGCACCTTCAGACTCGGCTAAGTGTATGTGAACCCCAACCTTTAATGAGGAGGCTGCTTCTCGAACTTTTCTCAGCAGGTTTAGGCTGCACGTGTAGGCTGTGTGGGGGCCTATCTGCGTCGTGATCCTTCCATCCGCATAGCCATAATACTCCTTGGCTATCTTGATGCTCTCTTCTAGCATCCTCTCACCTATCTCAGTGTCTCCAGCTTCAATTATTCCTGGAGCTAGGACGGCTCTTAATCCAGCTTCCTCAACAGCCCTTGCAACCATATCTTCGTAGAAATACATGTCACAGAAGCATGTTGTGCCGTTTCTGATCATCTCTACGCAACTGAGCAATGCGCCTTGATAGACATCTAGGGGTCTAAGCTTAGCCTCAAGCGGCCATATGGTCTCCTCTAGCCACGTCTCTAGTTCCTGGTCTTCCGCGATACCTCGAAAGATCGACATCGCCGCGTGGGTGTGGCAGTTTACAAGGCCCGGCATAGCAACTTTTCCACGACCGTCTAAGACATTGTCAGCCTCAAAGTGGGGCGCATCTCTCTCTTTTCCAACGTACAGTATTAGGTGGTCTTTGATCGCTATCAGACCAGAATCTATTATTTGCCGCTGAACCATTGGGAGGATAATACATCCACGAATAATTATGTCAGCCTTCAAGGAAAACACCCCTCCGCCTGTTGTAGGGTTAATATGCTCGCCTAGGCTTCTAAGAATTTCGCTTAGCCGAATTGTCTTTTTCAGGTTGTCTAAAGTCATTATTAACCAGTTATCAATCTTCTTGGATGGAGGGAGAAAGTTGAGCAGAAAAGGGTTAGTTTCCGAGCTTCTGACGAGTTTGTTAATAGGGTTGGCAATTGGATACTTCGTCTCTCCAAGAACTGATACATCAAGACTGGAAAGAGAGATAGAGAACTTGGAAACGCAACTTGCAGATAAAGAATCTCAAGTCACTACTTTGCAGTTGCAGTTAGCCAACATTGAGAAGCAATTGGAGACCAGGATTTTGGGAGTTTACTTCTCTCCAAAAGGGGGTTGTGAAGATCAGGTAATATACTGGATAAGCAGAGCGAACAAGTCCGTCCATGTGTTGATCTATAGCTTCACATTGGATTCGATCGGTGATGCCTTGATGGACGCCTATATTAGAGGCATCGACATAAAGGTTGTTTTTGAGAAAAACGAGATAGACAGCGCAAGCGAATATCAAGAATTAGAAGAGGTTGGTATGAATGTCCGAGCCGATACAAACCCGAAATTGATGCATGACAAGGTAATGATCATCGACAGCCAGATCGTTCTAACTGGAAGCTTTAACTGGTCAGAGAATGGAGAAGAAAACAACAACGAAAATCTGATAATCATAAAGGGCGTGTACGTCGCAGAGATTTACGAGGAAGAATTCGAAGAAATCTGGCGAGCATAGCATCTGAGGTTAAAGGTAAAAATGGGGAACGAACACGAGACGGCGAAGGAGATTCTTCAAATATTGAAGGCTAATTTCCCCTTTCCGACTCTTTCAAGCATAACTGACGACCCATTCAAAGTTCTAGTCCGAACAGTGATCAGCCAGTCAACAGCCGAGGTGAACACTAGAAGAGCCTACAGAAACCTTTCTGAGAGGTTTTCTATAACGCCAAGGAACCTCGCTGAGGCCGATGTTAAAGAGGTGGAAGACGCCTTGAGGGTTGCTGGTTTATATCGGAACAAATCTAGGGTTATAAAAGATCTCTCAAGGGCGATCCTTGAGAAGATTGGGGGCTCCCTAGACTTCATATATTCATCTCCGCTTGAGGAGTCCCGTGAGAAACTTATGAGCCTTCCAGGTATCGGTCCCAAAACAGCAGACATCGTCCTATTATTCTGTGCCAAGAGGGCTACGCTGCCAGTGGATACCCATGTTAACCGCGTTTCTAAGAGGTTAGGCTTGGCTCCCTCAAATGGAGGCTACGAAGAAGTCAGGAAGAGTCTCCAAGCACTCTATCAGTCAGAAGACTACTTTCCAGTGCATATGCTCCTGATATCGCTTGGCCGGAAGTACTGCAAAGCCCTGAAGCCCTTATGCACCACCTGCCCAATCAAGGATTTGTGCCCATCAGCTGATCTTTTTCTGGCTTCGAAACTCAAACCCAGAAATTAGAGAAGATTCGTTAGACGATTTCCTTTCCACTCTTATCGAGTTTCACCCGTCCAATGTGAATGGTCGGGGTTGGCTGAGTTACAGACGTATAGACCTTCATGGTTCGCCTCTCAAGATCGATTGAGCACAAGATACCTATCCCTAGGAATTCGCCCTTCTCATCTTCAAGCCCCACGAGTAGGTTCCTCAAATCCTCTCCACTCAACAAGGTTGCTGGTCCCTCATAGTAAACCGGAGTTGCTTGCAAAGAGCTTTCATCCGTGCTTCTTTGCTCTGATCCGAGCGAATTGATAGTCTCGATAGGTGCCCCTCTTATTTTGACCCAGCTCAAAGGATAAGACTGAATCTTTGCCCCCTTCAAGTATTTTCTGTAGGCCAATTCACGCAGGGCCTTCCTCATCTCATGGCTGCGCTTTCTTACATTTTTGGGAGATTCAACAAGGAATGGCCTCAAATCCTTCAATGTCTCAAGCAGAGACTCTAGTTCATCGCCTTCTTGGATAGCTACAATCCCGCTTGGAGCAAGCAACTCGATCAGCTGGTTTTTGTGGTTTGTGGCTTCCTCACCTACAACCCATCCGTCGGTGTTGACAATTAGGAAATCTATGCCTGTCTCTAAGATCCTCTTGTTTAAAGCCTTCAACGCGTTCAGAGAAGCGTTGAAAGCCTTGGATGGAGTTGTTGCTCCCACAAAAACTATACTTTCAGTCTGAATACCAAAGAGGTCTGCCGCCGGTTCTGCAATGCGGGCCAGACCCACAGTCGTCGGCGGACCTAGGTCAGACTGTCCTAGGTCGGCGTCAATTATTGCTACTTTTCGCCTCTTTTTCAGCGCTTCGTTTGCTAAGTATGTGCAGAAACCTGTTTTGCCGGAGTCAACACATCCTATTATGAGTACAGAGGCCGACCCCTTCGAAGCGAGCAATGTGTCAGCGGCGTTCTTCCAAGAGTTGGGAATGGCACTTCCATCTATCTCCTGGAAAGAGGAAGCTTCACCTAATGTTAACTCAAACTCTGCGTCTTTCACGGGCTCGAAGGGCAAGCGTTTGCCATTTCTGACAACAATCTTGGATTCCGCTCCAATAATCGCGCCTAGGACGGTTGCTGATCCTTTAAGGAGATTAACCGAGGCAGGTCCGTCAACAAGCAGAGTCTTGCCTTCTTTTATACTCAGCCTCATTGAGACTCACCTCTAGGCTTCGCGTCCTCTTTTCTGGGCTATCCTAACAGCTGAATCGGCGTCGCTTAGCTTGCTTCTTCCACTCTTCTCTATAGAATGGCTTGTTCCTTCCTCGCCTACGATCTCCAACTTGACGTTCTCTCGCAGACCCCTTCTTAGCCTTTCAAGGAGTTCTTCAGCCAACTTTGGAACTCCATACCCAACTCTTACAATCTGGACGTTAGCAGGGTTGTCTTTCAACGCTACCAAGATATTGTCAATAGTTGCCTCTAGGCTTAATTCCTGATAGGTTCTTAAGATATTTCCGTCGCAGAGAATAGCTAGGCCGAATGTTTTTCCGGGGTCGACGCCGATCGTAACCTCTCGGTAAACCTCCCTTCCCGAGGATATTCGGAAGGCTCGGTTGATGGCGCTTTTCGGATCATCATTCTCATTGAAAACGACCACGTTCGGATGTTCGATCAGGGGCTTTTCCTTTTCTGTTGTGATCACGACCTTGACGACTGAAGGTATTGTTTCGCCCGGCACTAGGCTCAAGAAAAGCAGTCCTCTCTCTTTCAGTTCGTTTACCAGCTTGTAATATGCTTTTCCCGAGACCGTCGCAACCGCGATCTTCGCCCTCATCGTCTCCACTTTGACAGATATTTAGGGGGTAAGATTAAATTTAAGCTTTGCATTGCGTCTTACAGTGAGCTGGTTGGGGTCTAGGATACCAACAGGATGCCCTATGCTTGACAAGTTTCTTGAGGGAGGGCTCCAGCCTGGGAACATCACTTTGATATACGGAGAACCCGAGACGGGCAAGACAACGCTGGCTATACAATGTGCGGTTAACACGGCTAGATTGGGCTGTAAAACAATATTCATTGACTCAGACATTGCCTTCTCTCCTGAAAGGCTTTCACAGATCGCTGGAGGCGATCTTGAGGACGTTTCCACCTCTATTATCCTGATCAGACCGGTCTCGTTTACAGACCAGGGGGACACTATCGATAATCTTGAGAAGTATCTAACTGA
>Ga0315308_1000299_pt1 | contig 27206 bp, 56 predicted proteins | sample TDP3_MG_FD_203078 | JGI IMG/M metagenome (GOLD analysis project Ga0315308, IMG submission 203078) | Freshwater sediment microbial communities from Lake Towuti, South Sulawesi, Indonesia - TDP3 | ecosystem: Environmental > Aquatic > Freshwater > Lake > Sediment | place: Indonesia: South Sulawesi... | reverse complement strand
CTTCACCTGTACCAACAAGAAGTGCAGGGAGCAGTTCGCCGTCCTGCGAGTAGTCTTGGATCACGGGGGAGAGAGAGAACACTTGGTCGAACCCGAGAGAGAAGTGCCCCGGTGCCCATACTGCGGCAGACCCATCAAGAAAAGGTGAGAGAAACGCCAAACGGAGAAATCACCCTCCTATCCACCGTGGACAAAGATACCCACGAAAAGACCTACTCACTCGGGCTAAAGTGCGGCTCGTGCGGAAAATACAGCCGCGTCAGAGCAGGATCAACCTTCTCGTGCAAACATTGCGGCACGACCCACGAACTCAAAATCACTCCCGGAAGATGGATAACATGAACCTAGTCGGAATAGTCGCAGCAGCCTTCGCAGCCGGATTCAGCACCGGGGCCATAGTAGCCACCATCCTAACGGTGCGCAGAACAAACAGGCTATTGAGGGGAACCAAATGAAGAGGTACATCGTGACTGTGCGGCTCCCAAGAAATCCGGAACACGACCCCAAGAACAAGAAGCCCGGAGTCTGCCCACTCACCCCCGGCGTAGGACGCTACGAGATGCTCTGGATCTCCTGCACCGACGTAACCGGGGAACACCACTCATACATCGAAGAAGCCGAGTCGATGGCCGAGGCCGAGGCACAGGCCAGGATAAAACACCACCACGTAACCCGAATCGAGGGACCAGTATGACGAACGAGACATACTGCTCAGTAGGATACAGCAAGATAAAGATAGGACCGACCAGAAAAGAACCAGAACCGGAGCCCCGAATATGCGCCGTCTGCGCGGGCACCGGACTAGTCCAAACGCGAATCGGAATCCTCATCTGCCCGTACTGCGAAGGCAGAGGAAGGGAAACAAAATGCCAGTAGACAGAAGCACCCAACCCCAGAACACCGGGAAAGGCGGAGTCATCGTACAGATCCACCCGGTCTACGACGAGATAAGGATGAGGATCAGAGTCAAAGAGGAAACAGACTGCCGCAGATGCATACACCACAAGGTCTGCCGCATAGACATGGAAAAGAGATGTGCCAACTACGAGATGGGAACATCCGAGTACCCCGGATGCGCCGGGTGTATCCACAGGTTCACCAGATGGGACAGGGACGGAATCCCATGCTTTTACTGCGAGGACTTTAAGGAGGAAACAGCATGACGTACACCCCAGAGAAGTGGAAGGAAAAACTGGAAGCGGAAAAACGGAAGATAGCCGACAGCTACACCCCCCACGGGGAAGGCTCCAGATGCAAGAAGTGCGGCTCCACCGTCATGGCCCTGGTCCAGAGCCACAGGATACTCGTGGACTTCGGATACAACTCACGCACCGACAGCGGGCTAATCATCAGGCACTACCCCGCGTTCTGCCCCAAGTGCGAAAAACAGCCCGAGCCGGACAACGAGCCCATAGTAGTCTGGCCGGAAACCGAGGTCAGATTCCCCGAATGACCACAACAGACGAAATCAAATGCCCGAAGTGCGGAAGCCTGGACTCCACAATAGACAAGGCGACCCACGAGGAGAGACACAACATCTGCCTGAAGTGCGGCCAAAAATGGACGAGGCCAAACCGCAGGATGACCATAGGCGAAGCAGCCAAACAGCGGCTCTTAGAGATCGCGACAAGAGACAACTGCGATCCCTATGCCCCGATCACCTGCGGAGACACGCACCTCCTGCATGAGATAGCCCAACTATCGGAGAAACGAGGAAACGACCACCCCTGGAACTGCACGGCCCGCATCATACGCGGAATCGCCAGAAGCCCGCTATTCAAGATGGCCGGATACACCGCATACCCAGAGAGAGGATACGGACGAGTAGCCTGCTACCAACTCAAAACAGAGGAAGAGATCAAGGGCGACAGGAGAGCCAAAAAGATAATGGAAAGCCCCAAAGTCAAAGCGGCACTCGAACGGATGGACAGGGCAATGCAACAACACGAAGAGATAGTGAGGAAGCTCAGGGTGATCTAGACGACCAACAAAGAACAGGACAGAATACTGGACATGATCGCCAGCCTCAGCGACCGACAGGAAGCAGAGGAACTCCGCAAAGGCATAGACGACCTAGAGGCCATAGCCAAGAAAGAAGGGCTATGCCCGCAATGCACCCTCAAACTCGTCTGCACCGTCCTCGGAGACATAATCGGATTCATAGGCGCACAGCTTCAAACCGACAAAGACCCGGAGACCGTGAACAAGGAAATATCGCTCGCACTCAGAACGGTCGCAACCGCCGCAAGGAGCATAGCATACGGGTCGATAAGAAGACGGGGAAAGAAAGGAGAATAGGCATGGACTGCACACCCGGAAGAAAACGGCACTCATACAGGATCAGAGGAGCCAGACAGCTATAGTCGAGTGGCGCAGAAAGATGCAGGAGTCAAATCCATACCACGCCGACAGGTGGAAGAACCCATGAAGATAGGGGACTACGCACAACTCGTCAAGGGAAAGAAGTGCAAAATCTGCGGGAGCAAGCTGCCCGCAGAGGTCGAACACTACGACCACGAAGGAGGATGGATCGTGGACGGGTACGAGAAGAGGCAGTGGCTATATACCCGCTGCCGCAGATGCGGATACAAGAACGCCCTCTGGAAGCTGGGGATACCCGGAGACAGGGACCACCTACCGGGGTAATTTCTTTGAAGAGGCAGGACAGACAAAATCCTAAAGGACATCAAGGAATGGATGGAACAAAGGATCTCATAGGCGCAATAGGGCTATCCGGGCTACTCGCCTTCAGCGTGAGCCTCTACTGCCTCTGGGTTCTAGCATACTCACAGGGCGGCCAAGCCACCATAGATGTCAACAGCTTCGGGGAAGCGTGGTGGGAGTTATACGCCTTCCCAATCGGCATCGTCCTCGGCCTCTACGGAATATACCGCTATATCAGAGGTGATAAAATTGGATGAAATCGTACCGGGAGCCATCATACAGGACCGGGAAAACCACAGGGACATCTACGAGGTTCTGGCAGGAGACGAGCAGACCCTAGAGATCACCCCCATCAGAACGGCCACGACCATCAAAATCCCCAGACACCTAGAGAACAGATACCGCATAATCCCCAGGAACGCGCTGGGAGACAGGCTCCACGCAAAAACCAGGGCCTTCCACGTATACGTCTGCCCCGCCTGCGGACAGGGATACCGGCTCCCCAAAGAAATGTGGAGCATGGGCTGCGGATGCAGGAGGATGCAGTGCCCGTACTGCGGCAACACGAACTACATGAAGAGACACAGCCTAACCAACCAAGACCGCCCATTCATAGCAGAATGCGGGACCTGCAAAAGAGTCTACAGGCCCGAGTACATACACGACATGACAAAATGCAAGGGATCTTAAGTGGAAGCCAAAAAGTTCAACTGCCACACAAGATCGACGACGTACAGAGAAACTTCCCGACCATAGAGTGACAGGATGAACGACACCGAGTACCACGCCAAGATCAAGCGGCTGCCCATAGGGGAAATCCCCAAGACCAGAAAGCCGCTCATGAGCGAGAGCGAGATGACAGACCTACTCACGGGAGACGTGATAATCGAGGAAAAGCTGGACGGAAAACTCCTCCGACACAGGAGCCAGGGATGGGACATCTTCACCGAGGACCTACGCATCAGACACAGCGTATACTACGACCGCCTACCGAGCTTCCTCATAATCCTCGACGCGGCAGAAGGAGACCAGATCCTACAACCCGAAAACAGAAGGTTCCTCGGAACAACCCCACCACAGGTTGACATAGTGAACACGGCAATCGGAAACGGCAGGCTCAGAAACATGACCCCGGAAACCTTCATGGCCCGACTCCCCGGATACCTCAACAGGACATCAACGTTCTCCACCGCAAGCCAGATAGAGGGGATAGTCGTCAAGAACTACGACAAACAGCTATTCGGCAAAGTCGTCAACATAGAGTTCTATCGAGGGATCGAGGCATCGGGCTCGTACCTGAAACGCCGCGTGCCACAGCGCAACCGGCTCGCACCAAAAAACCTCTGCTACGACCTTTGGACCGGACTCGCACAACCGGACAGCCTACACCAATTCTCCCTGGAACACCACCAGATCAAAAAATTCGGTCAAACCGTGGGGCTGATGACGAGAGAAGAACTTAAAAAAGTCAAGCTCTGCCCAAACTGCCACGGGCACGGATGCGACAGATGCCAAAAGGCAGGATGGATCAAGGCATGAACGAACAAGAAGAAAAGAAGGAGCTAAAGAGAATAGGAGACCAAATCGAACGCCTACGAAAAAATACGGCGAAGATAGTTGACAGGATCGAGGCCAGACGAAGAGAAAAAATCCTGGCACACGGAATACTCTCACAGTTCGAGTGGACCTTCGAATTTCCCCACAACCTCAAGGCGAACACAAAGCAAAAAGGCTTCCGAACCAAGACGATCGTGCTACAAAAACTCCTCGGATGGGACTACAGCTACGTCTCCTTCCTAAAGGGCCGCGCCAACCTGTTCGTCACCGAGGAGGGCCACAAGCCCGCGATCAGCATAACCTTCGACAACATAAAGACCCTGGGCAGCTTCGCACAGGAAAACAAGCTCAAAGTCTCCTGCCAGAAACTCGAAGCCCAGATAGCCCAACAGAGAGAGGAACTCTCCGTACTCGAAGCACTACTCAGCAGAGTGAACAAATGAAGTACGCCTTCTGCCACAACACCCGGAGATGGATGGTGCTCCAAGACCTCAAGGTAGTCGAGATGCCCAGCTGCCCCCACGAGGGGAGGTGCGACGAGTGCGACTACCACGAGGAGCGCGAGCCCACCAGATACCTCAAGGCCCGCATGGCAGAATGGAGAGAAGCAGCAAAGCTAATGGAGAGAGTCGGATGAACATCGAACTCATGCTAGCCGAAAAAGAGCTACCCGACGCAAACGGGTCATGGCTGGTCGAGCCAAAGTACGACGGCACGCGGGCAGCACTCGTACAGAAGAACGGCGAGATAAGCATCATACACAGATCCGGCTACGACCGGACGAACAGATACCCGGAGCTAGCGGGAATATACCCGTACAGACAGGACATCATACTCGACGGCGAGATAGTATGCCTCAACTCAAGGGGCATACCCGAGTTCAACCTCATCCAGCAGAGGCAGACCGACAGAGAGCCGCTAATCAAGATCCTGAAGGCCAAGATCCCCGCCACCTACTACGTATTCGACATACTGGCACTCGGAAAACAGGACTTGAGAAGAAAACCGCTCACCGAGAGGAGAGCAATACTGGAAGGACAGCTAAGGAACAACCCGGACACGCACATACTCATAACCCCGCAGGTCCAGATCGAATACGGCCAGATCGGGGAGATGTTCAAGACCATCACGGGAAACGGGTACGAAGGCATAATGCTCAAACGCCCCAACTCAACGTACCAGAGCGGGAGGTCGCCGGACTGGATCAAGATGAAAGCCATAGTCTCGGAGGACTTCTACATCACGGGCTACACGGCGGGCAAGGGATCAAGGGCGAGGTACTTCGGGGCGCTAATCCTGGCCGAGAAGCCGGACGGCGAACCCGTCTGCAAGGTCGGAACCGGGTTCAACAACCTGACCCTCAAAATGGTCAGCGAAATACTGAAAAGACACGCCCTGGGGGAGACGATGCAACTGGAAGGAGAAGAGATCATCTTGGTCGAACCCACCTACCAAGCAGAGGTCGAATACTTAAGCGGAACCAAGAAAAACCGCTTCCCCTCCTTCAAGAGAATCATACCGCCAGACGGCGAGTAGAATGAACAAAAGAATCGAGGCCATCACCATAATCATCGGAATAGCCGTAGTAACCCTAGCAATCCTAGCGGGAATCGTCTTCGAGATAAAGAGGAAGATCCGCTAGGGCAGATAAAAACAAAACAGCACAACCATATATTAGAGGCACAAAATGAGGCAACTTGACCCGAACACCGACTGGTTCAGGGGAACCTGGCTAGTCCAATACCTAAGGCTATGCGACTCCTCCATGCAGCACTCATCCGACATCGAAGGAGAAAAGTGGAGGGAAACCATACGCAAGCTCATACCCCAGATAAGAACGGCCTGGGTCAAATACTGCCAGAACGTCGGAAGAATGGACCAAGCCGACAGGTGGATGCTGGCAGTACCTACCGAGTACCGACACCTAGCCAGCTAGGAGGAAGAAAGATGAAGAAAATACGGGAGACGCACACATGGTACGCCTGCGAGATTTGCGGACAGTACCACGACACGGAGGATGAAGCCGTCGAATGCGAGGCAAAGCAGCCCACCAAGATAGAGGCAAATTCGTCATGGTCCAAGGAAAAGGAATGGCAGATCGGCGATTTCGTCGCCATACACATACACGACACAGGATGGAGGCTTGCAGAGATACAGGGCACCCAACAGCAGGGACACAAGATCGTCCCGGTCTTCAGATTCATGGACGGCACAAGACACGTCATGGACCATTGGGACTACGAGGCAGTGGTCCTCCAACCAGACATGCAAAAACAACTCCTCAAGTGGGCAGATAAGATCAGAGCAAGACAGCGCGCAGCGAGGCGAGAGGCAAAGAAGAAGGAAACCAAACCACTCTCCCTACCGAGGTAAAAAAATGAAGGGAACAATACCCCAAGCAAAACCGCTCCTAGAGGTCTTAAGAACCGCAAGAGCGTTCCTAGACGACATACCCATGCAGGCCAGCGCAGCAGGCTTAAGCATAGCGGGCATGGACCCGGCAAAAATCATCATGCTACAAGCCGAGATGGACGCAGCCGAGTTCGACGACTGGCACACAGACGGCAAGGAACACCCAGGGACGGGGAAAGACAACCTCAAGATACTGGACCGCATAAAGGCCGACAGCCAGATGAGCATAGAAACCAGAAACAACGTCCTAATCATAACCGCACAGACAAAGGGAAAAACCGCCGAGTACAACGCCCCCCTCTGGGACATCACAAAGGAAGAAACAAAGGGAATCAAGCTCCCGCCCGGAGCCGAGTTCACCATCCACACAAAGGCACTCAAAGACATACTCGGAAAAATGGCGGTCGCCGGGGAACACTTCACCGTCATAGCCAGACCGGGAGACGACAAGCTCTACTTCACAAACCAGATCGGACCCAGAAAGGCGGATCACAGAGTCGAAACAAAGGTGGACCGGGAACACACGATCGGAGAAGGCAAAAAGGCCCAGCCCGTGCTAGCGGGAATCGAGGTCAAAGCGGGAGCAATGACGACCTACCTCATAGCCGAAGTAGAGAAATTCCTAGAGTACGCCAGCGACTACGTACAGGCAACCTTCGCAACCAACGAACCCCTGAAACTGGTCAAGAAGCCAAGCGACCTAACCACCATAACCCTGTACCTCGCACCCCACATAGAAGAGATAAGAGCAACAGAAGAAACCGGAACCGAACAAAAGGAGATAGAGGAGGAAGAAGAAGAATGAAGATACCACTTGGAAAAGTGGTCCCGAGCCCGTACCAGCCCCGCCTACAGTTCGAAACGGCGGAGCTAGAGGCGGACATGAAGGAACACGGGATGCACCAGCCCATACTGGTCAGGCCCGTCAACGGAACATACGAACTCCTAGACGGAGACCGCAGGGTGAGAACAGCCAGAAAGCTGGGATGGAAAGACATCGAGGCAGACATAAAGGTAGTCAGCGACCAGGAAGCGGCAAGGATCGTCTACACCGTCAACACACAGAGAGCAGACTACACCGTGGAGGAAAACGCCCGGTTCTTCGACAGGATCAGGAAACAGGGAGCAAACCTCGAACAGATGGAGAAACAGTTCGGAAAAAGCAGGCTCACCATCAACAGCTACCTACTCATCCTAGACCTGCCAAAGCCCATACAGAAAGCAGTGTTCCTAGGAACAATAGGGGTACACCTGGTCAGACAGACACTAGAGTACGTCGGCATGGCAGAGGGAACCTTCAAAGACCCCGAGAAGGCAGCAAACCTCCTGCAGCACGCCGTAGACAACGAGCTATCCCAACTCAAGTACGCCGAGTACCTCAAACAACAGAAAGTGCTGGACAGGATCGAAGAGGAACGCGAAAAAACCATCAAAGAAGAAGCCAGGAGACGGGAAGAGGAAGCCAAGAGACGGCTAGAGGAACAGAAGAAACGGGAGGCAGAACTCAAGGCAGCCGAGGCAGAGAGAAAGCGCAGGGAGGCCGAGAGAGCCGAGCAGGAAAGGCTCAGGAAAGAGGCAGAGGAGGCAAGGCGCAAGCAGGAGGAGAAGGCCAGACTGCTAGAAGCACAGAGAAAGCGGGCAGAGGAAGAGGCCAAGACGCGGGAGAAAGAAGCCAAAATCTACGAGAAGGCAACCCCCGAGGTCAAACAGGCACTAGTCGAGGGAACGATAAGCGCAGCCGAGGCAGAGGAAGTCTCAGGACTAAAACCCGAGAGACAGAAGACCGTCATAGAGAGCATCAAGCGAGCCGAGAAGGACACCAAAGAGGTCAAGAGGGTCGCGATGGAGATAGCCAAGATGCCCGAGATCCCACAGATAACCGAGGAACAGGTAGAAGAGATACGCCAACGGTTCCAAGAGGCCAGAGCCGAGGAACAGGAAATCCTCAACAGGCCAGAGGTAAAGGCACGGGGAGAACTCTTCAAGAACTACCTGCGCCTGAGCGAACTCCTGAGCTTCGGAGAACCATCGACCTGCCCCAAGTGCGGCAAGCCATCCTCAAACCTCAAGTGGACCTGCTGCGGACTCACCCTAAGGGAAGCGCAGTCAATAGCGGCAAAGAAGGTATCAGGAACCTACAAGGGAGGTGAAAAGACATGATAAGACCATACAACCCCATGTGGCCCAGACACTTCGACCTAGCGATGCCGTCCCTGTCCCTCATAAGCAAACTGACCCCGGACAAACAAATCTCCTTCCTCAAAGGCAACGTCACGGGAAGAATCGCCGACCAGATGAAGGTAGGAGAAAGCATCACGACCCCGCTAGGAGGAGAAGGAAAGGTCGAGACCGACGTGAGCAAGTCCCTCAAGATGAACTGGGGACGGATGCACGAAGAGGCAACCGCAAACTACACCATAGCACAACTCCACAAAGACCTCGTAAAAGGACTCGGACAGTACAGGTTCAACACCAGCATAGTCGGCATAATCTACCCGGTCAAAGGAATACTAGCAGACACAGACAGATTCCCTGCACTCGACGGAGTAGAACAGGTACACCTAATCGAACAGTCAAGCGGAAACTACGTCCACACATTCCGCAGACAACTAGGAGTCCGAGTGGACGACCCGTTCAGATACCTAGCCCACAAAATAATCGACAAGGGAATCATGCCGAGAAAGGACTTCACCAACCTACACATCAGAAGCATAGTCGGAACGCGGGCAATAGTCGGACTAGAATCGGGGAAAGTCACCAAGGGATACAACGACCTATACCCAAACCTACCCACAATACTCTCGACCATCAAAGGACGAAAGTTCTGGGAACTCACGGCAACGCCCAGACGCATGGACAACCTGGGAACAATCTTCGAGGTCAACGAGCAAGAGATAGCCAGAGACGGCCTGGAAAGAATAGCCTTCGGGCCGACCAGCTTCCCAGAGCCATAGGCGGTGGAAGACGGCGCAAAGACAATCCCCCAAACACCTCCAAAGCTGGGCCAGGGGCAGAGATGACCCGCCCAACCCAGCTTTGAGCTTTTTCTGCTGTCCACAAACGCCGGTGGAAGGCACGCGAAGCGTGGGTGCCCGATTCCCCGGTCGGAGTCACGGAGTCGGGCCGCGTGCCCACAAACGGGAAAAAGGCCACACGAGGGATCAAATGGAGGAAATGAAGAAAAGAAGGGAAAGAAGGAGGACCATAACCGTAAGGGAAAGCGAGTACAGATACCTCAAGGACAGGCTCGGAATGTCCAACAAGGAGTACGCAAAGAAGTTCAGGGAAAGATACCCCGACGCACCAAAATGGGCTCCACTACCACAAAACATGGGAAGCTTCCTCACCTGCGCAGTCTACGTCTTGGAAAGACTCAGAGAAGGAAAAATCAGCCCCACATGCGACCCCATCTGCGTCAACTGCCAGAAAGACATCGCCCCCAAGTGCAAAGCAGCGGCATAGAGAACCCGGAGAGATTCAAATGAAAGCATCCATCGCGGCAAGAGTCGCCATCCTAGCGGTCGCGGTCGGCGCAGTGGCATACCTCTCAACACGGAACCGCCCAGCCACCATAAAGCTTGAGAACCTACGCTTCGACCACGCAAACAGGACCTACCGGATAAACGAGAACATAACCATCTGGACGCAGGCGACCAACCTGGCGGTTAAAAACAACCAGATCCACGTATCGGCCACCCTAACCGTCAACAACGGAACCGGAACCATATACGAGGACACCGTGGCCGAGATCCAGCAGGAGTGGACCAGGAAAAACCCCAGGGCGAACATCACCTGCAAGCTCGCGGTCGAGGAGCCGGGAACCTACTGGATATGGATCACCGCCCACGACTGGCAGAACACAGACAAAACTGGGCCATCGACAGACAGCACATGCGATGTCCTCATTGTAAAACCCTGAAGATAGTCCGATGACCTACAAAGGGATCTCATAGCACAAAATATATAACGAACAAAACCGTTTGCGAGGCGAGGCAACCAATGCGGCACAGAAGAAATGCCAAAAGATGTCCGGCCTGCGGAAAGCCGGTCTCAACCGGAACCGAATGCCTGTACTGCCTCCAGACGTTCCACAACGACTGCCTCAACATAGTCAAACTCAAACAGAAAAGACCATCCTACGCCATGTGCCAAAAGTGCCTCGACAAAAACCCGAACCCGAACAGGGAGATAGTGCGACCAATCAAAGGAGTGGAAGTGGAAGCATGAGCATGAAGATATGCTACATGAACGGAGAGAGAAAAAAGGCCGTAGCCTGCAAACACCCCGACAGGACGTGCGACCCCAAGTGCCCCGAGTGGCAGAACCGCAAAACCCTGCTAAGCGAAGTGGGAATGCCCATACCAGCACAAACGACAGAAGCGCCGGAGCCAAAACCGGGCCTAGCCGAAAGCCCCCAGGCACAGGCCCTAATAGCACGGCTGGAAACAGAAGCGAAGAAGATCGAGAGATGCGAGACGGCCATAGACAGTCTCATAGGAATAATCTGCTGCAACGGCGGCTACTCAGCGGGAAAGTGCCCCGACCCCAACACCAGGCCGTGCATCGTCGAAGGAAAACCATGCAAGTACCTACTACTGACCGTCCCGTACTTTCAAAGATAGGAGGCGAGAGCATGAGAAAAGTCATGCTCGAAAAACTGTGTGACCAGTTCGCCAGAAACCTGCCCAAAGGAACAGAGGTAACGCACGACGACCTACAAGCATACTGCCGGGAGCACCACAAGAACATAGGACTGTCAGCAGTAGCCTGCTCAAGACAGATGAAGCTCTGCCCAAAGCTAAAACAACTACCGGACAACGGAGGAGTAAGAAGATACGTTAGGATAGAGGAGGAATGAGATGAACAAATGGACTCTCCGAGACCTCGGAGACAGGTCAATCACCAAGAAGCGCAGAATCGGCATCCAAAAAGGACTACATCAAAACGAACTAGAGATCGTGGACCTAGGCGAAGCAATATTCGCAGGGGTATGCCAGCCAATCGGCTACATCTACATGGAGAACGACAAGATCATAGTATCAGGAATCAGGACGCATCCGCAGCTAACGCTATTCGACTGCGTAAAAGAGAAGCCCGTCGAAACCCTGGACGTAGGAGGAAGAAAGGAGTGATAGAAGGAACCGTAAAGGGAACAACCAGGAACGGGATAGACTACGAGATCGCAGCGGGATTCAGGCCCAACGACAAGGACGCCGTACACGCGGCGCTGAAACTCATAGGCGAACGGTTCAACGACCAGCCCATGCTACAGAACTGGCTCGCCGGAACCCTGTGGGACACATACCAAGCGACCACCGGGCAGAAGCTAGAGGTATGCCGGGTGTGCGGGCGGCAGGCCAGCACACAACTCAAGCCAATACCGAAAGACAAAACCTAAAAACAAAAAGGAGGTGGAAACACGAACGGCATAATAGAGATCCACGTCAGACAAGAGAAGACGTGCGCGATCTGCGGGAAGAAGTTCTACACGCTCGTAGAACACACCATCCCGCTAGGAGACAAGGACAGGACACCGAAGCTCGTGGACAAGATGGCCGAGATATCCCAGAAAGAGCCGTGCTTCCAGGTCTGCGACGCATGCAGAGACAGGATACAGAACCCACAGTTCACCATAACGGGATGATCTTAATATAGAGGCCAACAAACAAGAAAGGCACAAAAATGTACACAGTATCGGAAGATTTCGTCTGGGACCTCATCCACGACTCCAACCATGTAGAGCTACTCGAAAGACTGAAGAAGTGCATCGAGGCCTTCCGAGAACTCGGCATAAAGATAGTCCCGAGCAAGGACTACACCGAGGAAGAGGAAGAAGAACCACCAATAACACCAGAAGACTTGCCAAAAGACGAAAAAGCCAAGGCCCAGACCAGCGAAATGTTCGGGTGACAACATGAACGGCATAGAGGAAGCACAGGCAATAGTAAACCGAAAGGAGCAGGCAAGATTCACCACCGACATGCTCATAAACCACAACAAGACCGAGTTCAGGCTCACCTGCTTCGACACATGGCCGATGATTCCGGCACAGAAAGGAAAATCGCCCAAGCTCATGAAGGACATAGTGGCCGAGGTAATCCTGACACCAACACACGCAAAGGCACTCCTAAAGGCACTCGAAGACAACATCGCGAAGTACGAGAAGGCCTTCGGGGAGATCAAACTACCAGAACAGCCCAAGCTGGAGAGCGGACAGAGCCAAGGCCGAACCGAAACCATGTTCAGGTAACGGGAATAACGGCCCCATAGGTTTATAAAGCCCAAGGGAACAACGGGATACAGACAGAGAGGCAAGACAACAGCCTCAAGGGAGACAGAAAAGTGGACGAATCCACAAAAACGATAGCAATACTACTAGTAGCAACACTAATGCTAGTACCACTAGCATGGACCGCAAGACAGCTATACCCGATCGCCAGCAGAACCGCCGCCTGGACGGTCGAAACGGCCAGCCAGAAGACGACCAGCCTAATCAAGATCGTATCCGACAACGCATCCGTCCTACTGGACAAGGCGGCCAAGATACCCAACGCAACCGAGGTCGCGCTCATCATCGCCGCGACCGTCATAATGGTAGCAGGAGGAGTCATGGCGATCATACTGCACTACGACGGACAAGGCCAGCCAAGGCCATACAAGAAGTGGAAGCCAAAAAACCCGGACGAGGAGCCCATAAAGATCATCACGAGGGAATAAAGATGGACTTCAAGGAAATGAAACACCTCACAATCCTGGCGAGCCTAGCCGTGGACAGGGCGGAGGACCAGCCGATCAAGATCCACCTCATCCAGCACGCCGAGATACTGTACGGCCTGCTAGCCCAAGTATTTGAGCAGAACCACTTCTCACCCCTGACCTACCTAAACTTCCGCAACATCTACGCAAAATCCCTAAACACCGCCCCCGTGGGCCGAGGACTACAAGGGGTAATGGAACTCCTCTGGCCCATCATGCTATCCCGCAGATACGGGGTCACAATCGAACAGTTCCTCGAAGAAACGACAGCCAGCGATGTCTACCAACTAACCAAAGCCCGGAACTACGCATTCCAAAAGTCGGGACGAGCCTACCGAGCCCCAATCTGCCGATGCTGCGACGACATCTCCACATACGAAAGAACGCACACCGACTGGTATCCAAAAAACCACACCATATTCCACGAACAGTTCACCAACGGCCTAGCGTTCCTCCACGGCCAGCCAAGCATCAGAAGACAAAACCTCTACAACACGCTACTACTGGACCAAATCTACCAGGGAACGAAGCAGCAGTACCCGAACACACCGACCGGGATCGTCGGAGACTTCACGATCGTTACCGTCCTAGACGAATACCTCAGAAGGGAGAAGGCATGACGCACCTAGACGAGAAAAAACTGGAAGCAGTATCCATCAAGATCATCGAGCTATTCAGGAAAGAAAACCTGAACATAGTCGAAGCAGCAGTGGCCCTGTCGGGAGCAGCGCACCTCACGAACCAACTCTCCCAAAAAGAGGAAGAAAAAATCGAGAAAGGAGGAGAACACCCGATGCTACACCTCACCATCAGGGTCGTAATGGAGGCGGTCTGATGGCGGAAAAGCCGCTAACCAGACGGGACAAGATCATCTGCCTAGCAATCGTACTGGCATACATCACAATATTCTCGATAGTCGGCCTCATAGTGCTCGGCATACTGCCGCCGCAATAAGGTGATACCATGCCTACAAGATGGGCAGTCTACCAACAGCTACAGGAACTCGCGACCACGGCACAGGACTTAGGGGAAGACGTGGCACACATAACCAACAGGATCGAAGAGATCCAGGCGAACCTAGACAAGCTGGCCGCCCAGATCAGAGCCCTAGTATACAGCCACGCCGAGCTAAAGAAGCTCACCGTGTACGGAAAACCGACCATACACCTCAAGGTGCCGGGACAGCCGATGACGATATGCGGAACCTTCATCGCAAGCGAAAAAGACTACAAGATAGTAGAGGGACTACACAAGGAGTACAACTGCAAAAAGTGCCGACGCAGGCTCCGACAGATCATGGAAGGAAAAGTCCAAAAGTCAAGCAAGAGTAAAATAAGAGTCAAGTAGGGGTCGAGCAAGAGTTGAGAACAAAGGCAATCCACCTGGGATCACACGGAAACTACCTCTGGGCCTGCAAGAAGTGCCGAAGAATGCACGGCTCGTACAAAGAGGCGGCCCGGTGCTACGACAAGCACCAAAAGGAAAAGGGCGTCATCTACACGCCCAGAGGAATCCGCATACGGGTAGAAGCAAAGAGGAGAAAAAGGGCATGAACCACCACATCGTCGCCGGAACGGAACGCAACGGCTACTGTGGCCGATGCAGGACCGGGGGAGACCTCACAACGATCTCCTGCAAGGACGCACTCAAGCGAAACCACGCGACGGAGACAGAGTTTGGCCGTCGCCACGCCGCCCTTATGAAACACCATCCGGAGTTCATAAAATGAAGACAAAGGAAGAACGACCAAAGTACCTGCACCTAGCAGGGGTAAAGACCTGTAGAGACTGCACCTACTGCAAGTTCTCGCGGGACGGGGAAAGCCTGATCTGCCGCCACACGGAAGGCAGGGAGACGATCGGGCCACCGGATACAAAGGAGATACCCGAGTGGTGCCCCTTGAAGGAGAAGCCCTGCCAACTCTGCAAGCACCAGAACAGCTTCATGCTGTGCAGCCACCCCGACAGGTTGAACCCCAGGATCGGCATCAACCTTAAACAGCAGTGCAAGGGATACGCCCCCAGAACCATCAAGAAGCCCAAGCTGGTCCGCAAGCCGAGGACCAGAACCCCACCCATAAGGATCGAGAAGCCCATCCAGCTAACGATAGGATACCAGGACATCTTCATCTTCGGGATCGGACCGATGGCGGTCAGGCTCAACTACTGGGAAGCACAGGAAATCATCGACGCCCTGAGGGAACACGAATACAAGGTCGCCCAGGACAAGTACCGCATAACGGAACACACACCACCCGAGCGAGAGGAAAAGCTGCTGACGCTACGCGAAGAGGAACAGAAGATGGGAGAGACCACGGACCCCGAGACGATATCCGCAGTAGCCATCTATCCCCTGGCCCGCGCACACAGAGTAAAGTGGAAAGTCGAAACCGCCCTCTGGTCATACGACGACTACATCAAGAAAGGCCTCACACCCAAGGGACCACAGACCGACACACACAAGATAGAGGCAGAGTCGATAGAAGAGAAAAAAATGAGACAGGCAATGGAGACGCTGGCACAGTAATGCAAGAAATGGCGATGACGGTCAACGGCGAAGGCATGACCGGGCTAGTCCGGAACCTCTACTGGTACGAGCAGAGAACGGAGGTCGCGGTCAAGGCACTACAATGCCTCGAAGGAATCACGCAAGACCAGATCGACGCCATACTCAACGGGGAAGACGGCCTCACCAACGACGAGCAGGGCAACCTCCTCTGCACGGGACGGAGAGACCAAGGATGGATCAGGGAACTCAAAGAACACCAAGCGTTCAGGGAGAAGACCTGCATCAAGATAGCGAACCGCTGGATCGAGACGGAGCTAGTCAGGCTGTACGCCAACGAGGTCAAGCGCATCCGCAGGATCGACGAAAAAGGATTCCAGGTAGAACCCGAGAAGCGGGGAGAACTGGCAGACATACGGCAAACCCTCTGGACCAAGATCCTCAGGTACGCCGGGTTCACAAAACAGGACGAGATACCCGCCGAGTTCGACCGGACAATGCGAAACCTAGTGGAGAAGCTGACCGAGTACCCCAACCCCGTCACCGAAGACGACGTGCGGCGGGAGGCGGAAGGCAGGAAGAGGCCAGAACCAAAGCCGGAAACAATCGTCTACAGCCAGTTCGAAGCCGCAGACAGGGAAACGTGGAAGAAGGCCGAGGAAGCGACCAGACACGTCGAGTACGTGAGAGACTTCCACTGCCCAAAGTGCGGAGCCGAGGCCAAGGCCAAGAACCTCACAGCAGTCGCCCTCCACTGGGAAGGCGGGACAAGGTTCACGCTCAACGCCACAAAGCTAAGAGACAACTACCCCGGATTCTGGAAGGACCTACGCAAGATCATGACCTGCAAGTGCGGCCAGACCTACTGGTGCCACGAAAACTGGATGGGGATGGAGCTAGCAATCCAGAACGCCAGAGAGGGACTCTACAAGCTGGACACAAGCGGCGTACCCGACGGCCTACTGGCGCAGTACAGACGACTAGAGGAAAAACTCAGGAAGATGGGACATGACTGAGTACATACTGGAATGGTTCGAGATCCTGACCTACCACAAGAACAGGATCGTCATCTACGGCGTCGGCAAGTGGGCGTACCACTCCGACAACTGGACGGGCATGAACACACACCACGGCAGGATCGGCCCCGTCCACAACAGCGTCGAGGAGGCCTACCTGTGGCTCGCAGAAGAGGTCAAAGCCAAGAGGATCAACGAAGGAGACTACCTGAAAGGCCACCACGCCGGAGAGTTCCAGTGCCCCAAGGGATGCGACGACAGGACGCTGTTGAGCAACCTCTACTTCACAGACATAAAGAGAGCCAGGAAAAGCATACCAAGAAACGTGAGAAAGGCAGCAAAAGAACACATGGAGAGGATTCGAATGAGCCCACTAGAAATCTTCACCAGCAAGGAGGTGACATAAATTGAGAAGCGAGGAACAGGTAAGGTTCCGGCTGAACCAACTCATCCGGAGAAAGAAGGAACGGGAAGAAAAGATGTTGGACGACTGCACCACCTGGGCATCCGACGAATCAAAGGAGAACAAAGAACTCGCCCTCAAGATAGCAAACCAGATGACGGCCATGCTTTCCCGCAACATGGAGATGCCGGAGGACAAGGAGATCGAAATACTCCGGTGGGTTCTACAGGAATAAGGTGAGAATTGAATGGCTAGATTCGTAGTCGAAATTGAAGGCCCTACTTGGTGGGGCACGGACGAGATCAAGCGCCTAGTACAAGCAATCATGCCTAACTGGATGACGATTTCGGTGAGGCGTGCCAAGGAAGAGGATTCACAGCATTGGAGAGACCTCAAGGAAAGTACCACCGAGCCTCCCGAGCCTCCCGAGCCCACAGAAGAACTGTTGGATGAAGAGTCGAATAGTGGCATGACGGACGGAGGAGAACCTCCAAGAATAAGGTGAGACCGATGAGCTACCGGATCGAAATCAAGCTGCCCAAGATATTTCAGAACATTGAAGCGCACCGGCTCATAGACGACCCCGACGACTGGCTCAGCGCTGGACCATACTCCGAGGCACAAGCCCGCGACGAGGCCAAGAAGATAGAGGCACAGTACGGACGCCGCAACGTGAGAATAGTCCGCGTGGAGGAAGACCTCCTACACACGGTAAGGAGAGACGGCAGGAATTGGGAATGAAGCTGGACGAAGAAATCGACATCCACCTAGACGGACAGATCCTCGTAGTCTCCAAAGACCCGAGGAAGACCGAGGAAAAGATATGGGACAAGTTCTTCGAGTTCAAAAACCGAAAATACCAACTCATCGAGTGCCAAAGCGACATGAGCTTCCTCATGGAGCTAATCAACCTCGCGGCGCAACAGGGACCGATCGAACTCAACGAGAACACCAGATACGACCAGCTAACCAGGCAGCTAGCCACACAAGCAATCGAGGAGTACGACGCGCTGATCGCCATCATCGACCCCAAGTGGAGCATGTCAACCCTCCTCGCGATAGCGGCGGGAAAGCCGGACGTGGAGTACAGCGAAACCGAGATAGACAACCTCACCCAAGAGATCGGCAGACAGCACCACGCACACGGAAGAATCTGGGGCAAAAGGGCCGGGGACGACCAGCAGATCAGAAACCTCCACTTCCTGATGATGGCCCACTACTCCCTCATAGAGAGCCACTTCCACAACAACACCGACCTCAAACAGATCGCGATAGTCAAACCCGAGCTATACCGGCTTCTGCACTGGTTCCACGAGGACACATGGTCGGACAGGCGGTTCAACTCGACCTACACCGACCAAGAAGCGGAGGCCTGCTTCGAGTACAACCACTAGGAGGAAAAACATGCCACTGAGCCCCTTAAACGGAAAACCCGTGCCAAAAGAAGAGAGGTGTGCCTTCTGCGGAAGAGAACCGAGAAAAGAGGAGAGGTACGGCACGGGACCAAAGGACTGGGACGCGCCCGGACACATCTGCCCGGAGTGCTGGCCCAAACCAAGCGAGGAGGAGGAAGAGGAATGACAAAGGAAGAACTCCCGACGATCAAGCTGGCCCCGACCAGACTGACGGAGGAGGAACCCGCTCCACCCCCGCCGCCAGCGGTGGTATTTCCACCTCTACCGCCCAAGCCCGAGTTCAGGCTCATAGCCCACCTGAGGAGGATCAGGAACTCACAGGACACCATAGCCAAGGGATACCAAGCCTCAAAGGGAGGAGCATACGCCCGACTCGTCGCAGAGGAAGTCAAGCTTGTAGACCTGCTCTTCGAGCTATACGAGGATACGATAGAAGGCGTCATGGAAAACGTCAAAACGGACTCAGGACGAGCCGTGGAGGTCTACTGGAACAACCCAGCCACCTTCCTAGACGAACTGGAAAAGGCCCTCAGAGAATCGGGAATCGGAGAAGAAGAGGAGGAAGAGGAATGAGCGCAAGGGACGCAGGCATAGGAGAAGGGGCAGAGGTCATCTGCCGGAGAAGCGACATAAGGGGAGTCGTACACCAGATCGACCACGAAAAGACGGGGGATTACGTCGTCGTCTACATGGACAACGGCAAGGTGAACAGGCTCAAGGCCAAGACCTTCTGGCGATACTACTACGAGCCCTACTTGAGAGAAACAGAACGAAAAGAACGGGAGACCAAGAAATGACAAAGGAGATAACCCAAGAGGAGATCAGGGCAACATTCGAAAGGTTTGCCCAGGAACACCCCGAGATCCGCGAGTTCAACCCATACGAGGAACCGGAGAGGTTCGAGGAACTGGCGAAACAGTGGATCGACCCCAGGATCTACGGCATGCTCGTAGCCAGGGCAGCAAAGTACGGAACCCCCCTCTTCTCCGAGGTTCTAAGGGACATGGTGAACGAGGAGAGGATAAAGGAACTCATCACCAAATGGGCGAAGGAGTTCGGGGAAACCGGCAAGGTGACTCTAGACACAGACACAGATACAGCTAAACCTACAAGTACACCTACAGATATAGCTACAAGTACACCTGTAGCTAAAGCCACAAGCACAGGATTACCAGCGGGATTCGACCAGCCCCCCGGCATAGAGAGAGACGACCACCTGGAACGGATAGAGGAATACCTGGAGATCGTCAAAGCAGGACTTGGCAGCAAAGTCCTAAACGACAAGGAAGCCGAACAACTAAAGTTCTTCCTCGGCTGGGCGGAATGGAGAATGGACCAAGCCGCAAACCTATTCCTAGACTACCTACCGCCCCTCAAAGCACCCGAAATCAGACGGAGCGCGAAGACGGTCGCAGCGTTCGCAAACTGGATGGAGAAGAGATACCCACAGGCATCGGGGGAGATAACCGCACTAAAGGAAGCAGCGGAACTACTCATGCTGCACGCAGAGGACATACATGAAGAGGCCCAAGCTCAACCCGACGGTCAGAAAGAAAATCCTTGAAAGAGACGGCCACCAGTGCGTCGCGTGCGACAGCCGGGGATCGAACAGGAACAAGGTGGACATAGTGGACGTACACCACTTTTGGGACACAAGCGAGACGCTCAACCCGGACAAGGAGATCCAGAGCCCGTACTGGAAGACCAGGGAGAACGAGCTAGTGACCCTTTGCGACTCCTGCCACGGAAAAATCGGCGTACACCCGCACAGCAGGCTGGCAAAAGCGGTGAGGGAATACCTGAAGGAACTAAAATGAGCGAAGAACCCGCAACACCCGAAAAGGACGCCTACGGAAGCATACCGATCCAAGAGGCACTGCAGGCAGCAGACAGAATCATAGAGCGGGGCGGCATAGTCTACTTCAAGTTCACCTGCGGCTGCTGCGGAGCCAGACAGACCTTCGACAAGCCCAACACCCTCTACCAGAAGGGAACCTGCGAGGAATGCGGCAAAACGACGGTCATAACCAGAGCCGGGTTCACCGTCATCGGACTCATATAGAACTTAAAAAGAGGTGCAAAGCTTGAGCAAATGCATAGACTGCGGACATCGAAAAAGGTGGTACTGCGCGTTTTACAACATGGGGATGAAGTGGGCCATCGGAGACAGAGCGGGGCTGAGCCTCTGCGGATGCGGGAACTGGAAGCCAAGAAAACGCAAGAAAACGCAAGCTTTATAAGGACACAAACAAGCACAAACCGTGTCTGAAGTATGCACAAACAGACACAAGGCGGGACGAGGCAACCAAAATGACCCCGCGAAAAAGACAGCGGAGAATAGTAACCTACGTCACAGAGGAACACTACCAACTACTAAGACAACTCGCAAGAGACACATCCAAGACGATGGCAGAGGTCACAAGAGAGGCCATACTCAAACACCTAGCCGAACTCTCGTACTTAACCAAGAGCGAGAAAAAGGCACTGGGGATCACAAAAACCCGACAAGAAGGATGACAAGGAGGTGAGGCGATGCGAGGCAAACAGAAACACATCTGCAAGACCTGCGGACAGCCATTCAACGACGGAAAGGCCCTAGGTGGACACCAGAGGGCACACCGAAACGAACCAGCAATCCGCAGCCTGGAGAAAGCGGGCTGGAGATGCAGATATCGGGATACACACGCGATGGTACTAACAAGGTAACAAAACGGCCCCAAAAACTATTTAAGGAGCCCAAGCTGGCCCAAAAAGGGGCAAAATATGCCATCCCGCCTGGGAACGAGAAGACGGGTCATGACCTACCTCACCGACCAGCAACACCAGGCACTCAAAAAACTGTCAAAAGACAGGACCAAGACGGTGGCACAACTGGTCAGGGAGGCGGTCATCGACATGCTCACAAAAGAGGGACGGACATGATGGAAAAGGTATACGTGGACACATGGGACGAGAAGGAGATCATCTTCTCCTCCCTGAAGGACATGGAGACCGCACTCAACGAACTTGCCAACGGCAAGGGCATCATAGGCATCTACCCCGAGGCCGGAAAGAGGAAGGCAAGGGTCATCTCAGTATCAGTCTGGAACGCGATAACGGACGGCAAGATCGCCGTATCCGCAAACGTAAAGGACGGAGAAAAGTAGGACAAGAAGGAGGAACAAAAATGGACGGAGCAGCCGGAACAGCAGCAGCAGGAATCATAGGACTCTTGGTTATAGCCATAACCATAGTGATCCTATTCGCGCTGCGACGGGTGGTGCCGCCAAACGAGGCACACGTCGTCGTGAGACGAACCGGGACGAGGGTTTACAGCGGAGACCCATCAATAGGGGAACAGCTAGAAAAAGAGGTCAGATTTCCGTTCGGCGGCGCAACGTACTGGCACATACCAAGCTGGGTTCCCCGCGCAGGAATGATCGTCCGGGTCATGCCCCTGACCATGATGGAGATACAGGTCGTGGACCAGATCACCTTCGCCAAGGACAACCCGCAGTTCGTCTGCGACCTGTCGCTCTACTGCCGGATAGTAAACGTGCCAGTTGCAGCCGCAAGGTGGACCGGAGCGGGACAGGAAGGATTCAAGGAAACAGTCAGCCAGCTATCGGTCAACGCCCTCAGGGTAGCCACCGCACAGTACGCCATAGAGGACACGATCGCCAAGAGGAAAGACCTACAGGACAGCATAAAACTGGACCTCACCGACGACTTCGGCAAGTGGGGAGTCTCGCTTGAGTCGGTGGCCGTCGTGGACATCAAGGACGCACCCGGCAAGACGCCGGTACACGACATCGCCAGAAAGAAGGAGGCCGAGATCAGCGCAGAGTCCAGAAAGATGGTGGCAATAAAGACCAAGGAGGCAGAGTTCGTCGAGGCCGAGAACTACCAGATAGCCGAGATGCGGAAGGTCGAGGCCCAGGAAAAGGTCGGGATGAGAACGCAGGAGAAGGACGCCTCAATCGCCAAGGAACAACAGGACGCAGCAAAAGAGCAGATGGAAGTCAAACAGATCCAAGACGTGAGGGCAGCCGAGATCGACAAGCTTGCCAGAATACAGGCAGCCGAAGGAGACAGACAGCAAACCATCATACGGGCAGAAGGAGCCAAACAGCAGTACACCCTAGAAGGCGAAGGAGCGGGGCAGAGAGCCAAGTTCGTCGGACAGGGAGAAGCGGCGGCAATAGAAGCAAAAGGAATGGCCGAAGGAAAAGCCAAGGAAGCGGTCGCCGAAGGAATGAACAAGCTCGCGGAGGCGGGCAAGGACTACAGGACCATCGACTACATACAGGCAGTCCAGACGGAGTTCGCCAAGGCAATGCAGGGTGCACAGATAAAGTTCATAAGCACCCAGCCGCCGGGAAGGTTCCTGGAACTCTTCACGCCACAGGGAGGAGCAAGCATAGGAGGAGCACTATCAGCACTGCAGGAAACAGCCGACCTCGACATCGGAAGCCTGCTCCTCGGATTCGTGAACTTCCTCAAGGAAAAAGGAGTCACCAAAGCAGAGACGCTGATAGACAAAACACAGGAAGCCTTCAAGGAGATGGGGATAGAACCCAAGAAGCTGGCAGAACTCGGCAAGGAATACATGAAGAAGAAGCCCAAGTCCAGAGGAGCCGAGACAGCGGAATACTGAGCCAAATGAAAGCCACAGCGATAATCCTAACCATAGCCCTAGCCCTGCTATTGGTCAACTTCCACACAAGGTACTACGCCAGCCTCGCCATCGGCGAGTCAATGCTCCCAACCATGCCATACGCCAACTTCTGCATCCTACAGCAAGTCCCGCCAGCAAAGATAAAGGAAGGAGACGTAGTGCAGGCCGGAAGAGTACAGCACAGGCTCATACAACTCGACGGAGAAACAGCAATCCTAAAGGGAGACAACAACCAGCACGTCGAAACCTGCAGGACGCAGGACATACGAGGAAAACTCATCTGGCACACCAAGGCCGAAAACATGGTGGGCCTCGTCGCGGCAGCCTACTGCACCATATCAGCAAGCATAATCATCAAGCTCAACACCAGCAAGAGAGGAATAACTTTTCGGAAAATGGTCAACCCAAGCGGCGAAAAGGAGACTTAAACTCCTCGGCCTCGCCCCTCCGGAAATCCTCAAGAACGTGCCTAGAGAAGCCCAACTCCTTGGATATGCTGAGCCCAGGAACATCAGACTCAAGCATGAAGTCCACAACAGAGGCCTGCGAAGGAGAAAGATCAGCGGCCTTGTGGATACTAACATCCTTGAACTGGAACTTGGCAGCATCCAGAAGGCCCCTCTGGTAAGAAGAAACCTTGCGCCTCAGGCCAACGGGCTCACCCACAAAGGAGCAGACCTCAGCACGCCTAACACGGCCCTTGAAGGGCTCACAGGAAATATAACCCTCCTCCTCCAAACGGGAAAGAGAGTTACGGTGGGACCAGAAGCCAAGGCCGGTAAAGGCACCGACCATATCCCTGGTCGGAAACTCACCAATGTTATTATAAGAAGCAACCGTGCAAAGAGTCCTAGCATCGGCATCGTTAAACGAGATAGAGGCAACCGGGAGACAGGACTCAAAACCAGCCTTCACCTCGCCCGGAACAAAGAACTCAGGATAAGGACGCCAGACCTCCCAGACCTTGAAATGCTCAAAACCCTTCTCCCAGACAGGCCTCAGGCGAGCGAGACGGATGGCATCAAAAGCCGACGGAGCATCAACATCAACGAAGCCCTCAGAAACCGCCTCAAAGACCTGCTCCTCCAAAGTGGACTCAACAAGCCTTATCCTCCCCTCGGAACGGGCCTTGGCAACCTCCTTAGGAAGAGAAGGAAACTCGCCCGTCTTCGGATCAACCCGCTGGATATAGCGAGAGGGAACCTTGCCACGGGTATAGAAGACCCGCCAGCGGTAGTAAGAAACGGCAGAAGGAACCGGACGATCCTCCTTACGCCACAGCGACACAAGATCATCAGACGGCGGCGCGGTCCGAACAGGAGTAGAACGACCAGCCGAAGGAGCAAGCTCCTCAAGAGGCTCAACAGCACGATAACTCCAACCAAGGCTGGGACGAGCAAAAGGCCACTCCCGGATGCCACGCTCACGCTCAGCCGTCCTAGCCAAAAACACCAACCTTAAAAAGCAGAACGCAGAACTGATATAAATCTTAAGGCACGGAAAGGAGCGGTGGAGACACAGGGACAGGGAATCACCCTGCCAACGCTAAGCGTTGGCGCCACCGCTCCCCGCAAAGACACAAATCTTATAAAGGGACAAAAACAACCAGAACGGGCAACTTGGCTAGCCACACCTATCCGCAGCAAACCGACAGGCCGACCCTGTACGAACCACGCCACATCAAACCGACTTCCCACCCCATCCCGATCCATCCCGAACCCAAAGACCTGCCGAACCTGGACAGGCCTCACCTCGCCCAAACCAAACGACAATCCGTACCTAGCCAACCCCATCCAAACCCGACGACCCAAGCCCTACCTAGCCGGACCGACACGCATTCCGGGCGATCCTTGCCACATCAGCCAAGAGACAAACCTATGCGTGCCCGCGTCATGCCAGACCGACAGTCCCAACCACACCTGTCCGAGCCAAGCCATGCCAACACGACTCGCCGAGTCATGCCGAGTCATACCAAGCCCCGCCAACCGACAGTCCTTTCCAAGACCAGCCAAGCCAAACCAAACCAAACCCGACGCGGCCAGTCGGTTTGGCAGGGCATGGTCCGGTCGGGTCTTGGCTTGGATGGACGCGGATTGGCTTGGTTCGTCAATTCACTCCAAGAACCGACGTGCCACTCCTTTCCAAACCGTGCCATGCCAAACCGATGGCAAACCGACGAACCCACCCGGTCCGTGCCAACCCGAACAAGCCGACTACCCAAAGCAGACATTCCCTTCCAGGCCAAGCCAAGACAGACCAAACCAAGACCGACGAGCCATTCCATGCCAGAACGACCCGAACCGACCGACGATCCGCGCTAGACCCTACCAAGCCGCTCCATTTTTTGTCCGTGGACTGCGCCGCAGCCTAAAGCTGCGGGGCACACAAGACAAAAAGAGGAAGAAACATGAAGGAGACAGAACTGAGCAAAGAGCTAGAGGAAATAGCCAGAGAGACATACGTAGGATGGAAGGCGGTCCTGCAGTTCAGGGACACCGTAGAGGGAGGCGTGCCAAAGGACCCCGAAATGATAAGGACGTGGATCTTGGCGAAGGTCTCCAAGGGCGAACTGAAGATGGAGCCCCAGGAAGTAGAGGAACTCATCAGGACGACCGCGCAGGAGGTCATCGTCCAAGAGGAGGAGGCAGAAGAAGAAACGAGCAAGGAACAAGTGACCAGGAGGAAGCTCAAAGCCTCTTGGTGCGGCTTCAAGAGCGACGAAAACGGGCTCTACATCGAGGCCAGACAGGTACACGCGATGCTCAAAGAGTGCGCCAACACGCTCAAACTCACGAGACAGATACCGGGCTTAAGACAGGTGCTACAGCACGGGACGCACATCAAGCCGGTCAAAATCTACCTGAGCAAAAAGGAGCCCGACGGGATCAGGGAGGCCATAGCACAGACAAGGTTCGGGAGCGCGTTCAAGCGAAACGACTACGTGAAGAACGCCGAGATAACGGTGGAGATATACTACGCGGACGTGGGATTCCTCAGCGACGACAACTACAAGAAGGTAATGGTGGTCGCACAGGAAAACGGGCTGGGAGCCAACAGGTCGCAGGGAGTCGGCAAGTTCGACATCCTCCAACTAGAGAAGATCCAGGGAGAACGGGGAAAGAAAGTCAAACCAAGTGTTAGCGGTAAAAGGACATGACCGAGATCAAAACCAACATGGACCTAGCACCCGAATCCCGAACATAGAGCCTCACCCCATTAGAGGATACTGTACACTTTTGTTCACCCCTACCTTTAATAGAACCCGCTAAACCGATGGTGCAGAGCAAAAACTTTTTAAGAATCAAAAAACCTCAGACTACGCTCCTCAGACAAAAAACAAAATCCAAAAAGAGGAGAAAACAAGAGGGAAAAATATGCACCTACCGGGTCAACCCGGAGGTGCTGGAGAGGCTCAAAGCGGAAACGACTGGAAAGGAGGTGAGAACTTGAAGAAAGCGGTGACAGTGCTGGCTCTAGCCATAGTTGCGGCCTTGGCGGGAGCGGTCTACGCCCCGCCGATGGGAGGATTCCGGCCAGACCCATCCACATTCCCGCAGCCACCCAGAATCGACTTCCGCCCCTGGCTGGCCGGGACGGAGTCGGTCACTATCTGCCTCTTGGATGAGGCGGCAGCTCCAGGCGTAGGAAGGCCGGAGAAGGGAGAGGACTACAAGATCATAGCCAAGTGGATGAGTACCCCGGTGACGTACATCTACAGCAGCGACGGATCGGGACTTTCCCCGGAGCAGGTGGGGCAGGCCCTTCAGGCGGCGAGCGAGCAGTGGGACCTCTGGACATCGACAGAGCTTGCCAACGACATG